>PVMS01069499.1_pt1 | contig 14299 bp, 10 predicted proteins | sample 1853461 | NCBI WGS metagenome assembly PVMS01 (sample SAMN08582032, study PRJNA380276) | Marine sediment metagenome, whole genome shotgun sequencing project. | isolation source: ocean sediment barecode stripped | collected 2017 | reverse complement strand
TCGCTCTCCGGCAAGGTTGCATACAGGCGATCCACCAGCTCCCGACGCTCGACCAAGAGCCGGTCGACCTCCTGGCGCTGATTGGCGGCCGACACTTCCACCGCAGGTGCGGGACCGGTCACGTTCCCCGTCGAGAACCGCTCGGCGAACCATTGGAGCGCACCGATTTTCTGCTCCATGTCGGGCACCATGTCCTCGTACGTGTCGAGCATCCGGGCGTACAGATACCCGACGAGGGCGGTCCGGGCGCGAGCACGAGGGAGCAGAACGATGCTTGCGGCGAAGGACCGCGCCACATGCGGGATGATCGCCCACGCAAAGCGCTCCGGGTCCTCAATGGAGCGGAGACGAGCCAAGTCGGGCCGTTCGCGATTGACGAACGTCCCGCGCATGAGCAGCCAGGGCCGCCGGAGAGCAAAAGGCATAGAGCCCACCGCCTTGAACTTAGCCCGCTCGATTTCGATCATGTCTACGGGACGCGAGGGACGAGTGCCAGAAGAAGGCCGCTGTCCATTACGCCCGAAGCGTCTCTGATTTCGTCACCGACACTCAGCCGCCGGCGGCCACCAAAGCATCCCAGGTCGCCTGATCGACGATGCCGTTCGCTGTCAGATCGGCCACCCCCTGGAAGGCGGTAACGGCACCGCGCGTCTTGGGGCCAAAGATCCCATCGATCGGGCCGGGGGCATGCCCGAGGGCGTCGAGCCTCGTCTGTAGGTCGAAGACCTTCGACCCGCGTGCCCCGTATGCGATCACGATCGTCGGAGCATCGCCTCCCGAGCCGGCTGCGGAGACAACGAGTGTGTCCCATGTGGCCTGATCGACAGTGCCGGTACCCGAGAGTCCGACAGACGTCTGGAAGCTTCGGACCGCGCCGAGTGTCAGCGGACCAAAGGCGCCATCGATCGGACCGGGGTTGTGCCCCAACCTGGCCAACATCGTCTGCAGGTCGACAACGTTCGATCCGTTGATGCCGTAGGCCACCACCGAACCGGGGTCGGACGTTGCCGACCCGGATGCCGTCGGACTCGATGCGAGCGCCCCCTTGGTTGCAGGCCCAACCTTGCCATCGACGGTCAGCCCCCGGGCTAGTTGAAAGGCCTCGACGGCTGTGAGAGTCAATCCACCAAAGATTCCGTCCACCGGACCCGGGTTGAACCCGAGGGACTTCAGTGTCGACTGCAGATCGGAGACAACACTGCCGCGGGACCCGTAGATCAGGGTGTCGTTCGGTCCGGCAATCGCCGTGCTCGTCTGGCCGGTGCTGGTCTGGCCGGTGCTGGCGCTACCGGTCTGGGTGCACCGACTCCCACACACCGCCAGCAGTGCGTTGTAGGGGTTGACAACCACGCCTGCCGGGTCGAAGAGTTCGAAGTGAAGATGGGAGCCCGTGTTCTCGGCGTTGCCGGAGTCACCCACCCATCCGATGTGCTGGCCTGCCTCGACATGGACGCCCGGGACTATCCCGTCCGCAATCCCCCACGCCGCGCCGTCGTCGGTCCCCGGCGTGTCGTTGTTCAGGTGGATGTACCACGACTCCCAGCCATCGTCGTGGCGGATGGTGATCGTGCAGCAACGCTCAGGATTGAGATCCTCGGAGTTGTTGGACCAGTTGACATAGCGAACGGTGCCGGAAGCAGCGGCAATTATCGGCGTCATCTTGGGAGCCATCAGGTCCTGGGCGTGATGGTCGCCGTTGCTACGAGCCGCGTAGAACGTGTCACGAAGACTCACCTGGCCATCGACCGGGAAGACCAACGAGTAATCGACCATCTCGCCGTACTGACGAGTCCGGTGAGCGAGGGCCAGCGAGGTCGACATCAGGACGAAGACGATCACGACAATCGCGACGGCTCCGAGCCGTCGAGTGACTAGTGCAGTGACTCCCAACATGACTAATCACCGCATCGGACAGCGGGAGGCGGGACTTGAACGTCATTCGGACACTGGTCCGCTGGGACCCGAGCGTTGCCGTCGGCTCGAAGGGACGGGATGGCGTCTCGAACACCTCGGCGTAGGGTTCGAGCCAGACTTCATAGGGGATGTGCATGGTTGAACAGGGGTCCGACGGGACTCGTGAGCCCAAGCCGGACGGCGGAGACGATCCCGGTTGGTTTCCGCTGATTGCAGGCCTGCTGGGGTTCGCGGCGGGAGGAGCCCTCGGCTGGTTGTTGGGACTCAAGAACGGCCCCGACAATGCACTCCAACTGGGCCTGTTGGGAGGCTTCATCGGCATGGTGCTGGCTGTGGTGCCGGCCACCAACCGGCAGCGGCCGGACCAGGAACCCGACGAGATTTCGAAGCAACCGGAGCAAGAGGACCGCGGTCTACTCACGATGGTCACCTCGTTGCGACGGACGAAGGCACCCTCAGCGGCGAGGACACCTCGCGGTGGACTCGAGACACGACCGGTGCCCAACCGCAACGCCGATCCGACCGGTCACCTCGAAGGCGGTCTGGTGGTGCGGGTCGTGAGGCGGTCCGGAATGTGGGCCAGAATCGAGATCGGTGACGGGAGTCAGGATCCGATCTGGGTGAAGCGGCGCGAGCTCGAACCGATCGAGAGTCCCTCTGGGACTTCGGAGCCGGGCTGAGAGTCTCTCCAGGAGACCGACAACCCGACGGAACTCACTCGCTCAGAACGTAGATCGTTGTTGAGCTCCACCGATCCCTCCGGCCGAGGCATCCCATGCCGCCACAGATCGCCCGAAATTCGGAAGGGAGCTTCAGATCGGGGAGCGAGCCATCCGGCCCTGGTATCGCACGACCGCGACGGGTGATCCTGCGCTCATGGATACGCGCACACTTTCCTACGCCCACGGCGCCAGCCAGGTCCCGCTCCTCGGTTCCACGATCGGTGACTTGTTCGATGCCATGGTGGCCGCCGACCCCGAAGCGGAGGCCCTCGTCGTCCGCCACCAGGGGATCCGCTGGACGTACGCGGAACTCAAGCAACGAGCCGACGAGTTCGGGCGAGGACTCATGGCCCTCGGGATCGACACCGGAGACCGCGTCGGGATCTGGGCACCCAACTGGTCCGAGTGGGTCGTTGTCCAATTCGCCACCGCCAAGATCGGCGCGATCCTCGTCAACGTCAATCCGGCCTATCGGACGCACGAACTCAAGTATGTGCTCGAGCAATCGGGATGCGTCGCGCTCATCATCGCTCCGCCCTTCAAGACGTCCGACTACGGGGCACTACTCAATGAAGTCGTACCCGAACTGGCGACGAGCGCCGCGGGTGAGTTGGGGTCGCCGATGCTGCCCGAGCTTCGCACGATTATCGCCTTCGGCGATCAGGAGCTGCCCGGGGCCCTGACCTGGGATACGGTCGTAGCCAGGTCGGCCGCGGTGGAGCCGGAAGCCCTGGCAGACCGCCAAGCTTCTCTCGGTTTTGACGATCCGATCAACATCCAATACACGTCGGGCACCACCGGGTTTCCCAAGGGCGCCACTCTGTCCCACCACTCGATCCTCAACAATGGTTTCTTCGTCGGTGAGACACTTCGGATGACGGCCCGAGACCGAATCTGCATCCCGGTGCCCTTCTACCACTGCTTCGGGATGGTGCTCGGCAACCTGGCAGCCGTTACCCACGGAGCCACGATGGTGATCCCGTCGCCGGTCTTCGACCCACTGGAAGCACTGGAGACGGCATCGGAGGAGCGATGCACCGCCATGTACGGAGTCCCGACAATGTTCATCGCGATGTTGGGCCACGAGCAGTTCGACGATTTCGACCTGACCTCGCTCCGTACCGGGATCATGGCCGGCGCCCCATGCCCGGAGGAAGTGATGAAGCGGGTCCAGGTGGACATGCACATGCAGGAAGTCACGATCGCCTACGGAATGACCGAGACATCACCGGTGTCGTTCCAAACCCACACCGACGATCCGATCGATCGCCGGGTCGCATCGGTCGGACGAGTCCACCCCCACGTCGAGTGCAAGATCATCGACTCTGATTCGGGAGCCGTCCTACCCCGAGGCGAGACCGGGGAACTGCTGAGCAGGGGCTACCTCGTCATGCTCGGGTACTGGAACAATCCGGAGGCGACGACGGAGGCGATCGATGCGGCCAGATGGATGCACACCGGCGACCTCGCCACCATGGATGAGGGCGGTTATGTGAGCATCGTCGGACGAGTCAAGGACATGATCATCCGGGGCGGCGAGAACATCTACCCGCGCGAGGTCGAGGAGTTCCTGTATACCCACCCGAAGGTTCAGGACGTTCAGGTCATCGGGGTGCCCGACCGCAAGTTCGGGGAACAAGTGATGGCTTGGGTGGTACTCAAACCGGGAGAAACGGCCTCAGCCGACGAGATGCGCGATTTCTGCTCCGGGAAGATCACCCACTTCAAGATCCCGGCCTACTGGCGGTTCGTAGATGGCTTCCCGATGACGGTCACAGGCAAGGTGCAGAAGTTCGTGATGCGCGACCAGGCGATCGAAGAGTTGAACCTCACTCCTTGACCCCCGAGGCGGAGTCACTCAGACCCGCCTGCGAACTTCGGGCCAAGCACTTCGTCGAGCCGGGCGATCAGCACCTCGTTACCGCCCATGTACTGGATGATCAGCCGATCCCACTGCCAGTAAAGGGGCGTCGCGGTGACGTTGTATGGAACATGAGCGATCGTGTAACCGTCGCTCGATACCGCGGCCGCAGCGCGATCCGCCGCCCCCACTCCCCCGAAATCGAACACCTTGACCGGTCTGCCCGCGGCGGTGAACAGATAGGTGGCGTGAGCCATGCCCATGGTGGCAGTGAACGGCGACATCTCGGAGAGACCCTCTGGATCGCCGACCAGAACCTGATCCGAGGGCAGCGCCGTCAGGAACTCGTCGAGCGATCGCGAGGCGCCCACGCCCACCCGGTTCGATGCATCCGCCGGGATCGCGTCGTACACGGCCCAAGCGACCTCCTCTACCCGTTCAATCGACAAAGTCGTAAGGGAGTAAGTCGCCACAGTCACCACCCTTACCCCATCGAAGAGATGTACGACTCGGGTTCGCTCGTTCGCCATTTCGTCTATCGCCGAGACCTCCACCACCCCTGCCTGATGAGTGCTTCCGCCGAAAGGAGCCATGACGATGGCCCTATCGCCGGGCCATTCCTGCCACGACACCAAAAGCAACCCGATCCCGTTGGTCCAAGCCATCTGCTCGAACGTGAGGTCGTCAACCTGTTCGGCCGAACACCCCGCATAGATCAGGCCACCGAGCAGGGTCGACGGCACGGCTTCGATCGCCATTCCTAACTGGGGGGGAACGTCGGATGGAGTGGCCGCCTTCACCGACTCGTAGAGGGCGGATCGAGCTTGAAAGTCGCCTCCGACACAGTTGGCAGCAGCGACTGGATCCGCACCCTCAGAGACCATCGCAATCGATGTGTCCGGAGCGCCGGTGCCGCCACCACAGGCCGAGACCACCAACGAAAGAAGAAGGGGGCCGACTAATCGTCGCATTGCTGTCAAAGCCTATAGAGAAGCGGTCACAGAGTTATCGGCGGCACGCGGTCGTCGAAAGCGAGGTGCTCGTTGACGGCATGCACCATCTCGTTGAGAGCATCGACCCGGACCGTGGCGGCTTCTCGGTCCGGCATCACCTTGAGTCTGGGCAACTCGGTTCGAATCGCCCGGCCCAACTCATCTGCACGGTCGCGCGCCTTTTCTCTCTCGATGTACCGCTTCGCCCACCAGTCGGGGTCATACACGGCGGAAAGGTCTTCGATGGGCTCGCCGCTGCCGCTCAGGTTGTCGAACTCGCCGCGCTCGGCGGCTTCACGAATCTGACGATCGACCAGCGACTCGAAGTCTCGCTCAGTTGGCATACGCCAGGGCGTGCACGGGCGCCCACCGCGAAGCCGCGGCCGCGTAGTGCTCGCCGGCCGACTCGTAGTCGCCCCGCTCCAATGCTTCCAGCGAGGCACCGATCTCAGCGGCCGATTCGTCGAGAACCAGCTCGGTCTCATCGAAGAGGTCGGCGACGCTGCCGTAATCCAATTCGACCAGGGCGTCACGCGGAAACTCTTCCAGCCAGCGAACCACATCGCCCACCTGCTCGATGATCGAATCGTCGAACTCGGCGTCTTCGAGCACATGGACCGCATGCCGCACCCGATGCAATCCGGTCGCCAACTCCGTTCGATAGCGGACGGTCATTCGACCGTACTCGGTCGCGATGAGCCTGTCGTCTTGCTCAAAGAGTGCAAACCAGCGCAGCGGGATGGCAAAAGGCGAGGTGAGGATGTGGCTCTTGACCCCCGGGAAGCGATCGTGGATCCGATCGAGTTCCGCCGCTGCCCGATCGGCGACCGACTCGGGGACGAGCAACGCCAGCGAGGAATCGTTGACTGCGGTGCGGAACGCCAGGAGCCCTTCGAGCATTCTCAGCCGCGGATGGCGCGGGCAAACAAAGCGACGCCCGTCCTCATCGATGACAAAGGCGTCGTCGCGGGCCGACTCCGACGACAGGCCGAACTCCCCCTGGCGGAGAACTCGAATGCCGCGGCTGCGGTCGGTGACATGCTCGAGTACCGGACCGTCTGATCCGGTTGCCCGCACATATATACGAAGGTAGGCAACGTTGGCCATGGGCCGATGGTAACGATGCAATGTGACCAATCACCCCGGACTACCCGAAGACCCCATCGCTACACTTGGGCTGTCTCACCTGTGCCCGGAAAGGAGCATCGCGTTGGGAGTATTCGACGCTATCGGTGATCGCGGCCATGAAGAGGTGGTATTCGGGTCCGATCCCGAATCGGGCCTTCAAGCGATCATCGCTATCCACTCGACGGCTCTGGGTCCCGCCCTAGGTGGGACCCGCTTCTATCCGTACACCTCCGAAGCCGAAGCCCTCGAGGATGTGCTGCGCCTGTCACAGGGAATGTCGCTCAAGGCGGCCGCAGCCGGCCTCGACCTCGGTGGAGGCAAAGCCGTGATCATCGGCGACCATCGCAAACTCAAGTCGGAACGGCTTTGGCGTGCCTTCGGACGGGTGGTTGACTCACTGCAGGGTCGCTACATCACCGCCGAAGACGTCGGTACCGATGCCCAGGATATGGAGCTGATCCGGCGCGAGACCCGTTGGGTGGTCGGGGTGCCGGTGGAAGAAGGCGGCTCGGGCGATCCTTCACCGGCGACGGCCCGCGGTCTGATGGCGGCGATGAGGGCAACCGCTCGCTTCCTGTGGGGGGATGAGGACCTCAGCGGCAAGCGAGTCGCCGTTCTCGGAGTAGGCAAGGTCGGCACCGACCTGGTCCGTCGTCTCCACGAGAACGGATGCAAGATCACAGTCGCCGATGTCTATCCGCCTTCGCTCGAGCGTGTTCGCAGCGAGTACGGCGTAGAGGTCGTCGAACCCGACGAAGTCTTCGACGTCGAATGCGACATCTTTGCGCCATGCTCCCTCGGAGGCGTCCTCAATGAGGAAACCATTCCCCGACTCAGAACGCAGGCCGTAGTGGGTCCGGCCAACAACCAATTGGCCACTGAAGAAGACGACGATCGACTCAATGCCCGCGACATCCTCTACACGCCCGACTTCGTGGTGAATGCCGGAGGGCTCATCAACGTGAACGAGGAGATACGCGGGTACACGACCGAGAAGGCCGCCGCCCACATCGATCGAATCTACGACAACACACTTCAAGTTCTCGAGGCATCACGGGAACGGGGCACCACACCGCACCGCACCGCGGTGACCCTCGCTGAAGAACGCATCCAGAGCATCGGCAATCTCCGCCTATTCCGTCGCTCCGGCGACGACCGCAACTGAATTGTGACGATCGGTATCGACCCCGCTGCCAATCATCTCGAACTGGGCCTCAGCGATGAGTCCCTGCTCGGCATCTACCGCACCATGCTGATGGCGCGCCGCATCGACGATCGGATGTGGGCGCTCAACCGACAGGGTCGCGCCCCGTTCGTGGTGTCGTCGGCCGGCCACGAAGCGGCCCAGATCGGGACCGCAGCCGCGCTGACCAAAGGACTCGATTGGGCACTTCCGTACTACCGCGACCAGGCGGTTGCCCTGGAGTTGGGAATGACCCCCGAGGAGATCTTTCTCGGCGTCTTTTCCAAGGCAGGTGACCCCAATTCGGGCGGCCGACAGATGCCCAGTCACTGGTCACACCCCGGGCTGAACATCTTCAGCCACTCCTCGGTCATCGGAACCGGATACCCACACGCCGCGGGCATCGCATACGAGTTGATGCGACGAGATCAGGGCGCCGTAACGATGGTATGGGGCGGTGAAGGTTCCACATCCGAAGGCGACTTCCATGAGGCACTCAACTTCGCCGGAGTTCACAAGCTCCCGGTGGTATTCGTTATTGAGAACAATCTGTATGCCATCTCGGTTCCGGCAGCCGAAGAGGTGGCAGGCAACCTGACCGAGCGGGCTGCCGCATACGGGATTCACGCCGAACGGGTCGACGGCAACGAGGTACTGGAGGTTTACAAGGCCGCCAGTCAAGCCGTCGAACTGGCGCGCAACGGTGAAGGTCCGTGCTTCATCGAGGCGATGACCTACCGCCACTATGCGCACACCTCCGATGACGACGACCGCTATCGGCCACCAGAGGAGATCGAAGAGTGGAAGAAGCGCGATCCGATCAGCAACCTCAAGCGGTACCTCATCGAAAGCCGCCTCCTCGACCAAGCCACCGAGACGCAAATAGAAGAAGAAGTCGTGGCCGAGATCGCGGCCGCGGTGAAAGCGGCCGACGCGGCACCCCACCCCGAAGACCCGATGGCGTTTGTCTATGCCCGTCCGATTCAAAACACCGAGCCCGCGATCGTTCCGGAGACCGAGCCGGAGGGCGATGAGATGAACATGGTCACGGCGATCAATACGACGCTCCACGAGATCATGGGTTTCTATCCCGAGGTCTCGATCTTCGGCGAGGACATCGCCGATCCCAAGGGTGGGGTCTTCAAAGCGTCCGTCGGCCTGACCGATACCTACGGGCGGGATCGCTCCTTCAACGCCCCTCTCGCCGAATCATCGATCATCGGGGTCGCGGTCGGAATCGGCGGTGCCGGAGGCAAACCGATCGCTGAGATCCAGTTCGCCGACTACATCCACCCCGCCTTCGATCAGATCGTGTCGGAGGCGGCTCGACTCCACTACCGCTCGGCCGGTGGATGGAACTGCCCGATTGTGATCAGGACGCCATACGGCGGTGGGATTCACGGTTCGCTCTATCACAGCCAGTCGATCGAGGCCTTCTACGCCCACGTGCCCGGCCTCAAGGTCGTCATACCGTCGACGCCGGCCGACGCCAAGGGACTGCTCTGGTCGGCTATCGAAGACCCCGACCCGGTGATGGTGCTGGAGCCGAAGAAGCTCTACCGCCTCGCCAAGGGGCTCGTGCCGGACGGCCCACACCGAGTCCCGATCGGCACCGCCGCGGTGCGCCGCGTCGGCACCGACCTGTCGATCATGGCGTATGGAGCCATGGCACATTTCGCGCTCGAAGCCGCCGCGCTGCTGGCGGACCAAGGAGTAAGCGCCGATGTCATCGATATTCGGTCGATTCGACCGCTGGATTGGGTCACCGTAGAAGCATCGGTAAAACGGACATCCAAGATCCTCATCGTCCACGAGGACACCGGCTTCGGAGGTTTCGGAGCTGAATTGTCCGCCCAGATCGCCGAGAAGACCTTCGACTGGCTCGACGCCCCGGTGCAGCGATACACCTCCCCGGAGCTCCCGACATTCCCCTACTCCAGCGCCCTGGAAGATCAGGTCTATCCCAGCACCGAGGGGATCGTGCAGCGGGCTGTGGAGCTGGCGGAGTACTAGAAGAAGTCTCCAGTCTCCAGTCATCAGTCTCCAGCCGGAGTCAGAGTCGCGGCCCGGTCGTGGTCCGTTATCCGTTATCCGTTCACCTGAGGACACGCTCGGACAACGGACAACTCGACGGCACCCTCTCCAACGGCAGGTAGACGCGCGCTACTCCCCTTTCGAACGCGACCAAGTCTGGATCGGACATCTCGACGGTGCGCCGCCACCGTGCGATTCGGACGCTCCACTCGATCCTGGGTGCGAATACGCTCACTCTCAATGGACATCACAATCCGAACCGCGACTCCTGACGACCGCGACCACATCGCGTCGTGGACCGCGGGCACCTTCTCGTGGGGTGACTACATCGGTGAAGCCTTCGAAGACTGGCTCGAGGAGGAGCACAGTGCCGTAATCGTCGCCGAGGTCGACGGCCTTGCCCAAGCAGTGGGACGGATCCGAATGGTCTCTGATTCGGAGGCATGGTCCAATGCCATGAGGGTCCACCCCGACCTTCGCCGGGCTGGAGTCGGTACCGCCGTGGGGGAGGCAATGTGGCAGTGGGCCAACAACGCAGGAGCCCGCGTTATCCGTTTGGCCGTTGAGGATTGGAACAAGGCCGCCCGCGGTCAGGTCACCAAGGCAGGCTTTCGCTCCGTCGGTGACTGGTACTGGGCACAGCGTGGCGTCGGCGACTCGTCCCCTGTGCCCGAAGGGAACGGGGGACAGCGGGTGAAAGGCTATGAAGCAATCAAGCCGGCGAATTCCGCCGAGGCCGAGCCGGCTCTGCTGTCCTGGAGTGGCGGTGAACTGGCCCGCGCTGCCCATGGCCTGTTTGCGATCGGGTGGACGTGGCAACGGCTGACGGTGTCACTTCTCGCAGAAGCTGCCAAGCAGCGAATGCTGTGGGACGGCCGTCCCGGGTGGGCATACGCGGCGCCGGTCGGTGATCGATTCGAGGTCTCGTGGATCGAGACCAACCCCGAAGATTCCAAAGCCATGGTTCGGGCACTCGTCGAGCGCGCCGCCGACTCCGGATCTGACACGATGCGGGCAATGGTTCCCGATGTGGATTGGCTGATCCAGGCCTTTCGCCGCGCCGGTTTCGAAACCGGAGGAATCACTGTCTTCGGCCTGGCGCTCTAAGAGTCCAACTGAGTTCCAGAGCTGTCAACTCTCGACAGGGGTGCTGAGGCGTTCGACCTGATGCCAGACGGTCGCTCAGAGGCCCGAGAGGCTCTGCCATCACCCGGTCTTGCGAAGGATGCTGTGGATTTGCCGACGTGGTCGGGCGCAAGAACCAACTAGATTTCACACGAGTGGGAGGGGAGCGATGGAACGACGCCGGACGATGACCAATTGGGGTGCCTTCGAAGTCGAGACCGACGGTCACGACATCACGGCAGTGCATCCATTCGCCAAGGACCCCGATCCGTCACCGATTGGACAGTCGATGAAGGCGGTGCGGAAGAGCCGGGTCGAGCGCCCGGCGATCCGCGAGTCCTGGTATCGGAATGGCCCCGGATCCAACCCGGAGCGTCGCGGTCAAGAGCCTTTTGTTGAGGTCGAGTGGGACGTCGCCTTGGACTTGCTCGCCGCGGAGCTCGATCGAGTGCGATCTGAGTACGGAAATCAGGCGATTTTCGGCGGCAGCTACGGCTGGGCCAGTGCTGGTCGCTTCCATCATGCTCTGAGCCAGATCCACCGTTTCCTCAACTCGATCGGTGGATTCACCTACTCGGTGGACGACTACTCGATAGCTGCCGGCCACGTGATCACTCCTCACATCTTCGGGTTCTCTTTCGACGACATCACGGACGAACAACCACACTTCGCTGAGATAGCCGACAACACGGAGCTGATGGTGAGCTTCGGAGGCGTTGCGATCAAGAACAGCCAGGTCACGTATGGGGGGCAGGGCCGCCATATGCTCACCTCCCACCTCGAGACTTGCCGTGACCGTGGTGTCAGGTTCGTGAATCTCTCGCCATTGCGCGAGGACATGATCGAGGCGGTCGAGGCCGAATGGATACCGGTGAGACCGAGCACGGACACGGCGGTCATGCTTGGTCTCGCCCACAGCTTGCTTGTCGTCGGAGAGCAGGATGAGGAGTTCCTCAGCACCTATTGCGTCGGTTGGGATCGCCTTCGTTCCTACCTGTTGGGCGAGCCGGACGGCGTCCCCAAGACTGCCGAATGGGCCGGTCACATCTCAAGTGTCGATCCCGATCGGATTCGGTCTCTCGCGGCCGAGATGGCACGGGGGCGGACCCTGATCACGGTGAGCTGGTCGGTGCAGAGGACCGACCACGGGGAGCAGACCTACTGGATGGCCGCAGCCCTGGCGGCGATGCTCGGTCAGATCGGACTTCCCGGCGGCGGCGTCGGCTACGGCTATGGCGCAGTGGGAGTGAACGGGCACGGTGTCGGCTATCACTCTCTCCCGCGGCTGTCTCAGGGTAAGAACGAGGTTGCTGATTTCATCCCGGTAGCGAGGATCACAGACTTGCTTCTTCACGGCGGTGAGGATTTCGACTACAACGGTATGCGGCTCACCTATCCGGAGACCCGTCTCGTCTATTGGGCCGGAGGGAATCCGTTCCACCACCATCAGGATCTCAATCAACTGGCGAGGGCATGGCAGACACCGGACACCATCGTCTGTCACGAACCGTTCTGGAACGCTCTGGCCCGCTATTCCGACATCGTCCTGCCGGCCACCACCCCACTGGAACGAAGCGATGTCGGTGGCAACGGGATGGACGACTTCATCTTCTGGATGGAGAAAGTGATCGACCCGGTCGGGGAGTCGAGGAACGACTTCGACATCTTCACCGATCTGGCGGAGCGTCTCGGTGCGGGTGCGAGGTTTGCGGAAGGCCGAACGTCTGATGAGTGGATTGAGCATCTCTACGAGACGTTCCACTCCCATCACCCCGACTACCCCACATTGGAGGAGTTACAGGAGGCCGGCCACTTTCAGATCCCTGAGCAGTGGGTTCCGCCGACCCCATCACAGCTCGTTGCGTTCAGAAACGATCCAGCCGGCTCTGCACTAAAGACACCCTCGGGTCGCATCGAGTTGTACTCGGAGACCATCGAGAATTTCGGCTACTCGGACTGCCCGGCTCACCCCTCGTGGCTCGAACCGTACGAGTGGCTCGGAAACGTGACCCGTTATCCCCTTCATCTGATCTCGAACCAGCCCAAAACCCGGCTGCATTCGCAATGGGACCACGGCGAAACCAGCATGAACGCCAAGGTAGACGGAAGAGAGCAGATCGGCTTGACCCAGAAGGACGCCGACGCCCGCAACCTAGGCCCAGGGGACCTCGTTCGGGTGTTCAACGATCGGGGTGCTTGCCTGGCTTCGGTCACCATTCGAGATGATCTGATCGAAGGTGTTGTTCAGCTTCCGACTGGAGCCTGGTGGGACCCTGTAGAACCAGATGGCTTGTGTCGGGCAGGGAATCCCAACGTCCTAACGCGAGATGTGGGCACGTCGTCATTGGCCCAGGGCCCCACTGCGCATACATGTCTGGTTGATGTCGAGAGATTCATCGGTGAGGCACCTGCGGTACGCGCTCACGAACACCCTCAACTCCTGGCTGACTAGGGCTGTCATCGGCGAGACCCGATCGCGAGCCTGAACCGGAGTGCCGACCGTTCACCTTCCGACACGGGGGCTGAAGCCCCCCAAGGAGATGCGGGATCGCCCAGTCGCCTAACCCCGCGGTAGCACGTAACCGGTGAGGGTCTCCATGTAGTTGGCCCGCTCGTAGGCGGAGGGGTTGGGGGCACCCTGCCACGACATCGAGCCCTTCATCTGCTCGACCGACTCGTACTCGTTCTCGGTGAGCCACTCGTGGAGTGTGGCGAGGCTCTCCCTCATTCGGCCCGGGCCGTGGAGTATGAGTGCCGAGGCCATCATGGTGACGTCGGCGCCGGCAAGAAGCAGCTTCACGACGTCGTACCCGTTGTGCACACCCGTCGTGGCCGCAAGCGACAGATCCACCCGATCGTAGAGAAGGGCGATCCACCGCAATGGGAGCAGCATCTCGGCTTCCGCGCTCAGGACCAGGTCCGGCACCACCTCGAGATTCTCCAGATCGATGTCCGGCTGATAGAAGCGGTTGAACAGGACGAGCCCGTCGGCTCCGGCCTCGGCCAGCCGCTTTGCCATGTTGGCTGTGGATGAGAAGAACGGCCCGACCTTCACAGCCAGTGGCACATCGATTGCCTTCTTCACGTCCTCGACGATCTCTAGATATCTGTGCTCGACGTGCTCGGAGGTCTCGTCGATGTCGGCTGCAATGAAGTACACGTTCAACTCGATCGCCGAAGCGCCGGCGTCGGCCATCTGGGCCGCGTAGCTGGTCCACCCGCCCGGCGAGGCGCCGTTCAGAGACGCGATCACCGGCACGGACAGTTCTCGTCGAGCGAGGCGAACCAGCTTCAAATACTTCTCTGGACCCGTGTTGTACGAGGTCGCTCCGGCCTCGGC
>PVMS01076297.1_pt1 | contig 14303 bp, 15 predicted proteins | sample 1853461 | NCBI WGS metagenome assembly PVMS01 (sample SAMN08582032, study PRJNA380276) | Marine sediment metagenome, whole genome shotgun sequencing project. | isolation source: ocean sediment barecode stripped | collected 2017 | reverse complement strand
TCTCGGCATTGTCTCGCTGGTGCGCGTGGTCGATGGCTCTATCGGCAAGGGTGAGAAAATTCAACTGATGGCGTCCGGCAATCTGCACCAGGTGGAGCAGGTGGGTGTGTTCACGCCCAAGCGGGAAAAGAGGGCGCGGATTGGCGCCGGAGAAGTAGGATTCCTGGTGGCTGGAATCAAGGATGTGCACGGTGCGCCGGTTGGCGACACCATCACGCTGGCGAAGGATGGGGCCCTCAAGCCGCTACCCGGTTTTGAAACAATGCAGCCGCGGGTATTTGCCGGCCTTTTCCCGACGGATGCCGAAGATTTCCCCGATCTGCGCGATGCGCTGGATCGACTGCAACTGAATGACGCTGCCTTGCAGTTCGAACCGGAAACCTCGGAAGCGCTGGGTTTCGGTTTCAGGTGCGGTTTCCTGGGCCTGCTGCACATGGATATCGTACAGGAGCGGCTGGAACGTGAATATAACGTTGATCTGATAACAACTGCGCCGACTGTCATCTACGAAGTAGCCCTGGTGAACGGCGAAGTCATCACCCTGGAAAATCCCGCCAAGCTGCCGGAGCTGAACAGGATTTCTGAAGTTCGCGAGCCCATCATCGAAGCCAGCATCCTGGTGCCGCAGGAATATGTGGGTGCTGTGATCGGCTTGTGTGAGGAAAAGCGGGGTATTCAGCAGGCGATACAGTACCTGGGCGGACAGGTTTCGATTCGATATGACTTACCGTTGTCGGAAGTTGTGCTTGATTTCTTCGATCGCCTCAAGTCGGTCAGTCGTGGTTATGCTTCATTCGACTACCATTTCAAGCGTTTTCAGGCAGGCCCCTTTGTGCGCATTGATGTTCTGATCAATGGCGAACGGGTGGATGCCCTGTCCCTGATCCTGCATCGTGACCAGGCGCAACGGCGCGGCCGCGACCTGGCTGTGAAAATGAAAGAATTGATCCCGCGCCAGATGTTTGATGTCGCAATTCAATCCGCGATCGGATCACAGGTGATTGCCCGCACTACCGTGAAAGCCTTGCGTAAGAACGTCACTGCCAAATGCTACGGTGGCGATGTCAGCCGCAAACGTAAACTGCTCGAAAAGCAGAAAGCGGGCAAAAAACGAATGAAACAGGTAGGCCGGGTGGAAATCCCACAGGAGGCATTCCTGGCGGTGCTCCAGCAGGACAACAAGAGGTAGTATAGGCAAATGAACCCCGATTTTTCATTGTTGCTGGTGGCGCTGACCGCCTTTGCCGGCCTGGTTTGGCTGATTGACAGCCTGTTCTTTCGGCGGCGAAGAATGGATCGCGCCGTGCAGAAAAAAGTGCAGCGGCCGAGGGACCCGGTGATTATCGAATATTCGCGTTCGCTGTTCCCGGTACTGTTGATCGTGCTTTTATTCCGCTCTTTTCTGTTCGAACCGTTCAAAATTCCTTCCGGTTCCATGATACCGACGCTCCTGGTCGGTGATTTTATCGTGGTCAACAAGTTTGCCTATGGGCTCAGGTTACCGGTTCTGCATAAGAAATTTCTGTCGTTGGGGGAGCCTCAGCGTGGAGACGTCGTGGTATTCCGCTACCCGGTAGATCCCACTGTTAATTTCATCAAGCGACTGATTGGTTTGCCGGGCGACACCATCAGTTACCGCAACAAAGAATTGTTCGTTAACGGTGAAGCGGTGCCGGCTGAGGATCAGGGCCGATTTACCAGCGACGAAGTCAAATGTTCAACACCGCGATCGGATGCAAGCCGGCTGCAGGAAACTGTGGGAACTGTAGAGCACGATATCCTGTTGCATTCCAATTCCGGCAGCCGAAATGGCCAGTGGCAGGTGCCTGAAGGCCATTATTTCGTGATGGGCGACAACCGTGATCGCAGCAACGACAGTCGTGAATGGGGTTTCGTGCCCGCAGAAAACCTGATGGGCCGTGCTGTCGGTATCTGGCTGAACTTCGATTACACCAAGGGTTGTGGTGATCTTTCACGTATTGGAAACGGTATCCATTAGCAGGGAAATTGGCCAATTACAGATCAAAATCTGATGCAAATCACCATTCGTCGAAGGTGTTGCCTAATGCAGTAAATTTTTCCATTCAATTGTAAAGCGTTATAGTAGGCGGGTCTTATAGCCCGGTAATTGCCATAAGGGGTTGTGATTTAGCCATTTACAGGCAGTTTCGGGTTCCACTCAACATGGAAGAAGGTGAAGACAGATGAAAATTCGCAAACAGAATGGATTGACCTTAGTTGGCTTTGCAATTGTCCTGGTGCTGGTCGTTTTTTTTGCGTATGTCGGCATGAGAATCGTGCCGCTGTACCTTGAATACAACGCCGTTGTGAGTGCGCTGAATGATTTGCAAAGAGAACCAGGGGCCGCTTCAATGTCGCCTCAGAAGATCAAGAACAATATCTCTAACCGCCTCTGGGTGAGTTATTCGAGCGAAAACGTCAAGCGTGAGCACATCCGGATTACCCGCAGCAACGGCATCAAGGTTCGTATCGCTTACGAGGTGCGAAGACCATTGCTGGGTAATATTGATCTCATATTATCATTTGACCGATCAGTGACCCTGAAGTAGCGATGTGAAGAATTCTGTAGCCGGGATCAATTACCGGTTTACCGATCAGCAGTTACTGAAAGGGGCACTGACGCATCGCAGCCTGGGTGCGAACAACAACGAGCGCCTCGAATTTCTCGGCGACAGTGTGCTGAATCTCGTCATCTCGTCCCGCTTGTATGAATTGCATTCTGAAGCACAGGAAGGGGATTTAAGCCGGATGAGGGCACGCCTTGTGCGCGGCGTGACTTTGTCCGAAATTGCGTCATCCATTGAACTGGGGAAGCACCTGAAACTGGGTGAGGGCGAAATGAAGTCCGGTGGGTTTCGCCGTGCATCCATCCTGGCTGATGCATTTGAGGCACTGCTCGGGGCCATTTTTCTTGATGGCGGATATGCCGTATGCCGGACCGAGATTCTGCGCCTTTTTGACCCGCTGATAGCAAGCCTCCCCGACATCGAAGATCTCAAGGATGCTAAAACCCGCCTGCAGGAATGGCTGCAAGCCCGGGGCAGGCCCTTGCCGGAATACGATCATTTTCGGGAGGAGGGTGCAGATCACGCCAAGCAATTTCATGTTAAATGTAAAATTCCTGATGGCTCGATAAGCGTGGAAGCAATTGGTAACAGCCGCCGTAAAGCCGAACAGGCGGCCGCGCAGGACATGCTCGGGAAATTGCAGCTGAACGGTTCGACATGATTGAAAAATCGATGGGGCAGGACGAATCCCTGGCCGGTGACTATCGGTGCGGTTATGTTGCTCTCGTTGGCCGCCCCAATGTCGGCAAGTCGACATTGATGAACCGGATGCTTGGGCAAAAACTGAGTATCGTGACCGCCAAGCCGCAGACGACACGACAACGCATTGCCGGAATCAAGACCACACCGCAGGGGCAGGTGATTTACATTGACACACCGGGGATTCACCTTGCAGCAAAGCGTGCCCTGAACCGATATATGAACCGCATAGCCCGCGCCTCATTCCAGGATGTGGACCTGATCCTGTTTCTGATCGAGGCTGATCGATGGTCAAAGCAGGATGAGCATGTCGCCCGTTCACTCAATGTGGCCGGCATTCCGGTCGTGCTGGTCGTAAACAAGATCGACCAGGTAGCTGACAAATCCCGCCTGTTGCTGTTCCTGCGCGATCAAGTCAAGACGGATCGTTTCAGCGACGTGTTCCTGATTTCAGCCAAATCCGGCGATGGTGTTGAAGCGCTTGAGCAGAAAGTATTTCATTCATTACCGTTTTCACGGCCATTTTACGATGAGGACATGTTCACGGACCGCAGTGAACGTTTCCTGGCGGCCGAACTGGTCCGGGAACAGTTAATGTTACGCCTGCACCAGGAACTGCCCTACGCATTGACAGTGGAAATAGAGGAATTCAAGCGGGAAAATGGCCTGGTCAGGATCGGCGCCATCATCTGGGTGGAGCGCAAAGGACAAAAACAGATCGTCATTGGCAAGGGAGGGAATGTGCTCAAGAAGGTGGGAACACAAGCCCGCCTGGCGCTGCAGGATCTGTTCGACGAAAAAGTCTTTTTGCAGCTGTTCGTCAAAGTGAGCAGGGACTGGTCGGATAATGAAAGGGCGCTGAAACAGTTTGGTTACGACGACCAGTCCTGAACATGCAGCATGCGCATTTCTCTGCAACCAGCTTACATCCTTCACAGCCGGCCTTACCGTGAAAGCAGCCTGCTGCTGGAAGCCATGGGCCGCGAGCATGGGCGGATCGGCCTGGTAGCGCGTGGGGCCCGCGGCGCCAGATCGCGCTGGAAAAATATGCTGCAGCCATTCCGTCCGCTCCTCTTGAGCTGGACGCAGCGCGGTGAACTGGGAACGCTGACCGGAGCCGACCAGGTTGCCTCACCCCCCGCCCTGGCTGGTGAGTCGCTTTTCTGTGGGCTGTATGCCAACGAACTGATGATCCGTTTTTTACAGAGGTCGGATCCTCATCCTGGCTTGTTCGATTATTACCAAAAGCTGCTGACGCAGCTGACGATTGGAGATGAGCTCCAGCCCTTGCTCAGGATTTTCGAAAAACAACTGCTGGAGTCAGTTGGTTTTGGTATGCAACTGGAACATGAACACGGTTCTGAACGACCCATTTCGGCGAACGCATGGTACCTGTATGTGCCTGAATCAGGCCCCATACGTCATGAGCGCGGACGCGGACAGGATGAAAAACTGGTTTCGGGATCGGCCCTGCTGGCGTTAAAATCCGGGCAGATCGAAGAGGCTAACCTCAAAGAGCTGAAGCAACTGATGCGGCGGCTGATACGCAATCACCTGGGTGGCAAGCCAATTGCATCCCAGTCACTCTTCTCGTAAACGGAGGGAGGAACAAATGGCGGTACTTCTTGGTGTCAATATAGATCACGTGGCGACGGTCCGGCAGGCTCGTGGTACAGACTATCCCTCGGTCTTCAAAGCTGCCGAATATGCACAGCGGGGGGGCGCTGATTTCATCACAATCCATTTGCGTGAAGATCGCAGGCACATCCAGGATGCAGATGTGAAGGCTTTGTGCAACAACGGCTCAAGCCGGATCAATCTGGAAATGGCTGTCACCGGGGAAATGCTGGCCATCGCGTTGGAGCGACAGCCTGCAGATGTCTGCCTGGTCCCTGAAAAGCGGGAAGAGCTGACCACGGAGGGAGGCCTGGATGTAATCGGCAACCGGGTAGCGGTGACCGCGGCGGCAGAACGTCTGAATGCCGCAGGAATCAGGGTTTCCCTTTTCATTGACCCCGATCCGGGGCAGCTCGATGCCGCCCGTGACACCGGTGCTCCCGTAGTCGAGCTGCACACCGGCACTTATGCCGACGCTGAGGCCGGGGAGCAAAAACGGGAACTGGAAAGATTGCACCAGGCTTGCGTGTACGGACATGAACTGGGTCTGCAAATCAATGCCGGTCATGGCCTGCATCGTCACAATGTCCAGCCCGTGGCCCGCCTGCCGCACATGACTGAGCTTAATATCGGCCATTCAATTATCGCCCGCTCCATCTTTATCGGTCTCGAAGAAGCTGTGCGTGAAATGCGGAAATTGATCCGTCAGGTTTGAGCCGAATTCCTGATATGACTCGCAGCCTGCAGGAAGGGGTAGTAGGCCAGGGCGACAGCGCGCGGTTTGATTTCTTTGACCACGGTATTGAAGAGTTGACGGCAGTGGTACTCAAGCTCTTTTTCCTGGCACATGGCGCTGGAAGCGATCAACTGGTGGAGAATGTCCCTGGCGGAAATCCAGTCGAGGTTGGTGATGTTCCGATCCAGTTCGGGCAAGCGGGTTTGCAATTCTTCCAGGAATATTTTCCGCAAATAAGAAGCAGTGTCTTCCTTTGAGTCCTGCGCCGCATTTTCCTGCACACCACGATCCGGGTAGAGAAGCCGGACGGCAACATCCCTGATGTCTTGCGCCTGGACCGGTTTCACCAGTATGGCGCTGACCGCGGCCTGTTTCAGTATCTGTGAAATATCAAGCGAGTCGTCGCCGGACAGAATGACAATTGCTGGCCAGGGGCTTTCCGGCGGCCAGGAATATTTGATCTGTTTCAGCAGGGATAATCCGCAGGTTCCGGGCAAATGGATGTCCATGAAGATGAGATCAGGAAGCAGGCACAAGGCGGCCTCCATGGCTTCCGGACCATTTCGGGCCTGCTTGACACGACTGGCAACTTGCCGCAATGCTTGCACGGTATGAAGGCGACTGATTTCATGATCGTCGACCACCAGGACACTGGGTCCCTGCTTGAATGAACAGCTTTTCATGGAGTCCCCTTGAGCGGCAAAACAAACCGGTGCCGGATTCAATGCTAATCAGCATAGACGAGATAGCGCTATCTGCAAAGCCCTTGCTGGCTTCCGGCTCTGGCGCCCGGGTCGTGCTCTTGTTGTGCCTGTTGCTGTCACAAAATGTGACTGCCGCGTTTCCAGACATCAGCTTTACCGCCGCCAGTATTGAATTTCAGGAGTCTGTGATCAAGTCAGTCAAGGGAAGTCTGACGGGGGATGGGGCATTGGAATTAAGCGCTGATCTGCTGATGCTGGATGGGCGTAAGGAGACAATCCGTGCACTGATGCTCGGTTGTCCGCAGTGGAAAGTTGAGGGTGAAGGTTTGTGCCCCAACGGCGAATGGAGCCTGGAACTCAGCAATCTGCATTCCGACAGGGCATTCAGCAGGGTCCATGGCGCGCTTGCAACCGTTTCGATTGAATCCGGATTTATCAGCCTGTCTGGCAGCATGAAAATGGGTGGTCTGGAAACTGATCTGCTGGTAGAAAGCAATGGCGATGGTTTACTGGCAGAGTTGGAGTGGAACGGTCAGTTGCTGGAGAATCTTAAGGACCTGAATGCGGCGCCGTCAGAATTGCAATGGATCAGCCGGGGCAGCAGTAGCGGCAGTGTGCTGCTCAGGCTGCCGCAAAGCCATGAGGCAGACATCCGTTACAAGATCGAATTGGAAGACCTCGCCTTCGATTCACCCGAAGGACGCTTTGCAGGTGAATCCCTGCGAATCGAAAGCCGGGGTGCGGTGGATCTTGGCGCCACTACCTCGGCACGGATCAGCGGCCGCATCAACAGCGGCGAGTTATTGCTGGACGACTTCTACCGGGATTTTTCGGACGCTCCTCTGGATTTTGGAGCACAGCCGTTCTTGAACCAGTCCACGTTGTCAATCAATGAGATTAGTGCGACGGACAATTCGGCGATGAGGCTTGAAGGAAGTGCGCGGCTGGACCTGCAGGATCCAGAAAAATCCCTGGCTTTCCGTATCAGTCGCCTGGATCTGAGCTTTCCGGGCGCGTACCAGCGATATTTCGAGTCGGTCGCAGGCATATGGGCGCTAGACGGCCTGGATTTGACCGGCAATATCTCCTGGAAAGGTGATTGGGTCGATAACGTATTCGAGTCGGGCGAGCTCGAAGTCAGCGACCTGACCGTAGTCGACAATAAGCGTCGGCGCTTTGCGATAACCGGGTTGGATGCAAGGCTCAGGCCGGGCGATCATGACTTCGATTCGCGCCTTGCCTGGCGAGGCCTGCTAGTGGGCCGGATTAACCTCGGCGCGGGGGAAGTTGCGCTGGGTTCTGAACCCGGCACCTTTGCGATTTCTGAACCACTGGAACTCCACTTGCTGGGTGGCAGGCACACTTTTCACGAACTTGGCCTGGTGCTTCCGGGCAGTATTGCCAGCGTTGAGGACGAACTGGACATCAAGTTGCGCGCCGAATTACTCGGCCTGGATATGGAATTGCTGACCGCAGCGCTGGACTGGCCGCGCTTCAATGGTGATATCAATGGCGAAATTCCGGGAGTCAGCCTGGATGACGGCGTGTTATCCGTTGATGGCGAGATCATCATCGAGGTTTTCGATGGCCGCATATCTGTTAGTGATCTGAGCATCGAGCGTCCCTTCGGCGTACTGCCCAGCCTGGCGGCCAACGTGGATGTCTACAATCTCGACCTGGAAAATCTGACGCGGACATTCTCCTTCGGGCAGATTTCCGGCCGGCTGGACGGCTACATTCATGACTTACGCCTGCTGGATTGGAAACCGGTTGCTTTCGATGCCTGGTTCGGTACACCGGAGAGACAAGGCAGATCCAGCGATATATCGCGCCAGGCCGTCAACCACCTGACCACGATCGGTGGCGGCGGTGCAACAGCCGCGCTGACCGGCCCGATCATGAAAATGTTCAACAACTTTTCCTACCGGCGCCTGGGCCTGGGGTGCCTTCTGCAAAACAATGTCTGCAAGGTACGGGGTATCAGCGAGGATGAGGTCAGCGTGTTGATCATGGAGGGCGCCGGTTTGCCCAAGATCAAGATCCGGGCTTTCAATCGGAGCCTGGACTGGCCGCAACTCGTTGCCGGCCTTATGGCCGCGTCAGGGGAAGAATCCATCCGGATAGGGGAATGATAGCCCGTGCATTGCACCAATATGTGCAATCACTGTCTGATAAAATATGCCTGAGGGGCAGCCGGATGCCCCAGGAATGAGAAGGAGTGTTTCACCATGAAAAAAATCAATACAGCCCTGATTATAAGTACCCTGTTCCTATTGGCGGCTTGCGTCACCATCAACGTCTATTTCCCGGCTGCGGCGGCCGAGCGGGCGGCGGAACAATTCGTCGGGGACGTTCTGGGTGAACCGAACGAGGAAGGATCCTTATTCGATCCCATCGACCTGTTGGAAGAAACCCTGTTGCTGGCAGCCACTGGTGTCTTCGATATGCTGGTGCCCAGCGCCCACGCCCAACAGGCGGAAATCGACATCAATACGCCGCAGATCAATTCGATCAAAGCACGTATGGCGCAGCGCCAGCGTAGCAGCCTGAACACACTATTTGACGCTGGGGCGATTGGTTTTTCGATGGATGGACTGATTACAATCCGTGACCGTTCTGCAGTTCCGTTGAGCGAGCGGCGCAGCCTGGAAAGCGTGGTGGCGGATGAGAACCGGGACCGAAAAGCAGTGTATCGGGAAATCGCAGTTGCAAATGGGCATCCGGAATGGGAACAGGACATCAAGGAGACATTTGCCCGAGAGTGGGTGAGGAACGCGCGTCCGGGCTGGTATTACCAGGATTCAGGCGGCTCCTGGCGTCAGAAATAAGTGTCATGCAGGAGCGCGCCATGCGCGTTTACGCCCTGTGGGTGCGAAATAGGCTGCCAGGGGGAGGGATCGGGGACCTGCTTGCAGGACACGTTCAAGACATCCCTGTGCTCTAATCGGCTGTTCCCGACAGCCCGATTGTCCTGCAAGCAGGTCCCCGATCCCTCCCTGATACGCCGATTGCCAAAATCATGCGAAATACGGGCGATAAGCACATGTCGGCCTGTCCGGGAGGTGGCGGGTGTCTACCTGCAGGACCGTCATTTGTCGGGAACAAATGAAGAGCGAACAGGGATGTCTCGAGCGTGTCCTGCAGGTAGACACGCGGCACCTCCCCTTGGCACGGCGTTTTTCGCACCCACAGGGCGTAAACACGCATGGCGCGCTCCTGCAATCAATGTCAGGCTATAGAGCCAGAAAAATACCAAGTATCGCCATCGAGTAAAGGGCGGCCATGATATCGTCAATCATGATGCCAAGTCCGCCGTGGAACATCTTTTCCAACTGCCGGATCGGCCAGGGCTTGAAGATATCGAACAGGCGGAACAGGACGAAGGCGGCCAGCAACCAGGGCCATTGGGCGGGAATGAATGCAGCGGTCAGCCAGTAACCAACCATCTCGTCCCAGACAATGCCGCCCGGGTCATGTTTGCCCAGGCGCCGGGCGGTTGTTCCACAAAGGTAGACTCCGAGCAGAAACAGCGCAAGCAACGATATCCAGAACGCGGCCGAAGGCAGCTGCTTTAACAGAAAAATGAATGGTACAGCCACGATCGTTCCCATGGTTCCCGGAGCGAACCGGGACAAGCCGGAACCAAAACCGAATGCCAGAAATCCCACCGGTGTGCCGAAGACAACCCGGCGTATATCCTTATCCTGTTCCAGCAAAGCCTTCACTTGTCACCCGCCTCATTCCGCGAGAAATGTTCGTAGCCCCTCTTCATCGGAAGATAAATTCCACCGTCCGGGGTCTTACACAGCAATTCCCCGGAGGCAGTAATTTCACCGATTACCGTCAACCGGGTGCCCGTTTCCTTTTCGATCTGCTCCAGTTCGGAGCGCCGCTGCGGAGGAATCGTGAAACACAGCTCGTAATCATCTCCACCGGCCGTTTGCAATTCCAGGCGTTCTGATTCTTCCAGAGCGTTCATGCTGTTAGAGCCTGGCAGGCGTTCCAGTTCAATCTCAGCCCCTTTTCCGGATGCAAGCAGGATGTGCCCAAGGTCAGCTAAAAGACCGTCGGATACGTCGATACAAGAGGTGGCAAGCCCCTGCAAGCATCGTCCCAACTGCAACCTGGGCACTGGCCTGTCCAGCGCATTCCTGCTGGCAATATCGGCTGTTCCCCCGGCATTCATGGTGTGCAGGGCAAAAGCAGCATCACCCAGCGTTCCGGAGACCACCAGCAGGTCCCCTTCCTGCGCCCCGGAACGCGTCAGCGCCTTTCCTGTTTCGACCAGCCCCAGCGCAGTGATGGTGATACTGAGCGGTCCCGAAGTGGTGTCGCCGCCGGCCAGTTCGATGCCGCTGGTTCCAGCCAGATCAGCCATGCCCTGCGCAAAGGACTCGAGCCAGGCGGAATCAGCAGATGGTAAGGTCAGCGCCAGGAAAAACCATGCGGGTTCTGCACCCATGGATGCAAGGTCGCTAAGATTGACCGCCAGGGCTTTGTAACCCAGGTCGCAGGCCGCACTTCGTGGACGAAAATGGACTGCTTCCACCATCGTGTCAGTGGTCACGACAAGTTGCCTTCCCGACGGAACAGCCAGAACTGCGCCATCGTCGCCAATTCCGATGACACAGGAAGGATGGCCTGCCGCCGGCTTGATACTGATGATTTCCTGCAGTCGTTTGATCAGGTCAAATTCTGACATGCCAGTTACCGGCTACCTGTTGCACCCACTTCGTCCGCCCGCCACGCCCTGGCTGCTTTGTCGAGCACCGCGTTGACGTAGCTGTGGCCTTGTTCGGAACCAAATCGCCTGGCCAGGTCTACGGATTCGTCAAGCACCACCCGGAAAGGCAGCTCCGGGCAATTCAGCAGTTCCCAGGCGCCGATCCCCAGCACGGCGCGCTCCATCAAATCCACCTGCTCCATTGGCCGGTCCATAAAAGGCTGCAAAGCTTCATCCAGGTTTTCTTTATCGGCGGTCACGCCATGCAGGAGCCTCTCGAAATATTCCTCGTCGATCAGGCTCAGGTCCTGTGCAGCGCGGAACTGGCCGAGAATCTCAGCAGCTTCCTGGCCGGTGATCTGCCACTGGTAAATGGCCTGTAATGCGCGGCGCCGGGCGCGTTTGCGAGGCTCAAAACGTTCACTTTTGGTCATGGATCAGGGCTAGCTTGCAGGTGATCAGCAACCTTCCGCATGGTCTCAACCATCTCGATTGCTGTCATCGCTGCGTCAAAACCCTTGTTGCCTTCTCCGGTTCCGGCGCGTTCCAGAGCCTGCTCGATGGTGTCGGTAGTCAGCACACCGAAGCTTACCGGAATACCCCGGTCCAGCGCCACGCGACCAAGTCCGCCGGCGCATTCACCCGCCACGTAATCAAAATGCGGTGTACCGCCGCGAATGACGGCACCCAGGGCGACGACCGCATCATAACGGCCCGAGGAAGCCAGTTGATCAGCCATCAGGGGCAATTCAAAAGCACCGGGTACCCACACAAGGGTCTGCCTGTCTTCGTCGATGCCGTGGCGCTTCACGGCGTCCATCGCGCCTTTGACCAGCTGTTCCACGATAAAGTGATTGAAGCGGCTGGCGACGATCGCGACTGTCAGATCATTTCCACCGCTACTGTTGCCGAATTCTCTCATGCGGACTCTCCGCTTCCACCCACTGTTTCAATGTACTCGACGACTTCCAGCCCAAAGCCTGCCAGCCCCGTGAGCTTCCACGGCGCGCTCAAGACACGCATCTTGCCAACACCCAGATCAGCAATAATCTGGGCCCCAATGCCATAGTTCCTCAGCTCCCTGGAATGCCGGTCATCACCGCTGGGGGCTATTGCGGGCTCAGGTTTCTGTTGAATCTGCCGCAGCAATTCATCTTCGTCCTTGTGTCCCCCAAGCACCAGGACCATACCGCTGTCGGCGGCAGCGATTTCGGCCAGCGCAGTACGCAACGGCAATCCGAAATCAGGCCGTTGAATAGAAAGCACATCGCTCAGGGGATTCTGCACATGCACCCTGACCAGGAACGGTTCTTCCGGGTTAACCGTGCCACGCATCAGGGCCAGGTGGAGGCGTTCTTCGATCGTGTCCCTGTAGGTATGCAGGCTGAAAGGGCCAAAATCCGTTTCAACTTCATGCGTGGAAATGTGCCGGACGGATTTTTCCGTCTGCATTCTGTAGTGAATCAGGTCGGCGATGGTCCCGATCTTGAGGCTGTGCTCCTGAGCAAACTGCTCCAGTTCCGGCCTGCGCGCCATGCTGCCGTCTTCATTCAGAATTTCAACCAGGACCGCCGCAGGTTCCAGGCCGGCCAGCATGGCCATATCGACACTGGCCTCGGTGTGGCCTGCACGGGCCAGCACACCGCCGGGCTGGGCCATCAGGGGGAATACATGCCCCGGCTGGGACAGGTCTTGCAGGCTGGCATCGGGCCTGACCGCCGTGCGAATCGTGTGGGCCCTGTCATAAGCTGAAATGCCGGTCGTAATGCCCTCGGCAGCCTCAATGGAAACGGTGAAATTTGTCGCAAAGCGGCCCTGATTTTCGTTCACCATCAACGGCAGGCGAAGCTGGTGGCAACGTTCCCGGGTCAGCGGCAGACAAATCAGTCCCCGTCCGAATCGCGCCATGAAATTGATGTCTTGCGGGCGCACCTTGGAAGCGGCCATTACCAGGTCACCTTCATTTTCCCGGTCTTCGTCATCCATCACCACGACCATGCGGCCGTCCCTGATGTCGTCCAGTAATTCCCGCGTGGAATTCAAAGCCATCTCATTGCTCCTGGGCCGCCCCGGCTGAAGCCGGCGCATTGTTATTTTCATTTTCGGGATCTGCCAGGCGTTCCAGATACCTGGCGATCAGGTCTACTTCGATATTAAGCTCATCACCGGCTTGCAGCATGCCCAGCGTGGTGACCTCAAGCGTGTGCGGAATCAGGCACACCGAAAACCGGGCACCGTCGACTTCGTTGACCGTGAGGCTCACACCATCAATACAAATGGAACCCTTTTTTGCCACGTAGCGGGCGAGACCGGCAGGCAACTCAAACTCGAAGCGCTCCGCCCGCGCGTCTTGCCGGCGGGACAGCAAACGACCTTTGCCATCCACGTGTCCACTGACCATATGGCCACCAAGGCGATCTTCCAGGGCCAGGGCCAGTTCGAGGTTGACCTGGCGGCCCGGTTCCAGAAGCCCCAGGGTTGTCAATTCCAGGGTTTCCCTGGAGACATCCGCCGAAAATCCCGATTCCTTCGGCTCCAGCATGGTCAGGCAGACTCCGGACACCGCGATGCTGTCCCCGGTCCGGCAATTGCCCATTTGCAGGGATCCGCAGTCAATCCACAGACGGCTGTCACCGCCCAATGGGGTAATTTTCAGTAATGAACCTTTTGTGCTGACAATTCCAGTGAACATAATCAGGACCCATATTCCGGAGTGAGCCGGAGTCGTAAATCTTTGCCGATGTGAACTGTTTCCAGCACTCTTAAATGCGTTCTGTCATCGATGGATTCAAGCGGGCCGAAAGCGAAAGGCCCGGGACCGCCTTCACCCAGCAGCACCGGCGCCTGATATATCAGTAACTCATCCACCAGCCGGCTCTTCAACAGGGTCCCACACAACCCGGCCCCGGCTTCCACCTGGACTTCATTCACTTCCATTGCTGCCAGGGCTGACATCAGCGGGCCGAGTTCGACCCTGCCGTCTTTTGCCGGCAACGGCATGCAATTAACGCCTGTTTCCGCCAATTCCCATGGGACCGATATCGCACGGTCCCCGGCAACAACCGCCATCTCAGGCTCAGACAGAATTCTGCTGCGCACGGGAATCCGCCAGCGGCTGTCCGCAATAATCCGCAGTGGTTGTCTGCTGAGGCCTTCCAGTCGTGCGTTCATCGATGGATTGTCGGCCAGTACGGTTCCAATGCCGGTGAGTATGGCCGAAGAGCGCGCCCTCCATA
>PVMS01070583.1_pt1 | contig 14308 bp, 13 predicted proteins | sample 1853461 | NCBI WGS metagenome assembly PVMS01 (sample SAMN08582032, study PRJNA380276) | Marine sediment metagenome, whole genome shotgun sequencing project. | isolation source: ocean sediment barecode stripped | collected 2017 | reverse complement strand
CTGAGTTGGCTTGGATATGATTGCGCAGGTCCCGCATCTTGTTCATCATATCCAGGCCAACTAAGAAGATGTTGGTAGGAAATTTACTGATGGCTTTATCGCAATCTGGCCCAAGAAAATGCCCAGATATTGACTTGTCCGTCTGCATTTACCCGGCAAACCGGTGAAGCACACTGGCACGCGCTTTTAAGGGCCAGAGCCATTGAAAACGGTGCATTCATGATTGCCGCAGCGCAAGGCGGCAAACATGCCAGTGGCCGCCAAACTTACGGCCATTCATTGATTATCAACCCATGGGGTGAGATAATAGGTGAACTGGATCATGACAGACCTGGAATATTGGTTTGCGATATTGAGTTAAATGAGGTTGATAGGGCAAGAATGCGGATACCAAGCCTCATCTATAATAGGCAGTTTAAAACGGTTACCATTCGTCAGGAGTAATAACATCCATGCGTGACAATGCCCTATATTATTGGAATTTCCTTGGAGCCCGTATGAGGATATACAACGGAGTATTAGGGCTTTGGCCAGAAGAGATTGGTATTAAATCATGATCAAATATTCCCTGATCTGTGACAAGGAACACGCATTTGAAGGCTGGTTTTCCAGCAGTCAGGATTTTGATGCGCAAAAGCACCGCAATTTGGTGACCTGTCCCTATTGCGATTCTCCCAAAATCAACAAGAAATTGATGGCCCCTTCAATATCGACCAGCAAGGCCAAAAGTCCTAAAATTGTTGATGGGGACAATAACCAGGCAAATGAAATTGTTGCCGGAACTGATGGGCAAGTGCCGGTCGCCTATAGCGATATGATGAACAAGATGCGGGACCTGCGCAATCATATCCAGGCCAACTCAGAAGATGTTGGTAACAAATTTACTGATGAGGCGCGCAAGATTCACTATGGCGAGGCTGAAAAGCGCGGCATTTATGGTCAGGCCAGTGCCAGTGATGTCAAGGAATTGGTAGAAGAAGGCGTTGAGGTTATGGCATTGCCGGTTTTGCCTGAAGACCGCAACTAGAGGCATTCATGGTTACATTGAACCGTTCGACTACTTACGGGATATCAATCAGAGACAATTTTTAACTTGTGACCCACCGGCGGAATTTCCCCTAGTCCAAGGCCGTTTAATATCCGCATTAATTTCAGGGTGTTGCCACCGCTTTTCATCTGTCCTGCCAGTGACGCCAGGCTGCTGCCTTCGCTAAATTCAACGATGCTGATTTTTAATGGTGCAAGACTTGCCAGTTCTCTCCTCGTCAATTTACGAAAACTGTTGGTGACCGATGCAGCGGATTTTTCCAATGCGGATTTCAATCTGGCATTTAATCCATCATCATTTGCTCCCTCAATTCTACTTTCCACCTGGGATGAGGCTGCAATAAATCTGAATAATTGTGTTCCAATTCGAATGACATGGATGCGAAAATTCCAGCCGTCGGCCCCGGCATTGGCGCTGGCAGTTTTCAAGCCATTGATGGTTTTGGTCTTGATACTGGATTTATCAAGGCCATTAATCCAACCGCTGGCGAGATAATCCTTCAGGCTGGTCCTGCCTGGAATGAGTGTCGCATCAAAGCGAATGGCGACATCACTCCTTCCTGATATTACCACGGCTTTGGACTGATTTTCGATCCTGAAGCCCCGGGGCGCTTCAAACATTATACCCAGTCCGGAATGGGAAAATTTCTGAGCGCGGACAAAACCTTCTTCGGCAGAATCTCCAAACACCAGCCCGTCTATGCCTTTTAAAAAACGATCGCGTTCTGTTTTGCCAATCCCTGGTGCGCCGAAAAATCGGGCGTGACGTTTGGCCAACTCGGTGCGGCGTGGGGTCGAGGGATGAGAAGACAAAAACGACGATTCATCAAATGCCGCCAGGCCAATGCGGTTTATCGACCGAAATGCATGCAGAGTTTCCAGAAATCGTGCGCCGGCAAATGGGTCGTATCCGGCTTTGCCGGTCATGCGAATGCCAACCGCGTCGGCCTGAAGTTCCTGCTCGCGAGAAAAATCCGATAATTGCAGACGATTGGCAGCCAGTGCGACGCGGGCCGATGCGCTGTCGCCCAAAACCTCCGTCACCACCCGTTCGCCAATTTCGGCTGAAGCCAGCTTTTTTTGTCGCAAAATTGCGTGATTGGCCGCAACATGCGCCATTTCATGGGCAATCACCGCCGCTATTTCGGCAGAATCATTGGCCAGCGCCAACAATCCTCTGGTGATATATAAATAGCCGCCAGGCAGCGCAAATGCATTGACCTTGGGGGTGTTCAATATGGTGACGCGGTATACGGTTGAGGGGTCATTGGATACGGCCACCAGCGCGCCAACGATCAGGGCCAGCATGCGCTCGGCCTTCTCATTTTGATATTCACCGCCGTATTTTGCCACCACCAAAGGATGTTCGCGGGCGCCTATCTGTTCGCGAGGATCTTCAGGGCGCACCCAACTTGAGGTAAATGAGCCGGTATTGTTGTTGGTGGTTGGTTGGCAGGCAACAACCAATGCTGACAGAACCACAGCAATTCCGACACGCGCCAACACCCGATTGAGGCCACCGGCACGCTTGAACCTAAAGGCTCGGCTTGCTGTTTGGTATTCAGCGATTTTCAACAATCTCCGTTTTGATTATGTTTATTGATACCACAACAAAATTTAAAAATGTAATGCGCCACAACAATGTGGCAGAATTTTCGACGTTTCGTTTAATAATTGATACCGATATTTTCAATTTTCAAATATTACTAGAGCAGTTTCGCAATTATGTGATGCGCTCAACTGCTCTATTTCTTTGTTTTGTCGCACAATTTATCTGAAAACCGGGTGCCACTTTTCAGATTGTGCTCTAACCAAATGGCCGGCCGATCGAATAATAGTCCAGGCCTTTGCTATTTACTTCTTCCATTGAATAAATGTTTCTGAGATCGATCAGGATTTTTCCTGTTATCAGTTGCGCCACCCGGTCCAGATCAAGGGCGCGAAACTGGTTCCACTCGGTCAGAATTACACCTGCGTGGGTATTTTCAAGACAGTGATAGGCATCTTCACAATATTCAACATCATCGAATTCGCTTCGCGCTTCGTTCATTCCCTCAGGATCGTAAGCCCTGATTTTGGCACCCATTTCCTGTAATGCCGGGATAATGTCAATGCTGGGCGAACAACGCATATCGTCAGTGTTGGGTTTGAAAGTTAAACCAAGCACGCCAATGGTCTTGCCCTCCAAATTGCCACCACAGGCATCAGCAATTCTGTTTGCCATCGATTTTTTGCGGGCATCATTGGAGCTGATTACGCTGTCGACAATGGTGACGGGTGCCTGAAAGTCCCTGGCAGTTTTCGATAGCGCCAATGTATCCTTGGGAAAGCATGATCCGCCATAGCCTGGTCCCGCGTTGAGAAATTTCGCGCCTATCCTGTTGTCGAGCCCGATGCCGCGTGAAACCTCCTGCACATTGGCACCAACTTTTTCACACAAATCAGCAATTTCATTGATAAAGCTGATTTTTACCGCCAGGAAGGCATTGGCTGCATATTTGGTCAGTTCAGCCGTCTTGCGCGAAGTAATTACCATCGGCGTTTCATTCAGATATAATGGTCGGTAGAGGTCCCGAATTTGCTCAATGGCCCGCTCACTGGCGCAACCCAATACGATGCGGTCCGGGCGTTTGAAATCATTGATCGCAGAACCTTCGCGCAGAAATTCCGGATTGGAGGCGACATCAAATTCGGCATCGGTACTGGCATTTTTGATTATTTTTTCAACTTCATCACCCGTTCCCACTGGAACGGTCGATTTGTTGACGATGACCGTATAACCCCTGATCATTGAAGCGATTTCTTTGGCGGCCTGATAAACATAGCTCAAATCAGCATGGCCATCACCACGCCGCGTTGGCGTTCCAACCGCAATAAAAACAATATCGGCCTCGGCTACCGCCTGGCCAGGATCGTCATCAAAACTGAGCCGCCCGGCCTCAACGTTTGATGCGACGAGCGCTTCCAGTCCCGGTTCAAATATTGGCATCTTGCCATTTTTCAGGTCGCCAATCTTGTTGCTGTCTTTGTCGATACAGATAACATTATGGCCAAAATCGGCAAAACAGGCACCCGATACCAATCCTACGTAACCGGTTCCTATCATTACAACACGCATGGAAGCTCCATATTCACAGACAGGGCTGTGAAATTTCATTGAAAAACTTTGAAAGACAAATATTTGGCTTAATTTATTACAGCCAACTGACTACAAGACCCCACAGGCCCATGCAAGACCCCGATGGGATTGTTGCAATTGAATTTATCCGGCCAGATCGGTCAATTTTTGTTGGCTAACCCGATGCATTGGCGTATCACTGGGTTCGCGTAACACTGGGTTCGCCTATCTTTGGATTCGTATATATTGGCAATATCAATCCCCAGCCGGCCCCGTAGCTCATCAGGCCCCGTAGCTCATCAGGATAGAGCGCAAGATTCCTAATCTTGAGGTAACAGGTTCGAGTCCTGTCGGGGTCACCATTTTATAGCGCTATCGGCTTACGCCTATATGAGCGCAATTTGTTTCGCTATCGAATTTCCCTATATGTGCGCGGTTTTTCATGGAGAGAGGGGACAGTGAAGATTCCTGAAGGTTATTACATAGAAGAAGACGCAATATTCTGACAGTTACCATTTTCACAATTTGGAGAAATTGCAGGTTGCCTGGTAAATTAGCCAGATTGCCTAAGCCCGGACAGACTGGTATCAGGGCCGAAACTGTTGGGACCAACCCGCAATTCGAGCAATGTTGCCTGTTTGGAAATTAGCGCCTGCTCGAATAATGGCGCGAAATCTTCTGTATTTTCAACAACCTCGCCATTGATGCCAAAGGATCTGGCATAGGCGGCGAAATCTGGATTTTTCAGGTCAGTTCCGCTGATGCGACCGGGGTAATTCCGCTCCTGATGGGCGCGGATGGTGCCGTAGCTGGAATTGTTGATCACAAGAATTATCGGATTTACCCCATATTGGGCGGCCGTTGCAATTTCCTGTCCGTTCATCAGAAAATCGCCGTCTCCGGCAAAACTTAATACGACGCGATCGGGGAATGCGATTTTTGCGGCGACAGCAGAAGGGATGGAATAGCCCATGGCGCCGGAAATCGGTGCCAAGGTTGTGCGTGCGGATTTGTAGTTGAACATTTTGTTGTGCCAATCGGCATAATTGCCGGCACCATTTGTGATGATGGCATCATCGGGTAACTTTGAGCGCAGATATTGCATTATCTGACCCATATCAACCGGTCCGACCTGAGGACCGAGCACAAGAGAAGCGTTGCGGCCATTGAATAATTGTTCGCTCAGCCCGGCCCAGCGCGGATTGGCAATTGTGATATTCTCGTTTGCTGCCGCTGCAAACAGAGCCGGGTCACAGCAAATTGCCAGATCGGGTGTCAATACACGGCCAAGCTCCTCAGGGGAGGCCAGAACATGAACCAGTTTCTGCTTTGGTTTGGGTGCATCCAGCAGGGTATATTTTCTGACCGTGGCGTCGCCTAAGCGCGAACCGATTGCAATAATCAGATCGCTTGAAGCGACATAATCCAGCAATTGCGGAAAACTGCCAAAGCCCAGATTGCCAATATAGCAAGAGTGGGAATTATCAAATGTATCGTGACGGCGAAACCCGGTCGCAACAGGCAAGTGATTGCGGGCGGCAAATTGGTGAATGGCATTTCGGCCGTCCTCATCCCAGGTCGAACCACCCAGCAATAGAAGCGGGCGTTTGGCTTCACCCAGAAAAGCCTCTACCCTGTCGATATCGGCTATCGCCGGAGGCGATTTTACTAAAGCTGCGGGCGGCAAATCACCTGCCTCGGTCAATTCACGCAACATGTCCTCGGGCAATGCCAGGGCAACGGGCCCTGGTCTGCCATTTTGCGCAATGGCAAAGGCACGGTTGATGAATTCGGGAATGCGCTCCGCATCGTCAATCTCAGCCACCCATTTGGTCACCGGACCCAGCATCTGCCGATAATCTATCTCCTGGAAAGCTTCGCGCCCGCGTTGATGGCGGGGGATCTGGCCAATCAATAACAGCATCGGTGAGGAACCTTGATAGGCCGTGTGCAGGCCGATGCTTGCATTGGCAACACCAGGACCGCGGGTAACGAAACAAACCCCCGGCTTGCCGGTCGCATTGGCCCAGGCGTCCGCCATGTAGGCTGCTCCGCCCTCCTGCCGGCAGGTGATGAAGCGGATGTTGTTCTGGCGACTATAAATGGCGTCAAGTGCTTCCAGGTAGCTTTCGCCTGGAACGCCAAAAATCGTATCGGTGCCATTGTTAATCAAGGCATCGATAAGGATTTGCCCACCGGTTCTGGTATTCATTTCAGATTTTCTCACGTTGGCCGATGCAATAGGCCAGCATTAGCAACTTAGTACCGTTTTGCAATTGTTAAAATGCGGCAATTCGTGACATCATATCGATGTGGCCGAAGGTCGATTGGCAGGATTTACCGCCAGTAAAATGACTGCAAATCTTCTATTGATTCCTGACAAGCAGCTTTATGAATTCCATTTGATTATTGATCTGATCGCCTATTTATAGGCTTCACCACTTTTGGTAAGGTGTTTTCGCCTGGCAATGGCGGCAATCATATCGTCAAGGGTGATTGAGCCGACAGGTTTTCCGTCTTTGGTTACAACAGCTGAAGTTGCCTTGTTTTTTGACAATATCTGCAGGGCTTCTTCAATAACCTCAGTTTTTTCAATTTTCGGGCCGTTGACTGATTTTTTCTTGGCCATGATAGAACCGACCTGCAGTACGCGAACCCGGTTAATGTCCTTGATGAAATCTGTGACGTAGTCATCGGCAGGCTTCAAAATAATATCCTGCGGCTCGCCTTGCTGGACAATTATACCATCGCGCAAAATTGCGATCCTGTCGCCAATCCTGAGTGCTTCATCAAGATCGTGGGTGATAAACACCACAGTTTTGTGCAATTCCTGTTGCAGATCCAGCAGTACATTTTGCATATCGGTACGGATCAACGGATCAAGAGCTGAAAAGGCTTCATCCATCAACAGGATTTCTGCGTCAGTGGCCAAAGCCCGTGCAAGGCCGACGCGCTGTTGCATGCCGCCAGAAAGTTGCGAGGGGTAATGTTGTTCAAAACCGGACAGACCAACCCTGTCGATCCATTTTTGGCTGCGTTTTTTTACCTCATCGGCATCTATTTTTTGTATGGTAAGACCATAAGCAACATTGTCGGCAACGGTACGGTGGGGAAGCAGTCCGAATTTTTGAAAAACCATTGAGGCTTTGTGACGTCTAAACTCGCGCAGGTCAGCATCGTTCAGGGTAAGCACATCTTCACCATCGACGGCCAATTGGCCAGCGGTTGGTTCAATCAGCCGGTTGATATGGCGAATGAGGGTGGATTTACCGGAGCCCGATAATCCCATGATAACCTGGATGCCGTGGGCTGGAATATCGATATTGATATCGCTCAATCCCAATACATGGCCGTGTTTCTCCAGCAACTCGGATTTGCCGAGGCCGCTTTTCACCAGCTCGACCATCTTTTTTGAATTCGGGCCGAAGATTTTATAAAGGTTCTTTATTTCAATTTTTAACTCAGACATCGTGGCCACCCTCGCGATGTTTTTGCAATCGTTTACCGTAACTTTGCGATACTCTATCAAAGATGATGGCAAGGGCGACAATCGCCAGGCCATTCATCACGCCGAGTGCCAGATACTGGTTGGAGATTGCTCTGAGAACAGGGACGCCAAGTCCTTTAACACCAATCATTGAGGCGATTACGACCATGCCAAGGGCCATCATAATGGTTTGGTTCACACCGGCGAAAATATTGGGCAATGCCAGAGGCATTTGCACACCAAACATTTTTTGCCTGGGATTGGCACCAAAGGCGTCGGCTGCTTCAAGAACTTCCTTGTCGACCAGGCGGATACCCAGATTGGTCAGCCGCACCACCGGCGGTATGGCGTAAATGCACACCGCCAACAACCCCGGCACCTTGCCTATGCCCAGTAACATCACCACCGGGATGAGATAAACGAACGATGGAATGGTTTGCATGATATCCAATACCGGGGTCACAATGGCCTGCATGCGATCAGAGCGCGACATCAGCATGCCAATTGGAATGCCGACAGTGATACATAACAATGTCGCAACCGAGATAATCGCCAGGGTCGACATCGTGTCTTTCCACATTCCCAGATAACCGATCGCCAGGAAGGACAATACCGAGCCAATCACCAGCATCCAATTGCGCGAACCAAGCCATACCAAAGCGGCAATTACCGCTATGATTATTGGCCATGGGGAATTCAACAGCAGTTTTTCGAACCACACCATGAAATACAAAATGGGATCGAAGAAGTTTTCCAGCCCTTCGCCATAGGCGCGGGTGAATTCGCGGAAGGATTGATCGATGCCTTTTTTCAAGTCCCGCAGGTCATCGCGTGCCATCGATGGGAATTTATCTAGTACGGACATAAGATTGTGCCTAAATTTTTGATGTCGCAACAGCGCCTGCCAGCGGGATTACCCACTGGCAGGCATTTTTTTGTATTTAGCGGATTAAGACGATGACAACGCAGCTTTCACTTTGGCTGCAACATCGTCCGATACCCATGAAGTCCATACTTTTTCATGTATTTTCAGGAATTCGATGGCCGCATCTGCACCGCTGGCCTGATTGTCAGCCATATAGACTAGCATTTCATTCATCACATCGCCCGGGAAAACCCGCTTGCCAAGATATCCAATTGCCGGTCCGCCAGCGTCTTTGAATTTCTTGGTAATGATAGTCTGGACCTCAGATTCGGTATAAGCGGAACGTTGGGGATCGGCACAATCCTGCTCAGCTTTTGCTAAACAATTGTCCCAGTGATCGCGACCGGCAAATGGCACGCCGAACGGAACATTGACCATTTTATGTTTGCCAATAATCGAGGTTGGCGTCCAGTAATAGCCAAACCAGTTTTGACCGCGCTCCACAGCTTTGGTCATCGATCCATCAAGACCGGCGGACGAACCCGGGTCAACCAGAACCCAACCCTTTTTCTCCATTTCAAATGCACGGAAAAGGTCGGCATTGGACAACTGACAACCCCAACCGGCCGGACAACCAACAAAGGCGCCTTTGGATTTATCTTCCGCATACGGGAACAATTCTGGATGTTCGATGATATCCAGAACAGTTTTTAGTTCAGGATGTTCTGCCGCAGTTTTTGGTGGAATCCACCAGCCTTCACCCAGACCGGTGATCGGGGCAGGATTTACAGAATACAACCGTTCTTCCGCCCTAGCGACCTTCAATGGCTCAGTCAGAGAGTTGGTCCACAATTCGGGGGCAACATCGGGCTGGCTTTTTTCATTCATTGAGGCAAAAGTCGTCTGCGTTGCACCAGGGATCAGGCTGGATTCGCAATCATAACCGTTATCCAAAATAAACTTGTCAACATTGGCCATCAATTCGGCGGATGCCCAGTTCATTTCTGCAATTGTTAATTCGCCACAGGCTGCATTGGCAGCAGTAGACATCGCCATCAGCGATGCGAACATTGTGCCAGCCACGGCAATTTTGATCAGTGGTTTCTTAAATTCTGTCATCGTGTTCTCTCCCTTTTTCTATTTAAAATGAGTTTCGCGTTGTTGTGTTGAAAATGGAACTGTAATAAAGCTTATATTAGATATTACTTGAGGTTATAAAATGCTCCGCCGCCGTATTCCTTCTGCAAATTCGCTGTTTACTTTTGAGGCGGTTGCCCGTCTTGCCAGCTTTTCTGAGGCGGCAAATGAACTCAATGTGACCCAGCCAGCGATCAGCCGCTCTATCAGCAGTCTGGAATCTCATTTGGGATATCCGTTATTCGAACGACACGGGCGCTGGATTAAACTTACCCAGAACGGCGACATATTGTTTCGCTCGACCGCGATTGCATTCAACACGATTACCCGTTCGATGATGGAAATTGAGCAACGCAGGGAGAACCTTGATACCGTAACCGTTTCCATGTCTCCAACCGCGGTGAATTATTGGTTCATTCCCCGGATGAATGAATTCAAGAAAAAATTTCCTGAAATTTGTCTGGATTTTACTGATTACGGAAAAGCCGATGATGGCCTGTCGGGGAATGTGGATCTGGGCATCAGATTGGCCAATGCGCAGGAGCCGGATATGCACCGCTGGCCCTATGCTGACGAAGAAATAATCGCCGTTTGTTCACCCGATTATATTTCAGCGCGTGGTTCCCTTGACCAAATAAAAGCCAGCGACAATGACGGATCGAACAATTCCCACACCTTTATCGAATGGACGGATCAACGTTTTGGGCTGGACGAATTCCTCAAGTCGACCGGCCATGAAATGCCCAATAACGCCACATTCCTCAAGTTTTCCGACTATTCCAACATATTGCAATCGGCAATACAGGGCCAGGGTATAGCGCTGGCCTGGACCACTGAGGCTTCAAGACAATTGGTCGACGGCAAACTGGTTCCTGCCTGCACGCAAATGGTGAAAACCGGCAGGCGCTATCATCTTATGGCTTCAAATCTGACGCCGATGCGGCCGATAGTAAAAGATATTCGAGACTGGCTGATCGAACAGATGAGTATAGACCGGGAAAACATGAAATCTCTGTTTAAACCTGCTCGGAGCATTCACGGATAGAGTACAATCTGAAAAGTGGAATCCGGTTTTCAGGTAAATTTTGTGAAAAAACAAACCATTAGACCGTTTCTTATTTAGAAAGGGAAATCTGATCATGAATAAGAGAAACAGGAAATTTGGGGCAGCGGCGGCGATTTTTGTGTTTGGGATAAGCCAACTTCCGGCACAGGCATTCACCCCGCTAATGCTTATTGACCGCTTCATCAAGAAAGAAACCAAAATGGCCTTGCAAACGCCCGGCCATGTTGCCTGGTGCAAGAAAAATCATCCGGGCTATCGGCCAAAGTGGAACAATTACCGGATTGCCAATGGCAGGGTCAAATATTGTGCTTCACCCTATTTTTCGCCTTCCTGGATGAAATGGCGCCAACCCGGGCGCAATTAGCATCAGATTCCAGCTTGGTTTATGATTACCCTGGCATTTATGCCCGGGGGTTTGCGCAATTTATCTAGATGAGATTAGGCGCATTACCAATGATCAACTTTGATCGTGGTAGCCCTGGGAAGCCCTGGGAAGCTTCGGGAAATGCCCTTTTTACACCAAAGCGGTTGCGTGGTAACATATTTCAATATCGATACGAATATTTCGAGGATTATTATGAAAAGACGTGATTTCATCAAGACTTCAATGGGTGCCGCAACTGCCATAATGGTGCCTTCTGTTTGGCAGGGCACTGCCCTGGCGCAGTCCAGGTCCAAGTATTTTTCAGGTCTGTCCAGCGATGGCGGGCATAATTTTCGCAGAACCAATTTCGCCACTGTTGACAGAAAATGGCAGCGCCAGATGGTCAAATATTTTTCCAGTGAGCCGCAGGGAACGATCGTTATTGATACGCGCAACCACTTTCTTTACATGATTTGGGAAAACGCCACCGCAATCCGGTATGGCGTCGGTGTCGGACGCGAAGGCTTCCAATGGTTCGGTCGCGCCAACGTATCGCGCAGGGCGCGCTGGCCACGCTGGGTTCCACCCAAAGAGATGAGAGAGCGCCAACCCGAACTACCGGAATTGATGGAGGGTGGCCCCAAGAACCCTCTGGGATCGCGCGCACTTTATCTTTATAATGGCAAAGTCGATACCGGATACCGCCTCCACGGCACCACCAAACCATGGTCAATCGGCCAAGACGCTTCTTCTGGCTGCATTCGTATGTTTAACGAAGATGTGATTGATCTTTATCGTCGATGCCCTTTGGGGACGGCAGTACTGGTGCTTGAGCACATCGCCGAGCGGGCAAATCGCGACACATGAGCCAACTGGTGACTGGAAATTTAAGAACAATCAGGCAATCAACAAATGACAACGATCAATAATATCAAAACCATAATGGCAATAGGCGCATTTTGCGCCATATTGGCCGGCTGCACCCAATCCAGCCGGTCGATATTTTCTTCACCCGGAGAAGTGGGTGTAACCGACGAGCCGGCAGCAGGCTTTGCGGAAATCATACCCGGTAGCGAAGAACATTATATTATCACCGTGGGCCGTCGCGTTTATTTTGCTGCGAAATCTAGCAAGCTTGACGATGTCGCCATTGAGACGCTTGACATCCAAGCCGCCTGGCTGACGGCCTATCCCCAATGGCTGATCAAATTGCAGGGACATGCCGATGATTTGAAAAAGCTGGACAACAATACCGCCTTGTCGGTAAAGCGGGCGAAAGTGGTGATGGATTACCTCTCCCAGAAAGGCATCCAACCAAATCGCATGTGGACCAAGGGCTATGGCAGCGAACGGCTGGTGCGAAACTGTAAAGAATTTGAATGCAAGGCACTGAACCGACGTGTGGTTGTGACTTTGCGTACAAAATTCGCTGCCGCAGCACCTCCATTCAAACAGGTTCGCAGTTAGAGCGTGTCAGGCTTAAATGGAATCATTTGGTGATTAGGCGTAGCCAAACGATACGGCCTTAATTCTAACCGGCACAGCAAGAGAGTTTGCTAACGTCCATATCGAAAGTCTGCGCCGCCAATTTGAGGCCTTCGACCGTGGTTAGATACGGAAAAATCATCGAACCGAATTCTTCATAGGTCATACCGGCCTTAATTGCCATGGCCGCTGTCTGGATGCTGTCTGCGCCCTCTGGTGCCAGAATATGAGCGCCCAGCAATTTCTTGGTTTCTGCATCGGCAACGAGTTTGATCAAGCCACGCGTATCACGCGCCGCCAAAGCACGGGGTACATTGTCCAGGGTCAACACTGATATTTTCACATTGAAACCAGCAGCACGGGCCTGAAGTTCCGTATAGCCGACACTGGCGATTTGAGGGTCTGTAAACACAACGGCAGGCATAATCGTGTTGTCATAGGAAAGCGAATTGCTGTTCATCGCATTCTTTGCGGCAATTTTGGCGCCATAGGCTGCCATATAGACAAATTGATCGCTGCCGGTCACATCACCGGCTGCATAAATATTGTCCCGCGTCGTGCGCATCTGCAGATCAACTTTGATACCGGCATTGTCAGAAATTTCAATTCCGGCCCCATCAAGATTGAGCCGCTCGATGTTGGGGGCGCGGCCCGTCGCGATCATAACCTTTTCAGCGCTTATCACTTCCGGTCCCGTTTTATTAAATATATGAAGATTTATCGCGCCATCATCGGCCTCAATTCTATCGTATGTAATACCGTCAATGATAGAGATACCTTCATCATCAAAATAATCCGCCAATGCCCGACCAATTTCCGGCTCGGCCTGGGGCAGCAAGCCACGGCGGCTGATGATCGTTACTTTCACCCCGGCACGGGCAAATATCTGGGCAGTTTCAGCGCCTATATAACCGGCTCCAATGATCAGCAGGGAGGCAGGAAGGGTTTCCAGTTCGAGAGCCGTTGTGCTGGTTAAATATGGCACCTCGTCAATGCCATCGATCGTCGGCAATGCCGGGCGCGTTCCGGTGGCAATAATGATCTTTTTTGCGTCAACCACCTCGCCACTTACCAATAATTTACCCTCAGGCGAAAACTCGGCTTCGCCCTCCAGATAGGCGACCGAATTATAAGCCGGCAGGATATCGGTATATTTGGCTTTTCGCAGATCGTCGACCAGTTCCTGCTTTTGTTTAATTACCTCGGCCCAATCGACGACTTTTGCGGAAGTCTCAATCCCTTTAAACCGCTCGGACGCACTGGCGACATGCAGCGTTTCAGCCACTCTTATCAGGGTTTTTGAAGGCACGCAGCCGAAATTGACGCATGTTCCGCCAATTGTCCCATGTCCAATCAACGCGACCTGCGCGCCCTCTTCTGCTGCAGTAATCGCAGCTGAAAAGCCCGCTGAACCGGCCCCTATTACGGCAATATCGTATGAATTATTGTCGTTACTGTCGCCACAATCGGACATGGAACACCTTCAAGAGTTATTGCTGAGTGAGAGCAAATTGTAATTATTTGCTGATTCGAAAAATTGATAATAACAATGTCACCATAACAATGTCACCGCGTATTTAGTCTGTTTTGTCGGCGCCACATCGCGTATATCGTCAAAAGTACGAAAAACCCAAGCGCTGGAAAAAGTACATAATCGAGATATCCGATAGTTGCGGAAAGTCCGACAGCGCCAACCAGGATAACCAGAACAGGCGTCAATTTCGGCTGCGTGCCTTCCT
>PVMS01020062.1_pt1 | contig 14316 bp, 11 predicted proteins | sample 1853461 | NCBI WGS metagenome assembly PVMS01 (sample SAMN08582032, study PRJNA380276) | Marine sediment metagenome, whole genome shotgun sequencing project. | isolation source: ocean sediment barecode stripped | collected 2017 | reverse complement strand
TCTCGAATGCACGTCTTGTGACAAAGTTTTTTCGGCTGAAATTATTCAAACATATTGTCACGAATGCAACACCCCATTACTCGCTCGTTATGATCTCGATAAGGCGCGAAATCTACTTGATAGAGATGAATAGGGCAACCGGCAAGGCGGCATGAGGAAATGGCACGAATTTCTTCCCGTTCGAGAATTAAATTATATTTCAAGTTTTAGAGGTGGAACGGATTTGGTCGGGATGTGGAAAGCCTTCCTTGAGTTAATCAAATTGGGTTGGTTAGAGGACACCCGACTTCCCAAGATGGTCTCAGTTCAGTCCGATGGCTGTGCTCCCATAGTCAAAGCTTTCCCGTCTGGAGCTGAGAAGAGTGAATTTTGGGAGAACGCCGAAACAATCGCCAGTGGCCTGCGTGTACCAAGCAGTCTAGCCGATCGATTAATTCTGAAGATTTTATGAGAGACAGATGGATCAGCTGTCGCTGTCAATGAAGATGCTATGCGGCGTTCGCAAAAAACTCTCTCCACATTAGAAGGTATATTTGCTTCACCAGAAGGAGCTGCACCGTTAGCCGCATTAAATCAATTTATCCAAATAAAGATAATTATTCCTGATGATCGCATTGTACTCTTTAACACCGCATCAGGTGTAAAATATATTTGAAATTTTTACGGGTCTATGGAACTTATTGGAGGTAAGCCGTGAGTAATAGAGATAAGAAGGTACTTGTCCTAGTTGGTTCACGCAAAGGAGGATTTATCCTCTCTAGCGATGAAAATCGCAATAAATGGAATGTGAAGGGTCCTTTATTCAAGGGTTGGAATGTGATGCACATGACAATCGACCCGCGCGATCAGAGATTGCATGCTGCGGTTGTTCACGATGTATACGGTCCAAGCACCCATTATTCGGATGACCTCGGTGAAAACTGGACCCAAGCGTCTGAATCTCCTCAATTTCCTCGCCAATCGCTTTCAGGAAGGCCTCTAGGCACACCTGATGAGGCTAAATCACCCGAGGAAGCTCAAGAGCAGACTGAAAAAGTATTAAAGGTATGGCATATTAAGCCAGCAGGAATAGAAAATAAAGATCTTCTTTACGCAGGAATAGAACCGGCGGCTTTTTTTATTTCACAAGACCGGGGAGAAACATGGAAGCTGAATGAAAGTTTGTACGACCACCCTCACCGGAATGAGTGGTTTCCTGGTGCAGGTGGCTTATGTCTCCATACTATTGTCCCAGACCCATCTGATCCTGAACGAATTTATGTCGCAATTTCAACCGGTGGTTGTTATCGGACCGATGATGGTGGTAAAACGTGGAATCCATTTAATAAAAATGTGCGAGCGGATTTCCTTCCCGATGTATTTCCTGAATATGGTCAATGCGTTCACAAATTAGCACTTCATCCAAGCCGCCCAGATGTATTGTTCCAACAAAACCATTGTGGTGTTTATCGCAGTGATAACAATGCTGAAGATTGGATCGATATAGGTGAAGGCAAGTTGCCCAGCCGCTTTGGTTTCCCAATAGCAGTTCATCCTCATGAGCCAGAAACAATCTATATCGTGTTGGAGGAAAGTGATTCTTATCGGTTGAGCATCGATGGCAGTTTTGCAGTCTGGAGAAGCAAAGACAGCGGCGTCACCTGGGAGCGCTTGACAAATGGTCTACCAGAGCGTGCTCATTTAGTTGTACTCCGGGAAGCCATGGCGACCGACCAGTTGGACAGCGCTGGAATCTATATTGGTACAAGTACAGGGCAGGTCTTCGCCAGCCGAGATTCAGGTGATTCTTGGGAACCAATTGTAGAATATTTACCCAGGATCCTTTCTGTAGAAACCGCCACATTCAATTAATCGTCTTTATCTCTTTGTAGATAAACTTATTACTCCCGTTAGATAGTCGACACAGGTCCGGATAGTTTTATGGAAGAAAAATCATTCCTTGGTGGATTATCACAGATTTATCCACCGGATAGGCTCCTCACCAAACCAGCTCAATTGGTGGCTTATGAATCGGATGCTTTAACTTCCTTCAAAGTTCGCCCAATGGCAGTTGTACTTCCCGAAACGCAAGAAGAAGTGATCGACACTGTCCGCTTGTGTCACCGTCATGAGGCCCCTTTTGTCGCGCGAGGTAGCGGCACGAGTCTTTCTGGCGGTTCACTACCCATCGCTGGAGGGATAGTTATCAGTCTAAATCGACTAAACAAAATAATTCGGCTAGATCCGGAACTACGGATTGCAATAGTCGAGTGTGGTGTTGTCAATATTGATGTCAGCTTGGCCGCAGCACCATTTGGCCTGTATTATGCTCCAGACCCCTCCAGCCAATTAATTTGCACTATAGGTGGAAACTTGGCGTTCAATTCAGGCGGCGCGCACTGCCTTAAATATGGCATGACCAGCAATCACGTCATCGGAATAAAAGCTGTTCTGCCGGATGGTGAAGTTATCCAATTAGGCGGAGACAGCCTTGAAAATATCGGTCCAGACGAAGTAGGGTTATACGTTGGTTCCGAAGGGCTATTCGGGATCGCCCTGGAAGCAACATTACGCCTTCTCCCTAAACCCGAAAAATATCAAACCGTACTGGCTGCCTACAAATCATTAGAAGATGCCGGGAATGCAGTATCTATGGTGGTTGCAGCAGGTCTACTACCAGGTGCGATCGAGATCATGGACAATTTGGCCATTCAAGCCGCTGAAGCTGCGGTTCATGCTGGATATCCAATGGATGCCGAGGGCTTGCTCATTGTTGAACTTGATGGCGAAGCTTCAGTGGTCGATTCAGAGTTTCAATCGCTCATGAAGGTTATTGATCAATCGGAAGCTTACGAAATCCGAGTAGCTGAAGATGATGACCAACGTGCCAGAATTTGGAAGGGGCGTAAAAGCGCCTTCTCGGCGGTTGGTCGATTGAGTCCTGACTACATCGTCCAAGACGGAGTTGTTCCGCGGACTCATCTCGGTCAAGCCCTGGGTGAGATTAAGAGATTAGGAATCCAATATGATATTCAGATAGCAAATGTTTTTCATGCAGGAGATGGTAATTTACATCCATTAATCCTTTTTGATGGACGGGATGATTCAATGCTAGAAAAAGCAGAGAAATTAGCTGGAGAAATCGTTGAATTGTGTATCGAGCTTGGGGGGTCTATCACGGGAGAACATGGCGTGGGGATTGAAAAAAGAAAATATTTACCTGTTATGTTTACCGAATCCGACATTAATGTCATGCATTCAATACATTCACAAATCGATCCCTTGGAAATTTCCAACCGGGGAAAAATGTTTCCCAGTAAAGAATATAATTAATTGAGTATTGAGGATCCGTTGCCCGGCAAGCAATAGACAAATATGATGAAACCAGGCTCCATTGAAGAAACCCGTGAAGTGATTCGTTCTAACGACCATTTGTTGGCATTTGGCGGAAGAAGCAAGACCGCTCTTGAAGCTCCAGTTGAGATCATGGTTCTGGATTTGTCATCCTTGAGTGGTATTTTAGAATATGATCCAAGCGAATATACTTTTACGGCACTCGCCGGCACAAGACTCGATGAAATAGAAGCGATGCTGGAGGAGAATGGACAGTTTTTACCTTTCGATCCACCGTTCATAGATCGGGGAGGTACTATCGGGGGAACCATCGCTGCTGGCGTTAGTGGTTCCGGACGATATCGCTATGGGGGATTAAGAGATTTTGTGTTAGGCATAAACTTCCTCAACCATGAAGGGGATTTAATACATTCTGGGGGTAAGGTAGTAAAAAATGCAGCTGGATTTGATATCCCAAAGTTGATGGTCGGCAGCTGTGGCAGTTTTGGTGCTCTTGCAGAAGTAAGTGTGAAAGTATTTCCTCGCCCGGAAGAGTATATATCAATCCAGAGTGAATTTGCTTCTCTTCGAGAGGCTCTTGATCACCTGGTCAATCTAACAGCAAGTCCCATTGAATTGTTTTGTCTAGATCTGAAACCAAATAAATCGAGCACACAATTAATTATCCGCCTGGGGGGGGTGCCGGGTTTATTCCCGAACAGAATAGAACGACTGGAACAAGAGCTGGGTGACATCGAAATCATTCAAGGTGATGATGAGCTCCTGTATTGGCGGAATGAGCGGGAGTTTAACTGGATTAGTGAAGACACGACCTTGGTTAAAATCCCAGTTACGACCAGACATGTTACTCACCTTGATGAGTTTTTAGCAGAACACGACTGTGAGCGTCGATATTCTGTGGGTGCAAATCTCGCCTGGGTCGCTTGGTCGAAGCCGATTGAATCTTTGGATCGATACCTTATGAAGAATGGATTGTCAGGAATGACAATTCTAGGCCCACCAGTTGGGTCACGGATCGGAAGCAGGAATTCAGGATCTTTTTACCAGCGAATCAAAAGTGCATTAGATCCACACGGAAAATGGGCAGAGGTCTAAATTCATGAAGCACACCATTCCTGTCGAAGATCTAGGCCCTCTGGCAACAAAAATGGCTGAGGCGGTAACAAAATGTGTGCATTGTGGTTTCTGCCTTCCATCTTGTCCTACATACAATGTTCTCAATGAGGAGATGGATTCCCCTCGTGGCCGGATTGTTCTGATGAAATCCGTCCTCGAAGGCCAAATTGAATTGGAAGAAGCGATCGAGTATATAGATAACTGCCTGGGTTGTATGGGTTGTGTGACTGCCTGCCCATCTGGGGTTCCTTACGGTGAGTTATTAACTCCCTTCCGAGTATTTGCTGAAGATAACCGGCATCGAGCAACCGAAGAACGATTTTCTCGTTGGATCGTAAAAGAAACATTGCCTTATCCAGAGCGATTTCGCTTAGCTATTAAAGTGGGTCGGCTTGCTAAGCCTTTATCCCCTCTTCTACCAGGAAGATTTCAATCCATGTTGGAAATAATACCTTCAGACCTTCCAAATGCCCAGCCTCTTCCTGCGGTTTTCCCAGCACAAGGTGCTCGCCGGGCAAAGATTGCCTTATTAACTGGCTGCGTCCAACAAGTACTGGCGCAAGAAATAAATTGGGCAACTCTGCGAGTCCTTGCCAGGAATGGAGTTGAAGTCATCATTCCAAAAAATCAAGGATGTTGTGGAGCCCTTGCCCAGCACACAGGAGATTACAGCACGGCAAAGGAACTCGCAGAGAACAATATAAATTCATTTCCCAAGGATGTGGATGCCATTCTCACCAATGCGGCAGGATGTGGGTCAAGTATGCACGAATACACTCTACTATTCAAAGGATCTGATTTCGAAAATGAAGCTGGTGCGTTCTCTGCTCGCGTAATTGATATTAGTGTATTTCTAGCTGACCTAGGAATTAATCCCCCACCACTAAAGAACGGTTCCATAAATGTTGCCTATCAAGATGCCTGTCATCTCTCACATGCGCAAGGAATCACAAAGGAACCAAGGGATTTGTTGCATAAAATTCCTGGTGTAACGGTAGTTCCCATCCCAGAAGGCGAATTGTGTTGTGGATCAGCAGGCAGTTATAACCTTGAGCATCCCAAAATTGCTCAGAAATTAGGTGAACGCAAAGCGAATAACATCCTCACAATCCAGCCTGATGTGGTAGTGACAGGCAACATTGGTTGCCTGATCCAATTGAGAATGCATCTCAAGGAGTTAGGAAATTCGACTGGAAAGAAAACAGACATGCCCCGTGTGATGCACACTATCGAGCTATTAGATAACGCTTATCGCCAAGTTTTGTAATGCCAATCTTGATAACAAAGGAGAATATAAAATCAAGCATGCCAAAGAAAAGATATATCTCTGCTGAAGACCTATACGAAATAGAAATACTGTCCGATGTGCGCATATCCCCTTCAGGGGATCATGTTGTATATTCCCAAGAAAGAGTTGATCCAAATAACGAGAAGAAGTTTTCAAACTTGTGGATCGCTGCTACTGGTGGAGGCCAGCCTACACAATTCACCTTCGGCGATCAAAAAGATATAAAACCACGTTTCTCACCGGACGGAAAGTCGATTGCCTTTCTTTCCAATCGGCGTGACCAAGACAAACACCCTCAAATCTACCTTATCCCATTTCACGGCGGTGAGGCTCGAGCACTAGTCGAGATCGAGGGAAAGATTGATTGGATTAATTGGTCTCCGGATGGACACAATCTGTTGTGTAGAATTCGTAAAACCGATCAAGAAGTCCTTGAACGTGGAGCGGATGAAGTAACGAAAGAATTGGGAACCATTAATAGACATTACAATCGCGCATTCTATAAATATGATGGTGATGGATATTTGCCTCAAGAACGCTGGCATATCTGGTCTATAAATATCGATGATGGTCGTGCAAACCAATTAACTGATGACCCAATCTTTGATGAAAAAGATCCGGCCTGGTCGCCGGATGGAAAATCAATAGCATTTATTTCTAACCATAGTTCTGATCCAGATTTAGACCCAGATGTAATAGATTTATTCATTATGCCTGCCTCTGGAGGTAAACCGAAGAAAATTGCTACACCCGTGGGTGAAAAATCCTTACCAAATTTCTCCCCGGATGGAAAATGGCTCGCATATTTCGGACAAGATGGGAAAAGTAACTGGTACAAGAATCAAGGGCTTTGGATAGTTCCTGCTGATGGATCACAGGAGGCCATCAACCTAACAGAGAAATTCGATATACATGTCGATCCCATGACCATCAACGATGTTGGATCTCCCGAAATTATGCCCCCAACCTGGTCTAAAGACGGAAATTTTCTCTTTTTCCCGATTGTTCGACATGGGAGTACTATATTATGCTCAATTGGCTTAAAAGGTGAAGATTATTCGATCCTAGCTGGTGAAAATAGTGTAGTAGGAAGTTATTCATTTAGCAAAGATCACTCACAAATGGCCTATTTCTTGGGAAGTTTTAAAGATCCTGGACAAGTTTATCAACTTGATGTTGTTACCGGGAAAAACAAGCAGATCACCCAGGTAAATAAAGATTTGTTCGCTAAAATCGATCTTGGTGAACTAGAAGAAAATTGGATCAAAGGACCAGACGGGAATGATATCCAGGGGTGGATACTCAAACCACCAGGATTTAATCCAGATAAAAAGTATCCCTCCATACTGGAAATCCACGGTGGTCCTCTGGTTCAATATGGAAAATTTTTTATGCACGAGTTTTATTATCTGGCCGCTAATGGATATGTTGTGCATTTCTGCAATCCTCGTGGCGGTCGAGGATATGGGGAAGAGCATGCTAAAGCGATATGGGGAGGTTGGGGAGATGCTGATTACCGGGATTTGATGGCCTGGAGCGATTATATCGAGAGAAAACCCTACATTTCTAAGAAGCGAACGGGCGTCACCGGCGGGAGTTATGGGGGTTATATGACAGTTTGGATTATCGGTCACACGAAACGATTCAAAGCTGCCGTAACGCAAAGGTGCGTCAGTAATTTCGTAAGCATGTGGGGATCTAGTGATTTGAACTGGATTTTCCAAGAGGTACTCGATGACAAACCACCTTTTGAAGACCTCGATAAATACTGGGACCATTCGCCGATCAAATATATTGGTAATGCACAAACACCTACCTTAGTTATTCATAGTGAAAACGACTTGCGCTGCCCGATCGAACAAGGAGAACAAGTCTTTGTAGCCCTGAAGACCCTCGGTGTCGATTCTGAGATGGTTCGTTTCCCAGGTGAATTTCATGGTCTCTCTCGGAACGGTCGCACTGATCGTCGCATTGCTCGACTCAACCACATTGTTCGTTGGTTTGATAAATACCTGAAAAACTGAATAGACGCTAATTGTCAATCATCTATCGATATTCATGATCCTCAATAGTAATGTGAATTATGCGCTAGATATAGGATTGGTATGTTAAGTTTGGGTATGATCAACCGGTAGAAGTTAACATTCATAGATCAGCTATCTTAAAGGAAATATTCAATCGAATGCCTTCAAAAAACCAGATCCTTTCCGAAGAAATCATCAAGCAGATTATCGAAGAAGCTCTTCAATTGTTGGAATCACCTGGAGTAAAAATTGGTTCTCAGGAAGCGATCAGTTGGTTACATGACTCCGGGGCAAAGGTTGAACCCAATCAAGGGATTGTTAAAATAGCACCAGAATTTGTTCTGCAAGCTTTGGAAAATGTCCCGAAGGAATTTTCCCTCTACAATAAACTTGGGGAAGCAACAGTCCATTATGCTGGTGAGAAAGTTCATTTCGATCCAGGCTCATCAGCCATCAACATTCTCGATTCCGAAAGCTATCAACATCGACCTGCAGAGACAAGCGATTTAATTAAGATCATCCAAATCTGTGAATCCCTTTCTGCATATGATGCACAGTCAACTGCAGTAGTATGCCATGATGTACCGCAAGAGATTGGTGACTTGTACCGCCTCTATCTGGTTCTACTATATTCAAATAAGCCAATCGTCACAGGCAGTTTTTCGATCAAAACCTCCAAGATAATGTTCGATATGCTTGAGATTTGTGCTGGGGATTCTAGCTCAGTAAAGGAAAATCCTCGAGCGATATTTGATGTCTGTCCATCTCCACCTTTGAATTGGACGGAATTTGCTGCCCAGAATTTGATAGATCTCGCCAGAGCTCGTATCCCAGCCCAAATTGTATCTATGCCCCTCTCAGGGGCTGCAGCTCCTGTCACGCTTATCGGTTCAATCGTCCAGCACACCGCTGAGTGTCTAAGCGGGATAACCATCCACCAGCTCGCAAATCCCGGAGCTCCGATTGTATGGGGTGGTGCGCCTGCCTTGTTTGATATGCGTTACGGGACTACTTCTGTTGGAGCCGCTGAAACTTTGTTGATGGTTAGTGGCTATGCGCAGGTTGGAAAATACTTGGGAATTCCGACCCATGCTTATCTGGCCGCAACGGACGCAAAAACGATCGATGCCCAAGCAGGTATTGAGAGTGGGATCAGTGCCATCATCGGAGCATTATCCGGTATTAATATGATCTCTGGAGCTGGAATGCTTGATTTCTTAGCTTGCCAAAGCCTTGAAAAATTGGTGATTGACGCTGAAGCAATCGCCATGGCCAAACGTTACACTCAAGGGATCCAGTTTCTTACTGAAACTTTTGCGATCGAGCATTTCGCAGAATTCGAGTTTCCGGGGAATTTTCTGAAACATCCGCTCACGCGAGAATTATACAAAGTAGAACAACATATACCTTCAAAAGTGATCGACCGAGGCTCGCTTCGCAACTGGATGAGTTCCGGTATGGAAGATATATTTTCCAGAGCGAAATCCCAAGTGGATGATTTAATATCTACTTACCAAAAACCATCTATACAAACCGAACAAGAAGAAGGTCTCACGAAGCTCGTTTCAGCACTAGCCAAGGACGCTGGAATGAATCAGTTACCAAAATTATTGTGAATACCTTCGATTGATCCCCTGGCAAAATTACGATCGGGTTCATTAAATCTCAGAAATTAGCCCCGTTGATGTAGCGGAAAATAATCAGTCACAGGTAAAAATTCATCGCTTAAAATAATTGGATATAAAGAACCACACATTTGCAGGGCTTTCCGCAAGGCGCCTTGTGAAATACGGATACCATTCACTTCCAAATGGGACATACACGCGGACTGGATACCCTTCTTCAGCCAAACTATCTTGTAAATCTCTGCGTATTCCGTGCAACATCTGGAATTCTAGCCCATCTTTAGGCAATCCTGTTTTCTTAATTTGCTGCTTTGTATAAAGGATTCTCTTATCATCGTGAGTAGCAATGGCTGGTAAAGGAGGTATCCTTCCATCTTCACTCAAGATTGGAGTGCCGTTCGAGAGAGACCCGGAGATCAATAAATCCACTAATTGATCAAAACTTTTATCAACATCTGATTTTTTTGGATAAGCAATTTCTTCAGGCTCACTGTACGCACCTTTACACAATCGAACTCTTGAGTCACTCGCTAATAATTCAGAAACATCTCGTTCGCTCCGGTAGAGGTAAGATTGGATAACAATACCAATCGTTTCGGAAGAGAAATCCCTTCTGGCAGTATTGAATAATCGTAAGGTTTTTTCTACCCACTGAGAATCTTCCATATCTATACGCACAAAAATCTTATGTTTTGCAGCAGCATTAAGGATCTTATTTAGATTTTCAGCACAGATATCTTCATCGAGATCAAGCCCGATCTGAGTAAGCTTGATAGAAACACTTGATTTCACTTTATGCAGCTCAATTGCTTCAATAACTTCGATAATATCCTTAGCAGCTTGGCTTGCTTTCTCAGGATTGGTAGTGTGTTCCCCGAGGTGATCGAGAGTTGCATTGATATTCTTTTCGTTCAGGATCTTGACAACTCTGATTGCATCCTCCAATTCTTCTCCAGCGACAAATCGTGATGCCGCTCGCCAAGCGAGATCCCAATTCGTGACCAATCGCCGAGCCCAGCCAGCTTGCGAGAGATAAATCAAAAATGAACGCAGCATGATTGAATTCCTCAGTGGGTTCAATATTAATTCGACCCGATCAAAGAATGATCGGGTCGCAAATTTTTTAAACTTACATCGATCTCCTGGACCTCTGGTTTACTAAGGGAGTACCAAATTCTCCAGTGATTGTCAAAATTTATTGTGCATGGTTGACTTAAGTCAGCCAATCCGCACATTTACATGCCCATTTTAACATACAACATAAGAACAGCACCAGAGTAGTATCCATCAGTTTAGAATATTGACAGCGCGAAGTCAATTGAATTGGATTATTATTCAGTCAGCAGGCAAATATCTGGTTGCTTCTTCGAATCCATGGCTGTATTTGTTTGGAAAATTCTAGGGGTCCCCGAAAATAATCAAGCTCTGGATGTTCATTGGTCAGAGAGTTGATAGATGGTAAATCTCCTTGAAGAATAAATCTCTTCAGCAGAATCAATACTTACATCATCGAGAAACGAACGCCTCTCTAATACATATGCGAGTGTCTGTCCCAATGATCGGTTAACCACGACGAAAGCATGGTCGAAAGTTTTCCCTTTCACCAATTCAATGTATTCGCCAGAAAAACCATTCCTGATTAAATAATACTTCAACACGATATTATCAGGAGATGTAACTACGACAACATCCACTGGGTTCAAAAAATCTTTGAGGAAATATACAATTTCCTCTGGTTCTCCTTTAGATCTCATCTTTTGAGAATATTGGGTATAACTCCTCCCAAAACCAGCCACTAAGGGTAAGAGAATTAAGATAGTAATCATGCCAGTCTGAATATATGGTCTATTGGGTATCTTCTTGAAAAATAAATCTGTCAGACCGATGAGACCAGCTGAAATCCAAATGACAAAAAGTGGGAGAAGGAATAACCAAATCCTCGGCCAGGGAGCAACCTTTTGGATGATGAGTGCGGTTCCGATCCATAACAACCCAGCTGCTATTAGCGGGATTCGCCGATTGCGGGGGTATTTCGGATATATGATTGATACCCCTAATCCCAGTATTGCGAGTAGGGATATAAAAACGGGAATATCACGATTCCATTCAGCCCACGTATTCTTGATCCTGACGGGCACACTTTGTGTGAATTCTGACCAACTTAAAGACCCCACGACATCGTTCCCAACTAAGGATTGGATACCTGAATTTATTATGATTGGAGAATAGAGAAACGTGGTGAATAACAATATTAAGATCGAAATGATAATGAGATAGAGGTAAAACCGACGACCATAATTAATTGAAACATCATTGATTATCCCGGAAAGCAGCAACCAGGTGATCACCATGCCTATTGGATAAATCATTGTTGGAAGTGTATACAACCCAAATGCCGAAAAAACTGCAAAAACGATCCAACCAACCAGGTTTTTGTGATCCTTATTGTATGCTGCCAATGCAATTATGATGAGAGTAAATAACGCTAAGAAGGTGTATCCTCGCGCAGTTGTGGAATAATCGATGAGGACGGGAAGAGAAGCAACAATACTGGCACTAACCAGTGAGATCGTAGTCCAGTAAAACACTCGACCTACTAGGTATGTCGCCGGGATGATAAAAACTCCCGCCAGAAAAGCGGGTAATCTAACAACCGCGGGAGAATCACCATAGAGATGATATGCGAAGTTTACCAAGACGGTGTGAAATACGTGGTTGTTAGGTAAATGGTAATCAGAAATTACGAATCTTAATCCTCGTGAAGCGAAAGCCATGAATGTATAAGTTTCATCATGCCCCATCGGTCTCCACAAGTAAGCGTATCTAAAGAGTATACCCAATCCAGTAATAATTGAAAGGATAATTAATGGGATTGTATCTTCCTTGGATGGCTTGATGGAGTGCAGCAATTCTTTTGATTCGTGACCTAGCGAAGCGATGAATTTGCGAATAAACGGGAATATGGATTCAACTCTTGCTGTGGTTGGATCTTTATATATAACTGCGAATACGATTGCCACCAAAAATAAGATCGCGAGTGGTGCACTACAATATCGCACAATTAAATGCACCTTTGGATTATATGATTCCACCTCTCCATCCGCGGCCAAGTATCCGAGCAAATCTTTTTGATATTCATACGGAACCAAAAAAAAGGAGCGAAAATACCACTCCGGCAACAACCGCCAGCAAGATGAATACTATCCAGGAAGATTGAATTCTCATTTGTGTGTTCATTTAGTGTTTATTGGATTATTCGGTCAGAGCATAATCCGTAGTAGTTCGCTTGCATGGGGGCCAACCTCCTACCCAAAGCCTGGCAATATGGGGAGTTCCTTTTCAGACTGTATTTCAATTGGACAATTATATCGTTCACCAAGATGGTAATAAAGGGTTAGGTGTTAATGTTCTCGCGCAAAGGTGGATCAATCAAAAATATATCTATTAAATTCTGTGCCATTTTAGAATCAAAGAATTCTTGTTTGAATAGGATGTATTCACAAATTGAGTTGACTCATCAGTTGACATGAACACAATTAGACCTTAAAATATATTTTAAGGTCTAATCAAAGGAATAATTTATTGAATAGCTTCAAACTTCTTAATTCAATTGATCCAATTAATATCCTTACAAATCCCCATCGCCAGAAAATATTGCAGCTGTTGATGGCTAAACCTATGACGGTTTCCCAGCTAGGTCGAGAAATGGGTGAATATCCGGCAGGAATTCGTCACCATGTGATGTTATTGGAAAAGGGTGGGTTGGTGGTATTGAATGAAATTAAGCCTTCTACTGGCTATATCGAAAAGTATTATCGAGCAACAGCCCAATCTTTCCTGCTCCAGAAATTGATCGTACCTAAAACTGAGAAAAAGCAAGTCATTTTCATGGGAAGCCATGATTTAGCATTTGAAGCGATGATACTTCAGGTAGAGAAGAATAATCCTGACATAAAGTTCTTGAATATTCCAATCGGCAGCCTGGATGGTTTACTGGCATTAAGACAGGGTTTGGCACAAATCACTGGCTGCCATATTATCGATTCGGAAACGGGCCAATACAACTATCCTTATATCAAACGGTTTTTCCCCGACCGACCGATGATAACAATCACTATCGCTCACCGAGAACAAGGATTGATCCTCGCTCAGGGTAATCCAAAAAGCATCTCTGGTCTGGATGAGGTTGCCCGAAAAGACATCTCATTTGTTAATCGTAATCCTGGCTCAGGGACTCGTATCTGGTTGGACAATCGTTTAAAACAGATCGGGATTTCAACGAAAGACATCAATGGCTACACGCAAGAGCATAGTTCTCATAGCATGGTAGCAAAGGCGATCAAGTTTAATTCAGCAGATGTTGGTTTGGGTTTGAAGGCAGCCGCGGTTAATGAAGATTTAGATTACATCCCCCTACTCTCTGAACGCTATGATCTGGTGATCCCCATGGAATTCACTGAGGAGAATGTCTATGAACCCATACTTGATCACTTGACAAGCGCACAATATCGTCAATCAATTAATTCTCTCGCCGGATATGATCCCAAGCAGACTGGGGATTTCCGAGAGCTGTGAAGGTAACTGAATGGGGAGCCAAGACGTGAAAATGATCTTGATTGCCTCACTTGCACTCATATTGGTTGGGTGTTCGGGAGTAACCTCAGGTGTCAATTCGTCAGAACCTTCTGACAGATCAGATATCATATTAGCGACAACCACACGCACCCAGGACTCTGGCTTGCTAGCTTTCTTAATCCCGATATTCCATGAAAAGAGTGAATATATTGTCAAAACCATTGCAGTTGGCACTAGTAAAGCACTAAAAATGGCCGAAGAAGGTAATGCCGACGTTTTACTCGTCCATGCTCCTGCAGCCGAAAAAGAACTGATGGATGCGGGATTCGGAGATGAGAGATTTCTGCTGATGCAT
>PVMS01176704.1_pt1 | contig 14319 bp, 11 predicted proteins | sample 1853461 | NCBI WGS metagenome assembly PVMS01 (sample SAMN08582032, study PRJNA380276) | Marine sediment metagenome, whole genome shotgun sequencing project. | isolation source: ocean sediment barecode stripped | collected 2017 | reverse complement strand
AGTTCAGATAAAACTGAGGACAGAGCTCGGAAAGCATTTCGCAGGCGCAAAATCATGACGCTGGGGGAGGTGGCCGAGCTAATACACAGCAGCATTCACACAGCGCGACGGCGGTTGAAAACATGGCAGGCGCGCAACAGCTACAACCACAACGGCCGATACTACACCTTGCCGGATGTACCTGCGTTTGATGTTAACGGGCTATGGCGCTGGCGCGGAGTGTTCTTCTCGCAATACGGCAACCTGAAGCAGACGGTCATTGAACTGGTCCGCCGCGCGCAGGCAGGCCTTGATGCCGGCGAAATGCGCTCACTGCTCGGGCTTGACCCCCGTTCGTTCCTTTCTGCATTTGCGAATCATCCGCGGCTCAGGCGAGAGAAAGCGCAGGGACGATTCGTGTATTACTGTGCGGACCCCTCCGTTTACGCCGAACAACAGCAGCGCCGCGGGTTGAGCGCAAAGGGCCGGCAGCCGACGCCGTTTGAAGCGATTGCGATCCTGGTCGAGAAGATCAAGCACCCAGCCCTGAGCAATGAGGCGCTCTCGCGGCGGCTGAAAAAGCAGAAGTTGTCCGTCGAGCCCGAGACCATCGAGAACTTGTTTGTTCGCCACGGTCTGGCGGTAAAAAAAACGCCACGTTCGGTCTAATACGTTGCCTCTCGGATTACTTGAACGTCATGCTCAACGGGGTAGCCACCTCTCGGCTGTTTTCCAAGCCGCCAGTTGTGGAGTTCCGGCCAGCGATGACGCATTGCGGCGACTGCGGAGGCGAACTGAAGGTCCGCAAAACACGAGTCCGGACGGTCAGCACGCTGCATGTAGGCCGGTTCCGGGCACGCGAGTTGTTCATGATCTGCAAGCAGTGCGATCATACGTATCGCTCCGAAGAGCTGTGCGCTCTGGTGCCCCCTGGAGCCAACTTCGGTTACGACGTGATGGTCTATGCTGGAAAAGCCCTTTTCCTCCGACATCGCAACGAAGCCGAAGTCGTGGCTGAGCTGGCGCAGAAAAACGTTCAGATCAGTCCGCGGGAAGCCTCGTTGTTGGGTATGAAATTCGTCGTTTACCTGGCCACTGCCCATAAGCGACGCACCCCCGACATCACCTCCGACATGCAAACCCGCGGCGGATACATATGCCACCTGGACGCCACCTGCGAGGGTCGCGACCCGCTGCTGATGAGTTCCATCGACTCGCTCTCGGAAATCGTTCTGGGCAACGTGAAGTTGCCTGCTGAGGATGTGGAACACATCGTGCCGTTTCTTGAGCGCATTAAGGAAGCCTTCGGCATTCCGCTGGCACTGGTTCACGACATGGGCAAGGCCATCCTTGCGGCGGTGGCCAAAGTGTTCCCCGACGTGCCGGACTTTATCTGCCATTTCCATTTTTTGCGCGACATAGGAAAAGACTTCCTCGGCGCTGAATATGACACGATCCGCAAGCACCTCAGCAAACATGGCATCAGCGCGAAGCTGCGCTATCGAGCCAAACAGCTCAAGACCACGATGGACTCCAACCCCGAGTTGATCCAGGCGCTGGAAACCGGCATCCAGGATGCGACCCTTCCGACCGATGCGCGTCAGTTCCTGCCGGTAGTCAACACCTACACGCTGATCCAGTGGGCGCTACAAGGAAAGTCCGAGGGCCACGGATACGGGTTCCCCTTCGATCGTCCGCATCTGGCATTCGCAAAGCGAATCCGTCACTTGAATACTGATATCGAGAGTCTCAAGGACATCCATCTGCGCGGTGAGTGGAAGGATAACGGCCCCTACTTCAAGCTACATGTGGACTTGAAGAAAATCATGAAGGACAGAACGCTTTGGAAAACAGTCGCGGCAATCGAAGAGAAGATCATCGTCTTTGAGAAGCTGCGCGGTGCCATGCGCATCGCTCCAGAGTCCGGCCGCGACGGGCTCAATGACGAGGGACATAAGGGCAACATCCGCACCATCGAGAACCGTGTGAAGAAGTTCCGCACCTGGATTACCCGCCGCAAGGACTATCCACAGAACACCTCCGCCCGCAAAATGATCGAACAGATCGAAAAGTACTGGGGGAAGCTCTTTGCCGATCCGATTACCGTTCAGACGCCCTCCAGTCCCATCCTCATCCAGCCTCAGCGCACCAACAACATCCTCGAACAGTTCTTCCGCAGCCTCAAGCGCGCCAACCGCCGCAGAACAGGAAACGCATCCTCAAGCCGCATGCTTCGCACGATCCTGGCCGAAACCCCGCTGGTCCAAAACCTGGAGAATCCTACCTACATGAAGATCCTGCTCAATGGAAAGGCATCAATAGAAGAGGTCTTCGCTGAAATCGAGATCGATACCCTGCGCCAGGCCTTCCGAGAAGCTCGGGATGCTCCCGAGAAAACCCCCTCGAAACTCAAGCCCCTTATCGCCATGCCCGACTTCCCGGAAAAGCTCCTCAGCATGGTCGCAAAGGCGGTAGCATGACAGAAATCCAACCGGATTTTGCGGTAATAGCTTTTTTCGCTAGGATAGTAGTGTCCAGCGGCAGGCCAGCCTAATACATCTGGATATAAAGATGAGAACTGTAGGCGCGGCCTTGTTGACACTGTTTTTCTCCACTACCGCTCTCGCCGCCAGCGCGGCCGAACCGCTCACTCCAATCCGGGCCGACACGCCGCCGAAAATTGATGGGATTCTGGACGACGAAGTTTGGGTTCATGCGCCTTCCGTTACCGGATTCAAGACCTGGCAGCCGGATTTCGGCAAGGACATGACCGAAAAGACCCAAGCTTATTTTGCTTACGACCGGGAAAACCTCTACTTCGCATTCCGCTGCTTCGATAGAGAGCCGGGCAAGATAAAAACTTCGATTTCCAACCGGGACAGCATCCGTTCGGACGATTGGATCGGAATCAACCTGGACTCGTTCAACGATCAGCAATCAGCTTATTCGTTCTATATCAATCCGATGGGCATTCAGGAGGATTCCCGTTTCGCCGCCGGCTTCGAAGACATCGGTTTCGACGTCGTTTGGTTCAGCGCCGGTACGGTGGATGAGGAAGGATACAAGGTCGAGGTCCGGATCCCTTTCAAGAGCATCCGGTATTCCAACACCGATCGAGTAGAGATGGGGGTTGTCTTTCAACGCCATATAACCCGCTATTCGGAAAAGGGAACTTATCCGGCACTGGATCCGGCCAGAGGCCCACAAGCCGATGCTTTTCAAACTCAAATGCATCCCATAGCCTACGACGATGTCGAGCGCTACACGCTCCTGGAGCTGCTCCCCGCAGTCACCCACAGCCAGAGAGACGCTTTGAGCGAGGAAAAACTGGTCGATGCAGGGGACCAAACAGATCTCAGCTTGACTGTCAAGTACGGCATCACCTCGGATTTGATCCTGGACGGCACGGTGAATCCCGATTTCAGTCAGGTAGAATCAGATGCAGGGCAGGTCGACATCAATCTTCGAAGCCCGCTCTTCTTTCCCGAGAAGAGGCCTTTTTTCCTGGAAGGTAACGAGTACTTCAACTTTGCCGGACCCAACCAGTGGGACTTCTTCAGGGCGGTGGTGCACACCCGAAACATCGTCAACCCTTACGCGGGAGTGAAGGTTTCAGGGAAGCTCGGCAAAAAAAACACCATCGCTACGATCCTGGCCAGAGATGAATCCCCATTCGAGGGTGAAGCTTTTGGCGACTATGCCGACTTCGCCATCTTTCGCTACAAACGGTCGCTGAGGGAAGATAGCTACATAGGCGGCTTTTACACCGCAAGGGAGCGTGAGTCGGGCTACAACCGGCTGGCCGGCGCCGATGCTTTGTTTCGAATCAACCCGTCTTCGACGTTGGGCATGCATGCTTTCCTGACCCAGACGGTGCTGGAGAGGTTCGCTCCGCGGGAGGATGGACATACTGTGGGTGTTGAGTACAACTACTCGACGCGAAACCTCGGGGTTGGTTTGGCGGTTCTGGACATTTCCGAGAAGTTTCGACCCGAGACCGGTTACCTCCTTCGGGAAGGTGTTTCCAAGACAAGGATTTGGATGGGGCCGAAATTTTATCCTAAAAGCGACGTTCTCCAGCGTATCGATCTCTCGGGTTCCAGCAACAATATCCGGGACAGATTCAGTGGTCTCTGGGAGTTCAACCACAACCGCGGTTGGCGTTTGTTTTGCCGCGAACCTCCAACGTCGGCGCCATGTACCGTTATTCCACCGAGGTCTTTCTGGGTGAAGAGTTCGACACCGGCGGCTTCGAGGTGAACGGCCATAGCCAGATCACCAGGGATTTATTTTTCCAGGTCACCGCCGGGCAAGGGGACGCCATTTTCTACTCCGCCGAGCCGTACCAGGGGGAAAGCCAGAAATTCAACGCCACGATTCGCTACCAGCCCTCGGACAAGGTCGAGACACGACTCGATTACACCTATTCGAACTTCACCCGCAAGTCGGACAAGCAGCGCATCTATGACTATGCCATCACCCGGGGCCGGCTCACCTATCAGCTCAACAAGTATCTCTTCGTCAGGGGAATCGTCGAGTACAACTCATTCCGCAAAGATCTTCTGACTGACTTCCTCGCCTCATTCCTCTACATCCCGGGCACGGTGGTCCACTTCGGCTACGGGTCGTTGTACGAGAGGATCACGTGGCGCGAGGGACGCTACATTCCCGCCGAGCGCTTCCTGGAGTCCCGCCGGGGACTTTTCTTCAAAGCATCTTACTTGTGGCGGTTGTAGAGGGCACTAAAGGGAAGCCGAGTCGAGCATATCCTCCAGCGAGACGCTGAGGTTGTGATTGCTGTCTTTGAGTATTTGCAGAAAGCTCCAAGCGTCCACGTCCAGCATCTTGCATGCCTCGCCAAGGCTCAGTTCTCCCCGCTCATATCTGTCCAGGATCCTTTCACGTTTGTCCTGCTCGAATCCCTTACGAAGAATCTCCCTTAGGTAAGCGGAGCGCTCGAGCTGGGTGTCTTCGACAAATTTGTCTATGTCTTTCAAGAGCCGTTCCGGGATTCTGAGGGTCGTTGTTTTATGCATTATCCTTCTCCCGCTGAATCTTCAGCAACGAGGCGGCGATAATGTCCGGCGAGTATCTTCCAAAAAGGCGGAGCTTTTCGACGGATTGAAGAGCCTCACTGTAGGTGAGCTCCTCGTTCTTATATAGACTAAAGACGATGTTCGGTGAAATGATGAAAGGGATCCCAAGCATACGGCATACTTTGATAGCTTTGCCATCATCCGTCAGGAGGCTCTGAGCCTGTATCTCCAGGAACAAGCGGATTGCATCTGCTTCACCGGTGCCCAGGGTTATAGGCATTTTCCTTTTTCGAACGGTTAGCTTGCGGACTTTTAAGGCTTTGCTTCGTATCAGTTCATGTATCTGGACAGCGTTCGCGTACTTTGCTCTCAGCTTTGAAGAGGAAGCCTCCGCTTCCACGGATGGGGGGATATAGATCTCGTACCTCCCACAAGCTTTTTCGAGTACCCCCGCCTTGCTCAACAAGATCAAGGAGCTTGTGTCTGAAACGACTACTTTCATATCTCTCTCGTAAGAATACAAAATAATGCAATCGAATACAAATAGCCTTTCTCTCGATTTGTTTCAACTTCGCTTTAGGGTGTCAATGTCGAGAGCGTCTCCGCAAAAAACTCTGTAGCGATGGAATTCGGATCGTCTTTTAAAACCGCTGGGTTTTTCGTTAGGATGGTTGTGATCTAAAGGCCAGCTAACATATCTAAAGGTGAAGATGAGACGTGTAGCCGTGGCCTTGTTGGCATTGTTTTTCCCCGCTGTAGCTCTTTCCGCGAGCGTGCTCGAGCCGCTAAAACCCATGAAAACCGACACCCCACCGGTCATCGACGGGATTCTGGACGATGAGGTTTGGGTTCATGCGCCCTCTGTTACCGGGTTCAAGACATGGAATCCGGACTTCGGCAAGGATATGGGCGAAAAAACCGAGGCTTACTACGCTTATGACCGGGAAAACCTCTACTTCGCCTTCCGATGTTTCGACCGTGAGCCCGATAAAATAAAAACCTCCGTAACCGCTCGGGACCGAATGCTTGCCGACGACTGGGTCGCCATCAACCTGGATTCCTTCAACGATCAGCAATCGCTTTACGCGTTTTACATCAATCCCATGGGCATTCAAGCGGATAGCCGACTTGCGGCGAGAAAGCAAGACTACGGATTCGATGCCGTGTGGTTCAGTGCCGGTACGGTGGATGAGGAGGGTTTCAACGTCGAGATCCGGATCCCTTTCAAGAGCATTCGGTTTGCTAATGCCGATCGGGTGGAGATGGGGATCATTTTCGAGCGCAACATAACCCGCTATTCAGAAACGGGAACCTATCCGGCTCTCGATCCGGCAAGAGGCGCTGTGGTGGAAGCCTTTCAGACTCAAATGCACCCCATATCTTACGAAGGGGTCGAGCATTCCAGGCTCTTCGAGCTTCTGCCCGCCGTCACCCATAGCCAACGAAGTGCGCTGGAAGAAAACGAACTGGTCAAAGCCGGGGATCAAAATGATGTCAGCTTGACCGTCAAGTACGGCATCACCTCCGATTTGACCATGGATGGTACGGTGAATCCCGATTTCAGCCAGGTGGAATCGGATGCCGGTCAAGTCGACATCAATCTGCGCAGCCCGCTCTACTTTCCCGAGAAGAGGCCTTTTTTTCTCGAGGGCAACGAGTACTTCAACTTTGCCGGCCCCAACTTATACGATCCGTTTCGGGCGGTGGTTTACACCCGGAACATCGTCAACCCCATAGCGGGGGTGAAAGTTTCCGGCAAGCTCAGTGGGAAGAACACCATCGCTTCGATCCTGGCCAGGGACGAGTTACCTATAGGGGGCGAAGTGGTGGGGGATTACGCCGACTTCGTGATACTCCGTTACAAGCGGACGCTCAAGGACGACAGCTACATCGGCGGCTTTTACACCGGCAAGGAGCGTGAAAATGGGTACAACCGCCTGGCCGGAGGGGATGCGCTCTTTCGAGTGAACCAATCCTCCACCCTGGGCATGCATGCGTTTGCGTCCCAGACGACTCGAGACCGCCTGAACCGGCGGGAGGACGGACACGCGGTGGGTGCGACCTACAACTACAACACCAGGAATATGGGCGTTGGATTGTCGGCGTTGGACATCTCCGAGAACTTTCGCACCGAGACCGGTTATTTGGTACGGCCGGGTGTCACCAACACCAGGCTATGGCTAGGGCCGAAGTTTTATCCCGACAACGACGTGATCCAGCGTATCGACCTCGAAGGCGCAACCGGGCACACTCGGGACCGGTTCAGCGGTATCTGGGAATCTTCCAACTTCGTGGAGTTGAGATTCGTTTTGCCGCGACGAACTACCTTGAGTGGTCGGTATGGATATGCCACCGAGGTCTGGCTGGGCGAGAAGTTCGACACCCCTGGAGTGAGCTTCAACGGCCAAAGTCAGATTACAAGGAATCTCTTTTTCCAGGTCTCTCTGAGGCAGGGAGGGGCGATCTTTTACTCCACCGATCCCTACCAGGGGGACAGCCAGAATCTTACCGCCTCCGTTCGGTACCAAGCCTCCGACAAGTTGGAGGCACAGTTGGATTACACCTACTCGAACTTCACCCGCCGGTCAGACAAGGAGCGCATCTATGATTATGGCATCACCCGGGGCCGGCTCACCTATCAGTTCAACAAGTATCTTTTCTTCCGGGGAATCCTCGAGTACAACTCGTTCCGCAAGGACCTGCTGACCGATTTCCTCGCCTCGTTCCTATACATCCCGGGGACCGTGGTTCACTTCGGCTACGGGTCGTTGTACGAGAGGATTGATTGGCGAGAGGGGCGCTACGTTCCCGCTGACCGGTTCAGGGAGTCCCAGCGGGGATTATTCTTTAAAGCGTCTTACTTGTGGCGGTTGTGAGGTGCGACTGTTGCCTGATGGATCGGCCAGGATTGGTCTTTATTAAGGTACTTCATTTATTAGTTCGGGCGCGGCATGTTGGTTCGACGCGCCGGGTCAATCCCCCAACTCTCGCTGGAGGATTTAGTTGGGGGATTCTCTAGCTTCGGCATTTTCTCCCCCCAGATGTAGTGATTGAACCAGACCAGATTGTGCCACATTGCCGCCCGTTGGGACTTGGGCTTGTTGATGCCGTGGCCGAAACCTTTGTAAACCACCATTTCCACCGGCACGCCCCGATCTTCCAGACCTTGCCGTAGCTCATAGCCGTTGGGGATGGGAACCCGCCGGTCGAGCTCACCGTGCTGGATCAAAGTGGGCGTGGAAGCGTTTTGGATATGAGTCATCGGGGAAGTCTTCCGGTAAATCTCCGGATCGTCGGCGGGATCATCGCCCAGATAATTGATGGTGAACGGGGTGATGTCGGTGTTGTAGTAGTAGGTCGCCCAGTTGGAGATACCGGCGCCCACGGAAATCGCGGCAAAGCGGTTAGAGGATGTGGTCAGGAAGGCGGAAATGTAGCCTCCCTGGCTCCAACCCATGCAGCCGATTCGTTCCGGATCGACCCAGCCTTTTTGGGTGAGGTGATCCACACCGGATAGCACGTCCCATGCATCTCCTACGCCCAGGTTTCGCATGTTGAGCTTGCGAAAGGCTTCGCCGTAGCCAGCACTTCCGCGGTAGTTCACTTTGAGGATGAGCGCTCCCCGGCCGGCCCAGATGTCCACCGGATAGGTTCGGTTCTCCCGGAAATAAGGCCTATCGATTCCGGTGGGCCCTCCGTGGATGACGCACAGGAGGGGATATTTTCGCTCGGGATCGAAGTCGGCCGGTTTGATGAGAACTCCTTCAATCACCGTACCGTCCTTGCTCTTCCAGGAGATGACTTCACGCCTGCCCAGGATGAAGTGATCGATTTGATCGGTCCTGTTTGTGAGGGACTCAGGAGCAAAGTCCCGGGTTTCCGATAGGTACACCTCCCTCAACGAGGCAGGCGATTGAGCGGTAAAGGCCAGCTTTTTGCCGTCGTCGCTCAAAGAAAAAGAGCCGGCCATGAGGTTGTCCGGTTTTGTTACCCGCGAGATGCGCTTTTCCACCGGGTCGAGGCGGAACAAATGAGTGGCCGTTTTCTGGTTTGCTTGAGTAGATGCCGTCCGGATTCCAGGTCACCAATCGAGCCATTTCATCGAAATCGTCGGTGAGAACGCGCAGTTCACCTCCTGAAACAGAAACCACTGCCAGTTCATTGTTCCAGGCATAGTAGAGCTTCCGGCCCATTTGAGTGGAGAACACAATTTGGCTGCCGTCTGGAGACCAATGAGGATTCGTGTCCGGTCCCGGTTGAGAGACGATCTTCTCGATCGACTGGTTGCCGAAGGCCAAAAGGTAGATGTCGGACGTTCCACGGTGGATGAGATCGGGATTGACGGTGGCGCTGAAGGCAATCTTAGAGCCGTCCGGTGAAAAAGCAAAGTTGTTAACACTGAAAGAAGTCCCGTTGGTATGCTGTTGCCCCTTCACTGGCTTTTCCAGGGCTTTCTCGAAATCTAAGGACCAGAGGTGGCTAAAGCGGTATTCGCGTCGTACCACCTCGAAATCGCCCACCTGTTCCGCCCGCTCTTTTAGGTAATCGGATTCCGGCTCACTGGCGGTGTAGACAATACGTTTGTCGTCCGGAGCCCATTCATAGTCCGATACGTCGGACTCGGAGGCGGTGAGGGCGACCGCTTCGCCTCCCGCCGGTCGAATGACAAAGATTTGTTTTTTTTCGCCACCTCGTTTGGAGACGAAAGCCAGCCATCGACTGTCGGGGGACCATTTGGGATTGGAGGCCGAGTCCTGGCCTCGAGTCAATTGAAAGGACGTTTTCGTCTCGGTGCCGGCCAACCAAATCTGGGTGATATAGGCATCCTGTTCGAAGTCGGCTTCGTTCACCGTGTAGGCGACCCACTTGCCGTCAGGGGAAATAAAAGCGCTCCCCACTGTTTTGAGATGCAGTAAGTCCTCGATGGTAGGGACCTCGGGATCGGGTTGCGCGGCTAGGGCGGTGACCGCAAAAAGGATTTGGAACAGCAGGGATCGCTTCATCATGGGCCGAGTCCTCCTTGTAAAGGCGACGTCGATTCGAGCGAGCGGAGTATAACGCCGTATGTGGTTTTATTTCACATGGCAAGAGGCAACGGAAGAGTGGAAGGAACCGATTCAGATTTTCTTCAATCGGCTGGGTCGCCCGAAGAGGTAGCCCTGAGCGTAGTTGAATCCGAGCTCGGTACAAAGGTTTGCTTGAGCCTCGGTCTCGATCCCTTCGGCGATGGTCAATATCTCTAGATTTCGAGCGACGTCCACCAAAGAGCGCAGTAGGGTCTTTCTCGATGGAGAGGCTTTGTCGATGTCCGATACGAGCTTGATGTCGAACTTGAGGTAGTCCGGCACCACTTCTCCTAGTTGGAACAGGTGAGCCTGCCCACTGCCGAAGTCGTCGTAAGCCAAGCCGACACCGAGCTCCGAGAGCTTGGTTCGTAATCGTCGTATGTGAGGTAGATCCTCGTCGAGCACTGCCTCGTGAATTTCAAGGACAACGTGGACCTGCGGTGCTATTTGAACCTGCCTGGCGATCGTCTCCGGTGTTTTGGGATCGGCAAGCTCCGCCGGATGGGTATTGACGAAGAGGGTGGGCAGATCGGATCGGTCGGCTACCGATTCCAAGGCGGTTTCAACAAAGAGGCGACTTAGGTCGGCCTCGGCGCCCACGCTCTCTGCAATTCGAAACAAATCCGACGGACTCCCGGGTAAACCGGGATAGCATCCGCGGCCGAGCACTTCGTATGCAGTGAGCTCTCCGGTTTCCAGCGAGACGATGGGCTGGAAGACCGGATAGACGGCGCGCGCGCGTAGGAGCTCTCCAAACTCCCGGGAGCCGAGGGCGAACTCCTGCGAAAGCTCGATTCGCTTCAACTGAACGGTTTTAGAAAAATTCTCGGCATTGCCGTTCAAACCCACCTCTCGGGAGTCTTGGCGTCCGACCCGAAATTCGAAATCGGCAAAGTGTAAGATGTCACCTTCGCGAATGGAGGTGGAGTCGACGCGCTCCGAGTTGACGAAAGTGCCGTTGGTGCTGGCCAGGTCGCGCAAGAGTAACCGATCGCCTTCCTGACAGATCTCGGCATGCTCCTTCGATACAGATTCCGAGGGGAGAGACAAATGCATTCCGGGCAGACGGCCGATGCGGAACGGGAGCGGATGGATGGCAACCCGCCTGAGGCTCTTGCAGCCGTTTACCCGACTTTCGAGACACCAACGAAACGTGGGGTCTCCGCCATTCGAATCTGTGTCTAGCATCTTATATATGTTAAATGGCCCGTTATCCGCCTCTGGCACAGAAAGGGCTCGTCGTCCAACAAGCAAAGGCCGTACCGTCCTTGCGAGACGGCGTTAAGTCGTTCAAATTACGCGAGATCCTTCGGCACGATTCCATTTAGCGGCACCAAGATCGGAGGGAAAACGACCACACCGTGTAGGAAATGCCCAACGAAGATCAGGGTTCGGTCACCCGGTATCATCAAATAATGCGGTCGGGCGATGGGTCTCGTTGCTTTCAGGGTTATCGAGCTTTTAGAATGATTGAGCCGAAGAAGGCGGGCTACCACTAATAAAGGAGTACCAATGTGTTGAAATACCTTATGACGGCCGGCGAAAAGACTGCAGTTCCCATCACGCCGCTGCGCAAAGCGGAATGGGGGAGATGGCTCGAACAGCAATCCGGCCCTCTCAAACAATGGGTCAAAAGTACCGGTTTCGAGGCTGCGCCCGGCTCGGTGAGGTTGGTTGCTGGATCGAACGGTGCCTTGGAACGTGTCCTGATCGGGCTCGACGACGATTCCTCTTTGTGGGACTGGGCGGGGTTGCCCGGCCGTCTCCCGGAAGGAACCTACATCATCCAAGGAGATCTCGACCCCGATTCGGAGCAACAGGCGGCGCTTGGCTGGGCGCTGGGCACCTACAGCTTCGAGCAGTATCGTGAAAAGGAAGGGACAACGGCGACGTTGGTCTGGCCGAAAGGCTCTGATCGCGCTCAGGTGGAACGAGAGGCGGAAGCCACCTTTCTCGTTCGAGATTTGATCAACACACCCGCATCCGACATGGGGCCTGAACAACTGGGACTAGCTGCGATGCGACTCGCAAAGGAGCATCGAGCCAACTGCCACATTTTGGTGGGAGACGGGCTGCTAAAAGCAAACTACCCTGCCATTCACGCGGTGGGGCGTGCGAGCTCCCGTGAACCCCGGCTCATCGATCTGCAATGGGGGGACGGCAATGCCAGAAAGTTGACGCTTGCCGGCAAGGGGGTTTGTTTCGATACCGGCGGATTGGATCTCAAGTCGGCGGCCAACATGAGAGTCATGAAGAAAGACATGGGTGGAGCGGCTCACGTTCTCGGTTTGGCCGGCATGATCATGTCGGCGGGTTTGCCGGTGCGTCTCCGAGTGTTGATCCCGGCGGTTGAGAACTCGGTGTCCGGCAATGCTCTCAGACCACTGGATGTGGTGTCCACCCGCAAAGGACTGACCGTTGAGATCGGCAACACCGATGCGGAAGGCCGTGTGGTGCTCGCCGACGCACTGGCCGAAGCAACCGGCGACGAGCCGGAGTTGATTGTCGATTTCGCCACCCTGACGGGTGCGGCCCGGGTAGCGTTGGGCCCCGAGCTTCCCGCCCTGTACAGCAATGACGACGCTCTAGCCGAAGCCCTGCTGCGGCACGGAGCGGCAGTAAACGATCCCCTTTGGCGTCTTCCCCTGTGGAAGCCTTACCGAAAGCAGCTCGAAAGTAAGGTAGCCAAGCTGAACAACGTGTCGATGAGTCCTTATGCCGGTTCGATCACCGCGGCTTTGTTCCTCGAGGAGTTTGTCGGCTCGGTTCCCTGGCTTCATTTGGATTTGATGGGGTGGAATACGGAAACTCGGCCCGGTCGGCCGGAAGGCGGGGAAGCGCAAGGGATGCGGGCCGTTTTTGCGCTGCTTGCCGAACGATTTCAGTAGCCCAAAAAAATAACGGGCCGAGGTGTAAGACGCCATTTCATCATTTTGACGCCTCACACCCCGGCCCGGCCTCATTCGCCGCCGGTGACACCGCTTTCTTGAGCCGGCCACCCGGCGACTCCAGGCTGTCGGAGCAAGCCCGTCGTTTACGGAAACTTCCTAAAACGCTCGGTCATGCTCCAAAGATTCCCGCCGAAGTGTTACTTCTTTTTCTTTGCGGTCTTTTTCTTTGCGGTCTTCTTCTTGGCCGCCTTCTTCTTGGTCTTCTTTGCCACTCTCTCTTCGCCTCCTCTCTATTGGGGGACTGGGCAGGAAAACTTACCAACGAGCCGTTCTGAATCCAAAGCTCATTTTTTGGGTGAGCTCTTTTTCCAGCGACATCGCTATGGTCCTGCCGACCAATAAACTCTTGCTCGACAACTTCGTTGTTCCAGTCGGGCAAGGTAAGAACGTTCTTGAATGAACGAATTCATTTTCAAACGTTCTGTTAAACATGAACATAGCTTACAAAAGGTAGAATAGGTGACGTTTGCGGAAACTGTCAAGCGTTATTTTGCCGATCGGGTGTGATCGAGCTTTCTCAGATCGTGAAAGCGACATGGTGATTCGACGTGGATGAGCGTGATGATCTCCAAATTGACTCCATGATCTTTCTTTCAGCGCCGAATGGAACGCGGTAACCACGTGAAGCTTTGTCCTCGAGCAAGCTCCATGAAGAAACTAGTATGGCATTCCGATCATGCCTGTGCTAGTTTGCGGTAAGCGGTGTCTGGTGGGTTGAAAACCCTGGGGGCTGATTATGTTAAAAAAAATTTTAGTCGTCGCGGCCTTGATCGTGGGTCTGATTGTGTTTCTGCTGGCGAGAGACTGGGACTCGCCTGAGCTCGGACAAGCACTGTTGGATGTGGCCGGCGAAGCAACCGGAATCGAGATGACCGCCAAGGGTTTCCGTTTAAACTTGCTGCGGGGACTGGTTTTGGAAGATGTAGAGGCGAGATCGGACTCTCCCGGAAGGAAGTTTAGTTTTTCCTTGGACCGATTGGTGTTCGAGCATCGCCTGGCTCCTTTGCTTTCCGGGACGATCGCTATCGAGCGCATCGTGCTCGATGGCGCTCAGTTCGAGCTCATTGAATCCGAAGCGCCCTCCGCCACCGAGGGGGAACCGGAGGCGCAGGAGGAAGAACTGCCGGCAGACAAAGACGAAAGTGCTCCTTCTGAGGGGGTGGGGCCGTCACTGGAGATCCGGGAGATTGCACTGAACGATGCAACCGTGGTGATTCGTTCCGAAGGCGCCGAGGGATCAGGAAGTACAACCCGCATGGAGGGACTCAACTTGCGGCTGGACAACCT
>PVMS01180119.1_pt1 | contig 14325 bp, 11 predicted proteins | sample 1853461 | NCBI WGS metagenome assembly PVMS01 (sample SAMN08582032, study PRJNA380276) | Marine sediment metagenome, whole genome shotgun sequencing project. | isolation source: ocean sediment barecode stripped | collected 2017 | reverse complement strand
TCGGTCGCTTCGTTCATCCCGGCTCTCTCAGGGTGACAGTTCGATCTCGAGCAGTCGTTTTCCCGGGTCCAACCTCGCCAGCGCTCCGAGCGGCAGCGGCAGATTGGGGCTGCAATGACCGCTCGAAAGACCCGCCACGAAGGCTCCCCGGAAATCCGACTGCAGGCGATCCCACTCAGCCGGCTCCAGATCTGCCTGACCGATCACCATCCCAGACAATGCGGAAACACTACCCGAGAGCCTCAATTGGGTCAACATTCTGTCGATCCTGTAGAAGGGCTCGTCAATATCCTCCCAGAAGAGAATCCCGCCCTCTCCTGCGGTGGCGAACTCCGTCCCCACCGTCGCTGCCAACAGGCTCAGGCATCCTCCGAAGAGTGGCGCCTCCACCACCGGGCCGCGCCCCGGGCCGCCGAGTTCATAGCGCAGGGTTCCCTTGCCCGCCAACAAGGTGAGCAAGCCCTCGCGCTCCCGAAAATCGAGTCCCCGGGCCATTTCCACCGCCACCATCGGCCCGTGGATCGCTACCAGGCCCAACCGTGCGACCACTTGGCCAAGCAGCGGCGTCAGGTCGGAATAACCAACATAGGATCGCGGGTGCCGGGCAAGAAGATCCCAGTCGATGCCATCGAGCAGCCGGAGCACGCCGTGACCCCCACGAAGGAAAAAGATCGCCCCCAGGTCCGGGTCCGCAGCCAACTCGTGGAAGCCGTCCAGACGGGCCTGGTCATCACCGGCGAAGGGACCGTCCGAGGCGCGCAGGTTGGGCGCCTGCACCGGATCGAAGCCGAGCGCGCGGAGTTCCGCCAGACCCCGTTCCAGGGTCGCCCGGTCGGCCGGACCCGATAGGGCGGCTACGCCCACACGATCGCCAGGCCTTACCGGCGGCGGCGAACTCGCAGGCTGGATCAATGGTCGGAGAGCCTCGTAAGCCGAATTCTGTCTCCGCCTCGCGACGGAGCGTGATCATTCATCTGGGACCCTTGTTGCCAAGAGCCTCGAGCGACCTACCCGGAGACGAGCTCGAACCGAGCCAAAGCCCGGTGACGAGATTGAAACGGGCAGTCCACATTTCCCGCCTCCCTATTTGGTCTTGCTCCACATGGGGTTTACCTAGCCTCGAACTGTCACCAGTTGAGCGGTGCGCTCTTACCGCACCGTTTCACCCTTGCCTGACGCTTGCGCGCCCGGCGGTCTACTCTCTGTTGCACTTTCCGTCGCGTCACCGCGCCTCGCTGTTAGCGAGCATGCTGCCCGTTGGAGTTCGGACTTTCCTCCCGCCGATCATCGACCTGCGAGCGATCACGAGAGACTCTCCGACCGCCCTCAGTGTATCGCGTCTGGCGGCTCAGGACTCCGGCGGTCTTTCGCGCCGTTTGAACTTCGCTATCAGCCTCTGGCCCAGACCCTCATCCGGACCACCCTCCTCCGGTGGAGATGCGGACTTCGCCGCGGTATGGGCAGCGTGTCGGCGAAACTCGTCAGTCACCTCCTCCAGAAGGGCGCGGAGTTCAGGATCACCGGGTCGCTGGGCAACAGCTTCCCGATAGCTATCCACTGCCATGTGCAGCCAATGCGGATTCCGGCGCAGGCAATCGGCCAGCAGCGCATGGTACTCGGGCAACGGATCGGCGGTCACAGCCTGGCGGAGGAGCTCGATGGCGTAGTGATAATCATCGACATCCACATACTCCAGCGCCAACAGGTAATTCTGGCGGCCGAGCCGACTGCGTTCCACTCGCCGCTCCTGGGTAAGGGGTTCGGGTGCCCGTGGCGTCGGCACTTCAGACAGACCGCGGCGATACTCTGCGGCTCGATCCGGATCGCTGAGCACCAGATACGCCTCGGTCAATCGGGCGAACAGCCACTCGAGTTGGCGGCTCCGCTTCCGGTTTCGAAAGCCCAGATTCTCGGCATGGGATGGGTGGACGGCGCGAGCCAGTTCCATGTAGCGGTGGTGGATCTCCTTGATCGGGGACTCACTGTCCACCCCGAGCAGCTCGAAATGGGACTGGCGCCCGTAGTCCTGAAGCATCTTGGACAACCAGGCACGGTGCCGATCCGGCTCCATTTCCAACGGCTTCGAGTTCAGGCTCTCTCGAACCCGGGTCGAGATCGACTCCAGCAGCTCGGGTGACAACACTCCCTTCGCTGGCTCCAGGTCGCTTTCGGATTCAACCAGCCGAACCGAAACCAAGCGGGTCAGATTGCACAACACCTCGGAAGCACGGCCGCCGGCTTCGGCAATCAGAGTGCGAACGTCTGCCGCGCTCTCGAGCCGATCGAGCAGCCCGATCTCACCCTGATCCAGCTCCGGCACCCGACAGCGCAGATTCGAATCACCGGCTCGATAGCGAGAATCCAGGCCTCCCAGACGACGCAACAACTCGGTCTCTGAAGATCCCCGGGAGCAAAAGTCCATCACCAGAACGCCTGTGGGAACCGGTCCGACAATGTCCTCAGAGACCTCTGCTTCAGTCTCTTCGAAGTGTAGTTCGCTGACTTCCCATTCGGACATCTCCTCCACCAGGTCTCGCACCAACAGACCGAGCTCACTGCTCAGATACTTCGCCGCGTCAAAACGGGCGTCCTCATAGCCATCGCGCGGACCGACGAGGATTTCGGTGAGCCGCTCGTAGCAGGGGCTCGATGGGAGCAGGTAGAGCTGGCCGGACAAGAACAGGAACTGCTCCCGCCGATCACCGATTCGAAGGCTCAGACTGCCGGTCCGCTGGCGGATGAATATGTCCTGCACGGCCTCCGGGAGGTTCCAGTAGGAGATCGAGCTTTGCCGCACCATTTGGCGATTCTACTCCTGAGAGGGCGCGGCTCCCACCGACGCACCTCGATGCAGCTGACCGTGGAGCCGCTCTCCGGTCCGTGGCCCCAGCAACTGCTGGATTTCCTCCATGGACGCAGCCTCGACGCCAGCGAGGCTGCCGAAGTGGACCAGCAGCTTCTTGCGCCTCCCCGGACCGATTCCAGGGAGTTCGTCGAGCACGCTGGCGAGGCTGCGGCGGCTACGGCGACGGCGATGCCGGTCGACGGCAAAGCGGTGCGCTTCGTCCCGTATCTGCTGCAGGATCTTCAGCCCTCCATGGAAGGCGCCCAGCCTCAGCGGTTCCGGCTTGGAAACCAGGTAGATCTCTTCCTCGCGCTTGGCCAGACCGACGATTGGGGTTTCCTCGACGCCCAACTCAGTCAGCGCTTCGATCGCGGCATTCAACTGGCCGCGACCACCGTCGATCAGGATCAGATCGGGCATGGTGCCCAACTCCTCGAGCCTTCGTCGATAGCGACGCTTGACCATCTGACGGATCGCCGCGTAGTCATCGGGTCGGGAGAGGCCACGAATATTGAAGCTCCGATAGTCCGATTTCTTCATCTTTCCGCCCTCCCAGACCACCAACGAACCGACAGTCTCGGAACCTTGCAGGTTCGAAACGTCGAATCCCTCGATGCGCGACGGCGGTTCCGGAAGCTCCAGCACCTCGGCCAGGAGATTGATCGCCTCGAGTTCCTCCGCCCGCCGGCGAAAGCGGCGCAGGAACGCGAGCCGCGCATTGTGCATCGCCAAGGCCACCCGATGCGCCTTGGTGCCGCGAGCCGGCAAACGCAGATAGACGCGATTTCCCCGACGTTCGCCCAGCCACTGGGCGAGCGCTTCGCTGCCGTCGATCGCCATTGGCAGGTGGATCTCTTTGGGGATGAAGGATGTGCGGTCGTAGATCTGGGGAAGAACCTCGGCCAGAACCGCTGCGGCCTCGACCCGTTGACGCCCTTCCCAGAAGAACTCCCGGCGATCCAGCACCTGCCCGCCACGCATCACCAGAGTCACCACACAAGCGTTGCCCCCCGCTGTGTAGACGCCGAAGATGTCGATGTCCTCCCCACCCACCGAACTGAGCTTCCGCCGCTGCCCGATAGCCTCGATTTCAGTCATCATGTCGCGGTAGCGCGCCGCATCCTCGAACGCCTCGGCGTCCGATGCCGACCGCATCGCCAGACGAAGTTCCCGTAGCAACTGATCGTTGCGACCCTGAAGAAAGAGACGAGCCTGTCCGATGGCCTCGGTATAGGCTTCGGACGTGGTCAGGCCTTCAACGCAGGGACCCAGGCATCGATGGAGATCGTAGTAGAGGCAGGGACGCGGCAACCTACCGTCGATTTCGATGGTGCAAACCCGGATCTGGAACAGCTTCTGAACCAGGGTAATAGCCTTGCGAGCCAGACCTGCCGGCAGATAGGGACCGAAGTACTCCGCCCCATCGCGCCGAATCCGGCGTGTGAAAGCGATGCGCGGATAGCCATCCTGCATCGAGAGTTTCAGGTAGGGATAGGTCTTGTCGTCACGCAACAGGATGTTGTAGCGCGGCTTCCTGGTCTTGATCCAGTTGTTTTCCAGCAGCAGCGCATCCGCTTCGGAGCCCGCGAGCACGAACTCCAGCGTTGCTGCCTCGGCGAGCATGGTGGCAATGCGAGGCTCCTGGGTGCTACCGAGATAGCTGGCGCCTCGTTTGCGTAGCGACTTGGCCTTGCCGACGTACAGCGGTGATTGGTCTGCGCTCAGGAACAGGTAGATCCCCGGGCTGTCGGGGAGATCCCTGATGCTCTGCGCTACCGACTCTGCAACCGCCACGACAGCACTCCTCTCACTCGGCGTAGATCTGCAACGCCTTCAGTTCTCTGAGGCGGTCACGCAGAGCTGCCGCCTGCTCGAACTCGAGGCGCTTGGCCGCCGCCCGCATCGCCTTCTCGAGTCCCTCGATCTGCTGCGCCAAGGGCGCCTCGCTGATCTCGGTCACCAGCGCCAATGGCCCGCTGTCGATCGAGTAGTCGAGGTTGGCCATCGCCACCAGTGGACTGTGAACATCCTTGAGAATGGTCTCCGGCTCGATACCCTCGGCCAGGTTGTGGGCGTGCTGGCGTTCCCGGCGCCGCTCAGTCTCTTCCATCGCCCGGCCCATAGAACCGGTCACCCGGTCGGCATAGAAGATCACCCTCCCGTTGACGTTGCGGGCGGCCCGGCCAGAGGTCTGGATCAGTGAGGTCTCGCTCCGCAGGAACCCCTCCTTGTCCGCGTCGAGGACTGCCACCAGCGAAACTTCGGGGAGATCCAGCCCCTCGCGCAACAGGTTGATGCCCACCAGCACGTCGAACTCACCCCGCCGCAGATCGGCAATGATCTGAACCCGCTCGAGGGTGACGACATCGCTGTGAAGATAGCGCGCCCGGACTCCGATATCGCCCAGATAGTCGGTCAACTCCTCTGCCATCCGCTTGGTCAGAGTGGTCACCAGCACCCGCTCGCCCGCAGCCACAACGCCACGGATTTCCGCCAGCAGATCATCGATCTGCCCTTTCGCAGGCCGCATCTCGATCTTCGGATCGAGCAGACCGGTCGGCCTCAGAAGTTGCTCGACCACAACGCCGCCGGTCCGCTCCAGTTCCCAGGGACTGGGTGTCGCCGATACGTAGACGCGGCTCTGGACCCGGCGGTCGAATTCTTCGAAGGTCAGCGGTCGGTTGTCGAGCGCGCTCGGCAGTCGGAACCCATGATCCACCAAGGTCTGCTTCCGGGACCGGTCACCGTGGTACATCGCCCGTACCTGAGGCACGGTCTGATGACTCTCGTCGATCATCATGAACATGTCATCCGGTAGATAATCGAGCAGCGTCGGTGGAGGCTCGCCGGGTTGCCGTCCGGAGAGATGCCGCGAGTAGTTCTCGATCCCGTGGCAGTAGCCGATCTCCCGGAGCATCTCGAGGTCGAACTGCGTTCGCACCTCGAGCCGCTGCCTCTCGAGCAATTTCCCTTCCTGCTCCAGGTCCGCCAGACGGACAACGACTTCCTCCTCGATGCTGGAGATCGCCTTGACCAACCTCTCGCGCGGGGTGACGTAGTGGGTCTTGGGGTAGATCGCCACCTTGTCGACCGATTCGATCGTATCGCCGCGCAGGACATCGAAATAGGAAAGGCGCTCGAGTTCATCGCCGAAGTACTCGGCGCGAATGCCGCGCTCCTCGTAGGCCGGAAGAATCTCGAGGGTGTCTCCGCGAACCCGGAAGGCGCCCGGATAGAGGTCCATGGTGGTGCGCTCGTACTGCAACTCGGCCAGTCGTCGCTGCACGCTCTCGAGACCGTCGCCGGCGCCGACTTCCAGGAACTGCAGCATGCTGAAGAAAGCTTCCGGCGAGCCCAGGCCATAGATGCAGGAGACCGAGGCCACGATCAGCACGTCCCGGCGTTCGAACAGCACCTTGGTCGCCCGCAGGCGCAATCGTTCGATCTCCTCGTTGACGCTGGTTTCCTTCTCGATATACGTATCCGACTGGGGCACATAGGCCTCCGGCTGGTAGTAGTCGTAGTAGGAAACGAAGTACTCGACGGCATTGCTCGGAAAAAAGTTCCGAAACTCCTGAAAGAGCTGCGCCGCCAGTGTCTTGTTGTGCGAGAGCACAAGTGTCGGCCGGTTGATGGCTTCGATCACCTTGGCCATGGTGAAGGTCTTCCCCGAACCGGTCACGCCCAGCAGCACCTGCTCCCGGTCGCCGCGTTCGATGCCCTTGACCAGAGCGTCGATCGCCTGCGGCTGATCCCCCCGGGGCTCGAAGGGTGACTCGATCCTGAACCGATCCATGTCTCTAGGTCGAAATGCCTTCCTCTACGTCCGCTTCGTCCTCCGCAGGCTCCTCTTCACTTTCCCCGCCTATGCCGACGAATCGTTCCAGCGCCTCGATGACCGCCAGCACGTCCTCCCTGCTGGGATTGTCAACATGAGTCGCGAAGCGCTCCAGTTCCGCCTGCAGGTCCGGCAAGCGTCGCGGATCCAGGTCCCCCCGCTGCACCTTGTCGATTACGGCATCGAACGCGACATCGAAACGCTCCCGGTCCGCGGCAAGCAGATCGGCCGGCAGCGACTGCTCGATCTCACTGCGGATCTTTCCAAGCCCCCATGAGGCGATCTCGGAGGCGTACATGATCAGCACCAGCATTCCCAGTGCCAGCACCAGGCCGGTCAGGCCACAGCCCGCGAAGGCCATCCGGGAGCACCCACGGCCGGGGACCGGGACGGCCCGCGGCTCGCTTTCAAAGGGTCCCGAGGATTGGGATGCAGGCTCCGTCCCGGTGCCGCTGGATTGTGGCGCGCTCATCGTCGGATTCCGGTTCTATCATCGCCTCCTGGACCGAACAAGCTCAGAGAAGACCACTATAATCTCCGCTGGAGATCCGGCCGATGACAGCGACCGAGAAAACACACCGAATGCTCTCGACCCGGCTGCGGCGTTGGCTCATCGCCATCACGGCCGCATTGCTTGTCGGTACGGGTCTGGGCATCGCGGTGGCGGCCGCGATTCACATGCCGCGGGTGGAGTCCGTCGTCGACTTCAGTCCCGGAATCATCACGCGCATCCACGACCGCAACGAGGAGGTCTTCCAGAGTTACGCCCGTGAGCGCCGGATGCTGATCATCGGCGACGTCCCGACGATGCTTCAGAACGCACTGCTGGCAGCGGAGGACGCCAACTTCTTCGACCACGGGGGAATCGATGCACGGGGAGCTGCGCGAGCGGCCTTCATCAACCTCACCCGCCAGGGGCGCTCCCATGGTGGCTCGACCATCACCATGCAGCTGGCACGGCAGATGTTCCTGACCCGCGACAAGTTGTGGCGGCGCAAGATCGAAGAATCATTCCTCGCGGTCGAGATTGAGAAGCGCTTCAGCAAGCAACAGATCCTGACCATGTACTGCAATCTGGTCAATGTCGGCCACGGCAACTACGGCATGCTGGCGGCCTCGAGGTACTTCTTCGAAAAGGACGTGGAGGATCTCACTCTTCCCGAGGCGGCGATGATCGTCGGCATCGTGCAGCGACCCTCGAGCTACAGTCCCTACCGCAAGCCCGAAGCGGTCCGAAACCGGCGTGACTATGTCCTGCGCCGGATGCTGGCGGAGTACTTCGTCCCTCAGGATGAGTTTGACGATGCCATCGTCCAGCTAGTGGGCGTCGTCACGCGGCGAAGCGCCGACCAGGAAGCGCCCTACTTCGCCGAGGACATCCGCAAGTACCTCGAATCCCAGTACGGCAGTTCTGCGCTTCTGGAAGAGGGCCTGCAGGCCTTCACGACCCTCGACCCGCGAATACAGCAGGCGGCCGAGGCATCGCTCAGAGCAGGACTGGTGGCGATCGACCACCGCCAGGGGTGGCGTGGCCCCCTGCGCAACCTTGGAGAGGAGGGCCTCGAGGAGATGGAGCTGGACTCGTGGGCCGACCTCGACCTCGAGACCCCCGACTGGTTTGAAGGCTTGGTGATAGAGGCTGGACGCAAGACCGCCACCATCAAAATCGGTTCACAGACCCTCGAACTGACGCCCGCCGGATTCGAGTGGACCTACCGCAAAGAGCCCCGCACCCTGCTCTCGAAGGGTGATGTCGCCTGGTTTCGGTGGGGTCGGACGGACGGCGCCGAAGAGAGCGCCGAGTCCCAGCTCTTCCTGGAGCAGATACCGGAACTCGAAGGGGCGGTCGTTGTTCTCGAATCGTCCACCGGCGCCATCCGCGGACTGGTGGGTGGATGGGACTTCGGTCGCAGTCAGTTCAACCGAGCCGTCCAGGCCCGCCGCCAGGTCGGCTCGACCTTCAAACCGATGGTCTTCGGCGCTGCACTGGAGATGGGCTTCACACCCGCCGATACCATTTTCGACTCTCCGGTGGTCTTTCCCGGCACCGATGCCTCGATACTGGATTACTCTCCGCGCAACTTCTACCGCCGCTACTACGGAATCCTGACGCTGAGACGCGCCCTCGAAAGCTCGCGCAATGTCAGCGCAGTCAAGCTCCTGGATCTGGTCGGCGCGAACCGGGTGGTCGATTTCGGTCACCGCGCGGGGATCAACTCCCGCCTCCCTCCCTATCCGAGTCTGGCCCTGGGCGCCGCCGATCTGAGTCCGCTCGAACTGGCAGCGGCCTATGCCACCATCGCCAACGGTGGCATTCATATGGAGCCCTACATGATCGAGCGGGTCACCCGTCCCGATGGCAGGGTCCTGGAACAGCATCACCCTCAAGCCAGAAAGGCGATGGAGCCCGAGATCGCCCATGTCCTCACCCGCATGCTCGAGGGCGTCATCGATCGTGGAACCGGCAGGAGCGCACGCTTCTTCGATGTCGACCTGGCTGGAAAGACCGGCACCACGGACGGCTTCACCGACGCCTGGTTCGCCGGCTTCACGCCCCAACTCACGGTGGTGATCTGGGTCGGCCATGACCTGCAGAAGAGCATTGGCATCAACATGACCGGAGCGGCGGCGGCGCTGCCGATCTGGAAGGGAGTCATCGAACGCGGGCTCGAACAAGGCTGGATTCCGGTCGGAGACGAGTTCGCAACGCCCCCGGGTGTCGTCCGTGTTCCGATCGAGTACTACTCGGGACTGCTCCCTGGCCCTGGCGCCTCGAACATCATCATGGAAACTTTCATCACCGGTACCCAGCCGGTGCTGCGCTTCGAGGAAGAATGGAAACGAATCCCCCAGCTGCCCTGGTATCAGCAGCGCTACTTCTACCTCGCCAAGAGCGGCGAGCGGATGCCCGAGCAGGTCGAGGACTGGGACATCGTCAAGGAAGCGTGGGAGAACGACGAGGATGAAGAAGACGACGACGAGAGCGGCTAGTCGGTCGGCTTGACACCCACCAACCCGTAGTCCTGATACCCGAACAGCAGGTCGTCGAGGCGGTCGCGCAGCCGGTTGATCTGGTCGCCCAGCGCCTTGGTCTCACCCTCGAGCTCGTCGAGGGAGATCTCGGGCAGACGCTCGCCGTCGGAGAACGCCCGCATCTCCAGCCGTCGAACGGAATCGAACCCGACCGCATCGAAGAGTACCTCGAGGCTCTCCGGATGCACCGGCCGGTGATGGGTCGGATCGAGCCAGAAGTTGCGTGCTGCCACCACCATCGAAAGAGGGTTGGGCGTCTCCAGGATCAGTACCCCTCCAGGTTGCAACGCTCGCCAGGCGAGCCGCACCAGACGCTCGATCACCACCGGCTGCAGATGCTCGATGACATGAAGCGAAACCACTGCCGCAACTGAAGCCTCCTCCTGCTGCTCGAGCGCCGCGATCAGGTCGAGTTGCTCAACCTCGAGCCCCTTGGCGCGGCACTGCTCGACCATCAGGCGGCTGGCGTCGAACCCACGCCCCTCATAGCCGGCATCACGGAGGAGTTCCAGCGTCTCGCCCCGACCGCACCCCAGATCGAGCACCACCCCGGTTCCCGGCAGATGATCGAGGTAGACGGCGAATCGCGTCGAGATCTCTTCTTCGGTCCCCCGGTACCGCTCCTCGAGCTCCAGATACTCGTGCTCCCGCCACGCCTTTGCCATCGCTGGCGCGGTGGGTGATACCTCCGACTCTCCTTCAGCCAGCGCGCTGCCGAGGGCGCTCCAGAGCCGGCGCGTCTCGCGCCGGTAGCGATCGACCTTCTGGTCGACGCGCGCGTAGAGTGCATCATTGTGACCGACGATGTCGTCGACACCCTCGCGGATGAACCGGGTCAGATAGACCGAAAGGTCTTTGAACTCCTGCGCATTCCAGCGCAACTGGTCGATCTCCGCGAGTAGAGGCTCAAATCGCTGCAGCCTCTCCTGGGTTTCGAGCAGAATCAGGTTGAAGGCCCGCTGGCGTTCCCACAGATCATTCTGCGGCACCGTCACCAACGGCCGTACCAGACGCTTCAGGAAGACGATGATGGCGCCCAACGGACCGCGATGGCTGCGGACCGGAAAACGAACATCCCGATCCCACAACCAACGCCAGGCGGCCAGATCGCGGGTTGGCTCGTCGAGAAAGTCCTCCGGTACGTACTCGGCTGAAGGACCTCCCTTGTCGCTCATCGCCTACTCTTCAACTTCGACCCGGACCGTGAACTCCGCTGTGACCTCGGCGTGATACTCGATCCTGACCGGATGATCACCGAGGCTCTTGATACCGCCCTCGAGATCGATTCTACGACGATCGATCTCGACTCCCTGCGCCTCGAGTCCTTCGGCGATCTCGGTGGCGGTAACGGAACCATAGAGAGTCCCGTTCTCGTCAACGCGCTTCCTGACGGTGATCACCAATCCGTGGATCACCTCTGCCGCCGTCTCGGCCTCCTGCTGCGCCTTCGTGTGCTTGGCGTCGATCTTCTTCCTGGCCTGTTCGAAGTACTTGAGATTTCCTTCGTTGGCCGGCAGGGCCATGCCCTGAGGCATCAGGAAGTTACGCGCATAGCCCGGCTTGACGTCGATGATCGTGCCGCGCTTACCCTGGTGTCGGACGTCCTGTAGCAATATGACTCGCATGGCTCGCGCTCCTACTCCACCGCAAACGGCAACAGCGCCAGGTGGCGTGCCCGCTTGATGGCCTTGGTGAGCATCCGCTGATGCCGCGCCGAAGTGCCGGAAATGCGCCGTGGAATGATCTTGCCAGACTCGAGTGTGTATTGCTGCAGGACCTTGACGTCCTTGTAGTCAATGTACTCGACGTGCTCGGCGGTGAACTTGCAGAACTTGCGGCGCTTGAGAAAAGTCTTCTTCTTGCGCTTGGGCTTCGCCTGATGCCTAGCCATTGGAGACCTCCTGTGCGGCCTCAGCGGCAGCCGGCTCTTCCGGTGGCTTGTTGGGACCAATGCCCACCGCGGCGGCAGACGGCACGAAGTGCCTGCCCTTGCTGACCGCCCGTTTGAGGTCCTCGTCGGTCCGAATCGTCATGTATCGCAACACGCTCTCATTCTGCCGCATGCGGAACTCGATCTCGCGAACAGGCAGGTCGACATCGTCGGCCACCAGGTACAGAAACGTGTAGTAGCCCTCGGTGAGCTTGTTGATGGGATAGGCGAGCTTGCGTTTACCCCAGCTCTCCTCCTTGGTGATCCCGGCGCCCGCAGTGAGCACCATCTGCTTGTACTGGTCGACCACACCCACGGCGTCCTCTTCTGACAACCGCGGGTCCACGACCAGCGCCAACTCGTATGTTCTTCTCAATTAGGGCCTCCCTATGGCCTAGTTTCGATCCCGCTTCGATGCGGAACAGAGAGGATGGCCGCCCATGGGGCGACCGGGAAAGCTCGTGGATTCTATTGAAATTTCGCCAAAATGCAATGCTCGCCGCTCAAACAATCAGCGGCGCGATGACCAGGGCCACCACCGACATCAGCTTGATCAGGATGTTGAGGCTCGGGCCTGCCGTATCCTTGAACGGATCACCCACCGTGTCGCCGACGACGGAGGCCTTGTGTGCATCCGAGCCCTTGCCGCCAAAGGCGCCGCCCTCGATGTACTTCTTGGCGTTGTCCCAGGCACCACCGGCGTTGGCCATGAAGATCGCCATCGAGACTCCTGAAGTGGTCACGCCGGCGAGCAGTCCACCGAGTGCCTCAACGTCCCAGAAGCCGACAGCCACCGGTACAATGATGGCCATCAAGCCCGGAATCACCATTTCCCTGATCGCTGCCGTCGTCGAGATATCGACGCAACGGGCGTAGTCGGCAGTCCCCGTTCCCTCCATCAGGCCCGGGATCTCCCGGAACTGGCGGCGAACCTCCTCGATCATCTTGAAGGCAGCACGTCCAACCGCCTGCATCGCCATGGACGAGAACAGGAAGGGCAACATGGCACCGATAAACAGGCCGCCCATCACCCGCGGCTTGGAAAGGTCCAGGATCTCGAGACCCACCTGGGTCTTGAAAGCGGCGAACAGCGCCAGCGCCGTGAGAGCCGCAGAGCCGATCGCAAAGCCCTTGCCCACAGCGGCCGTGGTGTTGCCAACCGCGTCCAGCCGGTCGGTGCGGGCGCGCACCTCGGCGCCCAGATGGCTCATCTCGGCGATACCTCCGGCGTTGTCAGCGATCGGGCCATAGGCGTCGACCGCCAGTTGAATACCGATGGTCGAGAGCATCCCAAGTGCCGCAATGGCGATTCCGTAGAGCCCGGCCTGGGCGTAGGCCACCAGGATCGCCGCCACCAGGACGATGACCGGCGCAGCCGTCGACTTCATTCCGACTGCCAAACCACTAATGATCGTGGTGGCCGCGCCGGTCTGGGCGTCACTGGCGATCGAGCGCACCGGCCCCTTGGACTCGGAGGTGTAGTACTCCGTGATCAGACCGATGGCAACGCCGGCCACCAGGCCCGCGAGGGTGGCGAAGAACACACCCATGGCGTCGAAGGTGATCCCGCTGAGCTCATAGCTCCCGTCCAGCAGTGCTCCGACCAGGAAGTAGGTCACCACCAGCATCGCCCCGGCCGCGCCGAAGGACCCCAGATTGAGTGCCACCTGCGGATCACCGCCCTCCTTGGTGCGAACCAGAAAGGTCGAGACCATTGAAACCAGAATCCCGACACCGCCAACAACCATCGGCAGCATGATCAACTCCGGAGTGTAGGCTCCCTCCGGGCCGACCGCGCTCAGACCCAGAACCAGGGCGCCGACGATCGCGCCAACGAAGGATTCGAAGAGGTCTGCGCCCATGCCAGCGACATCGCCGACATTGTCACCGACATTGTCGGCGATAACGGCCGGGTTCCGCGGATCATCCTCGGGGATACCCGCTTCCACCTTGCCGACCAGGTCGGCTCCCACATCCGCGGCCTTGGTGTAGATGCCGCCTCCGACCCGGGCAAAGAGTGCGATCGAACTGGCACCGAGCGAAAAGCCTGCCAGAACCGTGACCACCCGGCTGAGATCAGCCTGTGGATCACCACTCGAGAACACCATCGAGTAGAAGATGAAGAGACCTACCAGGCCAACGACCCCGAGACCGACGACCGAGAACCCCATCACCGCACCGCCGGAGAACGCGACGCTGAGCGCTTCATTCAAGCTGGTGCGAGCCGCGGCCGCGGTGCGCACGTTGGCGGCGGTCGCGATCCGCATCCCGAAGAATCCAGCCAGCGCAGAGCAGGCGGCGCCGACCAGCAGCGAGACACCGATCAGAGCCGAACTCTCCGGCTTGCCGGCATTGGCCCAGGCGCGCAGCCCCGCAGCCACGAGAACAAAAATCGCCAGCACCCGGTACTCGCGGCCCAGAAGGGCCATGGCACCGTCACGGATGTAGCCCGCGATCGTCTGCATCGTCTCATCGCCGGCATCTTGCCGGTTGACCGATCGGCTGCGTAGCCAGGCAAATATCAGGCCGACGATTCCACAGCCGACGATCAGATAGGACAAGTTTGAAATCGTTTGAAAGTCCACTACACCCTCCTCCGTTCGTTTGAATCCCTCGCCCGGCAGCGCCCTATGGCGAGTCCGGGGCCTTCCTGTTGAATTTGTTCATCGCGTTCTCGAG
>PVMS01008028.1_pt1 | contig 14325 bp, 10 predicted proteins | sample 1853461 | NCBI WGS metagenome assembly PVMS01 (sample SAMN08582032, study PRJNA380276) | Marine sediment metagenome, whole genome shotgun sequencing project. | isolation source: ocean sediment barecode stripped | collected 2017 | reverse complement strand
TCTATCCAGACACCGAATACATCGCGCATCAGATCCTGCGATTTGGGCCCCTGAACCTGCAACGGCGAGACGTCCGGTTCGTCAACTTGGACGTTCAAATCGTGACAGGCGGCGACCGCCTTGGCCCACAGCAACATATCGCTGTCGGCAAGCGAAAACCACAATTGCTGATCATTGAGTTTCAACATGACCGGATCATTGATGACGCCGCCATCATTGTCGGTTATCAGGGTATATTTGCATTGACCGTCAGCGCACTTGGTGAGATTACGAGGCGTAAGCAATTGCGCCAGTTTCATCGTGTCCGGGCCGGTGATTTGTACCTGGCGCTCACAGCCAACATCCCAGAGCTGTGCACCGTTCAACAAATTAGAAAATTCGAGTTCCGGGTCCGCTTCATAATTCGTCGGCATCAAGGTGTGATTATAAATCGTGAACGATTTTGCGCCGTGACGAATTGTCGCGTCGTAAAACGGAGACTTCCTGACTCTGGGCCCTACTGCAATTGCTGGCATTTTTTCTTCGATTCTGTAACCTGAACGGGGCGCAACGCCGCGTTATAACAGGCGGGAGCAGTAATTGGAATCAAGAACAACAAATATTGACTGGTTCATTTTTAGCACGACAGTAATTCTGCTTCTATTGGTCTGCGGATTTCTCGTTGGTTCCGAGCAGGGCGCACAATGGGTTTCCTGGGCATTTGCAGGGATAACCGGTCAGCTCGGTGTGGTCTACGTCTGGGCTGCCGTCGGCACGATGCTTTTCCTGTTGGTCGTCGCATTCGGGCGCCATGGAGGCACACTACTCGGGCCGCCGGGAGAGGCGCCGCAGTTTTCGACGGTGAGTTGGGGATCCATGCTGTTTGCAGCGGGTATTGGAACGGCCGTCATGTATTGGGGTGCGATTGAATGGGCGTTCTATTACCAGACGCCGCCGTTCGGCATTGAACCGCAGTCACCGGCAGCTGCCGAGTGGGCCGCGAGCTATGGCATTTTTCATTGGAGTGTTGCCGGCTGGGCGCTGTATTGTTTGCCCGCGCTTGCCATCGCCTATGTCTATCACGTCAAGGGATTGTCACAACTCCGCTTGAGCGTCGCCTGTCAGGGCGTCCTGGGTGAGTGGGCCAAGCACTGGCCGGGCAGGCTGATCGATCTGCTCTTCATGATCAGCCTGATCGGTGCCGCATCGACCGGAATCGGTCTTAGCGTGCCATTGATTTCTGAAACGCTGACTCGTCTGACAGACTGGCCTGATAGTTTCGCCCTTAAGGTGTCCGTCATGCTCACCGGTACTGGCCTTTTCGCGATCAGCGTTTATCTGGGTTTGGAAAAAGGCATCAAACGCCTGAGTCTCTTCAATACTTTTCTTGTTTTCGGATTTCTTGTGTTCGTCCTGATCGCCGGCCCGACACTCTTCATTCTCAAGACCGGCACCAACAGCATCGGTCTGGTTCTGCAGAACTATTTTCGAATGATCACCTGGACCGATCCCGTCTCGAATTCCGGATTTGTCGAATCGTGGACGGTGTTTTACTGGGCCTGGTGGATTGCACTGGGGCCGTTTGTCGGCATGTTTATCGCCAAGATTTCGCGTGGCAGGACGATTCGTCAGGTGATATTGGGCACGATGGGTTACGGCAGCCTGGGCTGCGTGCTCGTGTTTATCGTGCTCGGTAATTATGCGCTCGACATTCAGCTCTCCGGTGCCATTGATATTGTCGGACGTCTGAATGAATCGGGTGGTGCCGTCGCTGTCATCGATATCGTTGCGTCGCTGCCATTCTCATCCGTGGTGTTGCCGATTTTTGGGGTTATCTGTTTCGTCTTCATGGCGACCACTTATGACTCCGCTTCTTACACGCTGGCTGCGTCTGCGAGCCATCGGCTGGTCGCGACCGAAGAGCCCGCTGTCGCGCATCGCGTTTTCTGGGCGTTTGCCCTGGGTGCTCTACCAATTGCACTAGTCTATCTGGATGGTCTCGAGCCTGTGAAGACAGCCGCCGTTGTGGCGTCACTACCGTTGCTGATTGTGTATCTCCTGCTTGCATGGTCGCTTGTGCGAATGCTCAAGGCGGCAGAGGACAATCAGTGAAGCACGGAGCAAATCCATTTCGGGAAAGTCTGACGTCTGGACACTTCACCGTGACTGCCGAGCTCACGCCACCACGTGGCCCGAGTTTTGACACCCTTACGGTAGCGGTAAAAGCCCTCAAACCGGCGGTAACTGCTATCAATCTGACTGATGGCGCCAGCGCAAGGGTTCGCATGTCCAGTTCGGCTGCTGCGATTCACGTCAAGCAAATGGGCATCGAGCCGATACTGCAGGTGACCTGCAGAGACCGCAACCGAATCGCTTTGCAGAGCGACCTGCTCGGCGTAGCGGCATTCGGAGTCTCCAACGTGCTCGTATTGACAGGCGACTCGGTGGAGGCAGGTGATGACCGCGAGGCAAAGCCGGTATTCGATCTGGATTCGCGACAATTGATTGCGGCGTTAAAAAGAATGTCGACCGAGGCGGCGACATTGTCGGGCGGTGAATTGACGGTGGCTCCGGATTTTTTCCGCGGCGCGGCCGATACGCCATTCGAAACAGCGGGCGACTGGACGCCCGATGGATTGCAAGCAAAGCTGGACGCGGGCGCACAATTTATTCAGACGCAATACTGTTTCGACATGGCCCTGCTCGAGCGATATATGGCGCGACTTAACGATCATGGTTTGACCGAAAAAATGTATTTCCTCGTCGGGCTTGGCCCGCTGCGCTCGGCAAATGGCGCGCGATGGATGCGCGACAATCTGAATGGGACTGTGATGCCCGACGGCGTCATACGACGCATGGAATCTGCCAGAGATCCGCGCCAGGAGGGTATATCGATCTGCGCGGAGCTGCTACAGCAGGCGAGGGACCTGAACGGTATTGCAGGTGCTCACCTGATGGCGCCAGGCTTGCACCACGAGATCGTCGAGGCTGTGAGACTTGCGGGATTGATCGGCTAGGATGCAGATATGGAAGTAAAAGGCGAATACCAGATCGGAGCCAGCCGGGAAAAGGTGTGGGCTGCCTTGGTTGACCCGCAAGTACTTAAAGCATGTATCCCCGGTTGCGAGTCGATCGAACAGATTAGTGACACCGAATTTGCTGCCAAGGTAACGGCCTCAATCGGACCTGTAAGAGCGAAATTCAATACCAGCCTCAAACTCGAAAACGTGCAGGCGCCGGAGTCCTATACCCTGGTTGGCAGCAGCAAGGGCGGCGCGGCCGGTTTTGGCAAGGGAAGCGCGAATATCACGCTGACAGAGACCGGCGGCGGTACGCTGCTCGGCTACGTGGCTGAATTCAATGTCGGCGGCAAGCTTGCCCAGGTTGGGTCGCGCCTGGTTCTCGGAGTCACGAAGAAAACGGCCGATGATTTCTTCGGCAGTTTCTCCAGAATCCTCGATCCAGATGCCCAGCGCATGGGCGCAGACGAAGAACAGGACGAAACCGTCAGGTCGAAGACCTGGCTGGCGATCGGTGTCGCGGTATTCGCACTATTGATTTGGTGGTTCCTGCTGCGTTAAGTGCCCCCGGGCGACTATAATATGCGGCAATAACAAGAAATCTGAAAAGGATAGATCCATGCCCACAACAGTGTCTTTCACGCTCAACGGCGAGCCGGTGAGCGCAGAGGTCGACAGCCGAACGCTTCTCGTCGATATGATCCGCGAACAGCTTGGACGCACTGGAACACATATCGGTTGTGATACCAGTCAGTGTGGCGCCTGTGTCATTCATGTCGATGGCCGCTCCGTCAAGAGTTGCACGATGCTCGCCGTGCAAGCCGAGGGCGCAGATGTTGGGACGATTGAGGGGGTTGCGCAGAACGGTAATCTGCATCCGATGCAGGAAGCGTTTCGCGAGCATCATGGTTTGCAATGCGGATTTTGCACGCCAGGCATGATCATGAGTGCATTGGATCTTGTGAAGCAGAATCCGGATCCCAGCGAAAAAGAGATTCGCGAGTGGCTCGAGGGCAATCTTTGCCGTTGTACGGGCTATCAAAACATCGTCAGGGCCGTGAGAGCGGGCGCTGAATCAATGCGATCATAAGAACAAGAGGAAGCGGCATGACAGAGAACGGTATCGGCGCGGCGGTTCGACGCAAAGAAGACCAGCGCTTTATAACGGGTAAAGGGCAGTACACCGACGACATCAATCGGCCACACCAACTTTACGCACACATCATTCGCTCACCGTTGCCCCACGCCAGGATTGGCAGCATCGACAGCAGCGCAGCTCTGGCACTGCCAGGCGTGGTCGCAGTATTCACCGGCAAGGACATGGCGGACGACGGCGTTGGTGGTCTGCCATGCGGTTGGGGCATCAATAACAAGGACGGATCGCCGATGGTCGAGCCACCACACCCGCCTCTGGCAGCCGATACGGTGCGTCATGTCGGCGATCAGGTTGCCGTCGTACTCGCCGAGACTCGCAGCATCGCGCGCGATGCGGCAGAACGGGTCGAAATCGACTATGAGGAATTGCCGGCTGTGGCCAGCTTGTCGGCGGCTTGCGCTGACGGCGCACCAGCGGTATGGGAGGACGCGCCGGATAACGTCTGTTTTGACTGGGAGATCGGTGATGCGGCTGCGACCGATGCGGCCTTCGCGAACGCGGCGCATGTCAGCAGTATCGATATCGTGAATAGCCGCCTGATACCGAATGCGATCGAGCCACGTGCCGGTATCGGCGACTATGATAGCGGCAAAGACGAATACACCCTGTACACGACCAGCCAGAACCCACACGTTATTCGCCTGTTGATGGGTGCATATGTCCTCAGTATCCCCGAACACAAGCTTCGTATCATCGCACCCGATGTCGGCGGTGGTTTTGGTTCCAAGATTTGTCACTATGCCGAAGAAGCAATTATCACCTGGGCATCCAGGCGCGTGAACCGGCCGGTCAAGTGGACTGCGGATCGCAGCGAGTCGTTCATGAGCGATGCGCATGGCAGGGACCACATATCACATGCCGAACTCGCGCTGAGCGAGGTTGGTGATTTCCTGGGACTGAGAGTCCGGACGAAAGCGAACCTGGGTGCCTACCTGTCGACATTCGGGCCAGCGGTGCCGACCATTCTCTATGCCACGTTACTGGCGGGTACCTACAAGACACCGGCGATCTACTGTGAGGTGCAGGCGATGTTTTCTCACTCGGTGCCTGTCGATTCGTATCGCGGCGCCGGGCGCCCGGAGGCCTGCTATTTGCTCGAACGGCTGGTGGACAGGGCCGCGAGGGAAACCGGCATTGATCCGGTTGAGATCAGGCGCCGCAATTTCATTCCGGCGGACGGTTTTCCGTATCAAACGCCGGTGGCCCTCGAGTACGACTCCGGTGACTATCAAACGTGCCTGGACAAAGGTCTCGAGCTCGCCGATTACAGCGGCTTCGAAAAACGCCGGGAGGAGTCGGCCAAACGCGGCAAGTTGAGAGGGGTCGGCCTGTCGACCTATATCGAAGCCTGCGGCATTGCGCCGTCAAATGTGGCCGGCGCACTCGGCGCCCGCGCCGGGCTCTACGAAGCCGGCACGATACGCGTAAATCCGACCGGGTCTGTGACGGTTTTGACCGGTTCCCACAGTCATGGGCAGGGGCACGAGACAACGTTTGCGCAACTCGTGACCGAATCACTGGGCGTGGACTTCGACAATATTGAAGTTGTCCATGGCGACACGGGCAAGATCCCGTTCGGCATGGGAACTTATGGCTCCCGCTCGCTGGCCGTGGGCGGCATGGCATTGATGTCGGCGCTGGAGAAAATCAAAACAAAGGCAAAAAAAATCGCGGCTCACCTGCTCGAAGCCTCCGAGGACGACATCGAATTCGTGGACGGAATTTTGCGGGTTGCCGGTACGGACCGTGAAGTAGGTTTCGGCGACGTTGCGATGTCTGCGTATGTGCCACATAACTACCCGTTGGATGTTCTCGAGCCCGGTCTGGAAGAAACCGCGTTTTATGACCCCAAAAACTTCACTTTTCCGGGCGGCTGCCATATTTGCGAAGTTGAGATCGATCCGGACACCGGCGTTGTCGACATTGACCGCTTCACTGCCTCTGACGATTTTGGTCGCATCATTAACCCGATGATTGTCGAAGGTCAGGTCCATGGCGGAGTAACGCAGGGCATTGGCCAGGCGCTCTATGAGCAATGTGTCTATGACGATTCCGGACAGCTGTTGACCGGCTCGTACATGGATTACTGCATGCCCAAGGCCGATAACGTGCCGAATTTCGAGGTCACGACCAACACGACGCTTTGCACTCACAATGTCCTTGGCGTCAAGGGCTGTGGGGAAGCAGGGACGATCGGCTCGACGCCGGCCGTTATCAATGCAGTCGTCGATGCGTTGTCGGGCCTGGGCGTCAATGACATTTCAATGCCAGCGACGCCGGAGCGGGTTTGGCAAGCGATTCGGGCGGCATCAGCCTAAATAAATAAGAGAACGGGGATTCACCATGTACGATTTTCAGTATCATCGGCCGGCTTCGATTGACGAAGCATCGAAAATTCTTGCCAGCAACGACGAGGCGAAGCTTCTTGCGGGAGGCATGACACTATTGCCGACGATGAAGTTACGGCTCGCACAGCCGTCCGATCTGGTGGATTTGAGCGGCATAGACGCGCTTCGCGGGATTGAGAAGGATGGCGATGCGATCGTAATCGGCGCCATGACATCGCACGCAGACGTTGCCCTGAGCGAAGTCGTTAAGTCCGAGATTCCCGCATTAGCGGATTTGGCGGGCACGATCGGCGATGCCCAGGTCCGCAATCGCGGAACCATTGGTGGCTCCTTGTCGAACAGCGACCCCGCCGCCGACTATCCAGCGGCTGTCCTCGGCCTGAACGCAGTCGTCAGGACCAACAAGAGAGAAATTGCTGCGGACGACTATTTCAAAGCCCTGTTCGAGACAGCATTGGAGCCCAATGAGATCGTCCAGTCAGTGCGTTTTCCCACGCCCAAACGAGCTGCCTATGCCAAATTTCCGAATCCGGCGTCGCGCTATGCCGTCGTCGGCGTAATGATTGCTGAAACAGCGGGTGGCATTCGCGCCGCCGTAACCGGCGCCGGTGCCTGCGCATTTCGTGCGAGCGACATAGAGGCGGCCTTGGCTGATGACTTTTCGGCGGCGGCACTGGACGGACTGACGATTGCTGCAGACGACCTGAACCAGGATCTGCATGCCAGCTCAGAGTATCGCGCGCACCTGGTAATGGTCATGGCCAAACGCGCGGTTGCGGCTGCGAGTGGCTAACTCGCAAAACAGGAAAGTTCTGCCGGGCGACGTTTCACAGACACTCGCGCTCCTGACCGGTGGCGATTACATCGCCGGACGCGATCTCGCGACCGTCGTCTATCTGGCGCTACGCATGGGCAGGCCGTTATTGCTCGAAGGCGAGGCCGGTGTCGGCAAGACAGAAATTGCAAAGGTCCTGGCAGCGACGCTCGGTCGCGATCTTATTCGATTGCAGTGCTTCGAGGGACTTGATCTCGCGAGCGCCGCTTACGAGTGGAACTATCCGAGGCAGATGGTTGCGATCCGTGTTGCCGAGGCAGAAGGATCGTCCGGCGATATCGGCAAGGGCCTCTACCAACGTGAGTTTCTGACCGAGAGACCGTTGCTCAGTGCGCTGGAACAACACGCCGGCGGGCCGCCGGTGTTGCTGATCGATGAGATCGATCGAGCCGACGAGCCGTTCGAAGCCTTTCTATTGGAGCTGCTGTCTGATTTTCAGATCAGCATCCCGGAACTGGGCACGATTAAGGCGGAGGAACCACCGATCGTCGTGATCACGTCGAATCGGACGCGCGAGGTTCATGACGCATTACGCCGTCGCTGCCTCTATCACTGGGTCGACTATCCCAGCCAGGAAATGGAGTCGCAAATCGTCGCATTGAAAGCGCCGAACATCGCCAGCGATCTCCGCGAGCAGCTCGTCGCGTTCATACACAAACTCCGCGAAAAGGATTTATTCAAGCAGCCCGGTGTTGCGGAGGCGATTGACTGGGCGAATGCATTGACGCAACTCGATGTGGTAACGCTGACGCCTGAAGTGCTGAACGATACCCTGGGTTCCTTGCTGAAGTATCAGGACGATATTGCCAAGGTGCAGGGGAGTGAGGCCGCACGTCTGCTGGCCGAAATCCAAGCGGCCGCATGAGTGACCCCGGCCGACTCGCCGACAACATATTGATGTTTTGCAGGACCTTGCGGAACGCCGGCCTCCCGCTGGGTCCCGGCCGCGTCGTAGAGGCGATGTCCGCGGTTCGCAACGCCGGCATCGAGCGGCGTGACGATTTTTATTGGGCCCTGCGCGCCGTGCTGGTTAACGATCCCGCGCAACATCGCCTGTTCGATCAGGCGTTTCACATCTACTTTCGTAATCCCCGGCTGTTAGAGCGCATGATGTCCTTGTTGCTGCCAACCATTGAATCGCCCGGACACCAAGCGGCAGCACCCAATCGTCGCCTGCTGGAGGCGCTGTCGTCAGTCGGCATCCACGGCGAAGACGATGGCACGACAGTCGAGATCGACCAGACAGGGTCGTGGTCGCGCCGCGAGGTTCTGCGGCGCAAGGACTTCGAAGATATGAGCCTCGAGGAACAAGCAGAGGCGAAGGCCCTGTTACGGGCGGAGATTCTTGCTACTGCTGATATACGAACGCGACGCTTCCGGCCCCATCCGTTTGGGCAACACTACGACTTGCGTCGATCGATGAGACTCGCACTCAGGAATAATGGTGAACTCATCGAGCTTGCTCGCAAACGCCGCCTGCGCCGGTCGCCACCGTTCGTTCTGATCTGCGACATATCTGGCTCGATGAGCCGTTACTCCAGGGCGTTTCTCATATTTGCGCACTTGATGAGTTCGCGACATCGTGGCGTGCATACCTTCGTATTTGGCACCCGTCTCACGAATATCACCCGCCGGCTCGCAGACAAGGACATAGATCGGTCCCTCGCGGCAATATCCGATGATGTGAAAGACTGGGACGGTGGGACCAGGATCGCCGAGTGCCTCGAACGATTCAACGTTGACTGGAGTCGGCGCGTGCTTGCTCAAAATGCCGTCGTGGTGTTGTTAAGCGATGGACTCGAAAGAGACTCGAAATCAGATCTCGACTTTCAAATGCAGCGCCTGCATCGTTCCAGCCGCCAGCTGATCTGGATGAACCCAATGCTCAGGTATTCGGAGTTCGAGCCCAAAGCAATGGGAATCAGGACGATGTTGCCACACGTCGATACATTTCTTCCGGCGCACAACATTGCGAGTTTTACTCATCTAAGCCGATTGCTGCAACAAGATAGAAATTTACGCAAGGTCGCCTGATGACACCGGGAAACCTTCTCAAATCATTTTCCAAATGGCGCAAGCTGCGAGAGCCTCTGGTGTTGGCAAGTGTATTTGAAACGGAAGGATCCACTTACAGCAAGGCCGGCGCGCGCATGATTATCAATTCGCAGGGTGACTTCCAGGGAATGCTCTCGGGCGGTTGCCTGGAGGGCGACCTCGCGGAACGAGCACGAGCAGTGCTGGACTCGGGAAAGGCGCAGACGGTTAGCTACGACCTTGGCGTCAATGGCGAAGAGTTATGGGGCCTCGGTGTCGGCTGTGACGGACTGATGCGGATATTTTTGCAGCCGCTTCTTGCGGAACATGATTACGCCCCGTTCGAGGCGATTGCACGGGCGTATGAGGGCGATCAACTAGAAATCGCCGTGACTGTACTGGAGTCCGAGGACATCGAGCCCGGCGCAACGCTGGTCACTTCGGGCGATTCCGCCGAGTCCTTCGGCTTGAAAGATGCCGAAGCGACGGTGCTGCAGGATGAAGCCAGGACCGCATTGGCAGGACGGACCTCATTGACGAAATCGGTTCAGATTGGCAAAGCGACTGCGACTGTTCTGCTTGCCATGGTGACACCACGTGTGCGATTGCTCCTGCTCGGTGCGGGGCTGGACGCGGAACCCGTGACACGACTGGCCGGCGAACTCGGCTGGCGCGTTTCAGTCGTCGATCATCGTCCTGCCTACATCGATAATGGCCATTTTGACGAAGCCGAAGAAGTTATTTGCTGCGCGGTGGAAGACATGTCAGGGCATGTCGAGCTGTCCGGCTTCGATGCGGCGATCGTCATGAGCCATCATCTCGCAAGCGACCGGCAGTATCTGGCGCAACTGTCAAAATCGGACATTTCGTATGTCGGCTTGCTGGGTCCGAAGGAGCGGCGCCGCCGACTGTTAGCCGAATTGGGCGACGCTGCCGCAGCGTTGGATGGTCGTTTGCACGGTCCAGCCGGGTTGGATATCGGTGCGGTCGGTCCGGCGGCAATCGCTTTGTCGATAATATCGGAGATCTATAGCGTGCTTTCCGTCCGCTAGTCCGCTTTCCCTGCTGCATTCTCGGGCAGGAACACGTCGACGATCATATCCGACAATTCGTCGATCGTGCCTGGCGCTGCAAGGTCGATGCCGCTGGTCCCTTTCAGTTCATGACCGAGCGCGATCAAGCCCCCGGAGCTAACACGAATCATGTTGAACAGTATCGCGGGATTTCCCTGCGGGGCGAGTCCAGCATCCTGGAGCTCTTTTAGATTCTTGACGGACACTTCGAACAAGGGCCGAAGATAGGTTTCTATCAGCCAATCGAGCCGACTGCTCGGGTGACTGGCCTCCTGCACCATGACCTTGTGCAAAGCTGGCTGACTGGCCGCATACCGTACGTAGGTACGTATCATCATCTCCATGCGCGTACGTGGGCACTCATTGATCACTTCCTGCAATGCCTGGCCCATGGAGGCGTTGAATTTCGAAAATATTCGGTCCGCTGCGGCGCGCCAGAGTTCTTCCTTGTTCTTGAAATGGTAGGTAATCAGCGGATGATGGACGCCGGCCCGTTCCGCGATATCTCGCGTCGATGTTCCTTTGAACCCGTTCTCGGAAAATGCCTCAATCGCAGCATCCAGCAATTTCTGCTTGGTCTTGATGCTGCGTTGTTGTTGTTTTCGAGCCGGTTTTTCTTCTTTGACTTCGGCTTCCACGTCCACGCTGCGGTTTGTCCCAGATCTTTGCTGACCCTAGAGTAGCCGGATTGCCGCATTTGGTCCAATCTGGAAAATCAACAATGGGCAGGAACCCGGCCATTACAGACCAGACGCATGGAAATCAGGTGTTTGTACGATTATTCCAGGCTGAACATCATGCGAACGCCCGCCCGTTTTTCGACAGGCCTGCCGTTCTCGATCACCGGATCGAAGCGCCACTGGCTAACCGCCTTGGTGGCGGCCTCGTCGAATACATTGACGGGTGCCGACTCGATAATCTCAATACTGTGCACGGTGCCATCCCGCGCGACCGTGAATCCGAGGTCCACCCAGCCAGAGGTGTTTCTGCGCTGGGCAGCGCGCGGATACTTGGGCGCCACATAGTTTGTGCGCTTGAGTTGAGTGATGGCGACCAGAGCCGGTTGCGGTTCGCTGCGCTCGACCTCGATATTCGGGGGAACGGATGTCCCGAGGCCCTGCGTGCTGGAAGGAGGAGGCGTCGGGGTAAAGTTTCTTTCGATCGGCGGACTGCGGCGCTCAACTGGTAATTGATTCATAGCCGCCGATTGTGGTTCGGGTTCGGGCGAGGGATCGAATGCGGGCCGGTTGGAGTCTGCAACCGTCCTGGTCTTGCGTAACGTCGTCGGCGCATTAACGCTGGCGCCCAGGCCCGATTCTGATCGCGCGTTTGCTGCCGCAACTGCTGCTGCTGCCAGTTCGGCAGACGCCCGCTTCTGGTCCTCGGCTTTTCGCGCTGCCAGCTGCCTCTCGAGCTCGGCACGCTTGGCCGCCTCGGCCTGGCGCTGTTCAACGAGTTCCTGTTCGAGCTGTGCGCGTTTTTCCGCTTCGACTTCAGCCTGTGCTGACAATTGCCGTTCGAGCTCAGCCCGTTTCTCGGCCTCGGTCTCGACCTGCGCTTTCAGCTGCCGTTCGAGCTCGGCTCGTTTTTTCGCGTCCGCCTGACGTTGCAACTCAAGTTCTCGCTCCATCTCGGCCTGTTTTTCCAGCGCGGCGAGTGCCGCAACCTCTGCGCGTTTTTCGGCTGCGGCAAGTCTCTCAGCTTCTGCTTTTCGCTCGGCGGCATGCCTCGCAGCCTCCGCCTGTCTGTCCGCGGCGGCCAGTTTTTCCAATTCCTTCTTGTTTCTGGCATCGAGCAATGCAGCTTTGGAGACGGCAAGATCGCTGCTCGCCGGATCCAGCGCTTCTGCGTCCTGCAGTAGTGTGTCTGCCAGCGGGTATTGCTCCTGGTCGATCGCTCGTCGCGCCTGCAAAACCAGCTTGCTGGCGATGATCGTCATGCCTTGCTGCGCTGCCGGGTTATCCGGGTCATTGCTCAGCGCCAACTCGTAGTAATAACGCGCGTTGTCATTCGAAGGTGCAATCAGCTTGTTGTCATTGAGACGCTGGTTCGCCATTGCGAGTACTTGATCAACCTCTTGTTCACTACGCGCTGCGGCCAACTCCTGCTTCAGGACGTCTATCTCGCTCGTGCCACCCGTATTAACGGCTTCTGCCTTGCCGATCAGACTGGCCGCGTCTTCGAAGCGACCACCGCGCAGCGCTACCCGCGCCTGATCAATCGCATCGCGGAGCTGCATCTGCTTGATCTGAGCGTCGAGGAAAACGAGGCGGCTGTTACCGGAATCTGCGAGTCGCACCATTTGCAGCGCTTCTGCTGCATCGTCGCTGCGCTGTTCCAGTAATGCTTTTTCGATCATGCCGAGCGTTTGATTGACGACATCTTCAAGTTCGGACGCGACGATCGGATCGTCGGGCGCCGCAGACATCGCCGCCACGTAGAGCTCGACCGCATTTTCGCCGGGCGGACTGTAGATGTTCCCGGCGCCGCGTGCCGATCTCGCCTCGTCCAGCAATTCATTGGTAAGCGATACTACTGGTGCCTCGGATACGTCCGCTGCAGGCTCTGGCGGGGGCAGATCCGATTCGGCTATGGTTGGGACAGATGAGTCTGCGTCAGGTCGGGCTTCTGTCGTTGACGAGTCCCAATTGCTGCTGGCCCAGTAAGCAACACCGACAAAGGCCAGCAAGCCGCCAGCGATTGCGAGATTCCTCGGCGTTCGTAACGGGCCGATTACGCCTCCGATGAGCTTGAATAGGGCGCCTTTAGAAGACGCCATCGCAGATATGGCGCCGCCTGCTCCCGACAGGGACTCTCCGACGGAACTGGCGATGCCGGTCATCGTCTCGGCGAAGGTAGCCTCAGTACCGAACGGATCGGATAGACGATGGTCGTCACGAGACGCAGTAATCGGTTGTCTTACCGGTCGCGGCGATGCGACGGGTGATGTTTTTTTCTCAGGTTTCGCCTTAGGTTTCGCCTTAGGTTTCGCCGCTGGTTTGGGCGGCGGACTTGGCTTCGCCTGCGGCGTGGCTTTCGCTTTAAGCTTTGGTTTCTTCGCAGCCGCCGGTTTCGATTTCGAGGGCGCTGCTTTCGCAACCGCTGGTTTACTGGCCGGTTTGCCCTTGAATGCCGAGTCGTCAGCTTCCATGTGATGCTTGACCGAGGCCTCGATTGCGAGCCTCGCACGCCCTGGTGAGACTGGCTTCAGCAGGAAGCGGTACACGTGACCGCGATTGATCAGGTCCATGAGCATTTCGCCGTCGTCGCGTCGTCCGGCGACCACGGCGACAAGTCGTGGCACTGCTTTGCGCAGGCTTTGAGTCAGCACTTCGATTTTTGATCCGACCATCGCAGCATCGGTAACGAGAACGCCTACATTGTGGCCTTTAGCGAATTTTTCGGCCTGCGTCGGTGTATTCGCATGATGAATATTGTGGAGTCCACGGGCGGAGTCCCTGATCGTCGCAAGAAACTCTTCATCTTTGGTCAAGACGAGTACGTCGACTTGATTGCCGCCGACGTTTGGCATGATTGCAACCTTCTCAGGCTTCAATGCCGGCATTCTGCCGGTGCCATCGCTGATGATCGTTGAGCCGTTCTCCGAGGTTTCCATGACGATGTGCTCGCCAACCGGCTCATCCGGGTTTGCAGCCTGATCGTTTGCGGACTGCGACAATGCCAGGAGCCTGACAGTTTGTGTCGCGCTATCGATCAGATCCTTCAGGTCGCCCGCCGTTATATCTCCACGAACGATTGCGAATACTTCCTTAGCGCCAACCAGTGCTTCGAGGCCGTCGTCGGCGTCGGTGCCCGTCAGCAAAATGCCGATAGTGCTTGGCGAACGTTTTCTTGCTTCACGAAGTGCATCAAGGCCGCT
>PVMS01027621.1_pt1 | contig 14328 bp, 17 predicted proteins | sample 1853461 | NCBI WGS metagenome assembly PVMS01 (sample SAMN08582032, study PRJNA380276) | Marine sediment metagenome, whole genome shotgun sequencing project. | isolation source: ocean sediment barecode stripped | collected 2017 | reverse complement strand
TGTGCCGCGACCGCCGCCGAGACCCGCCCGACGAGCCGCCGGGTACCAGCTTGGCGTCGGAGCCCTCACGTCGCCAAGGATTGACCACCGGACCGAAATAGCTCGTCTCGTTGGACGACCCCATGGCGAACTCGTCATTGTTGAGCTTGCCGAGCATCACCGCGCCTTGCGCCCACAGATTGGCGGAGACCGTCGACTCATAGGTCGGCGTGAACTCGCCGAGAATGTGCGAGCAGGCCGTGGTGCGAACGTCTTTCGTGCAGAACAAATCCTTGATGCCGAGCGGGATGCCTTCGAGCGCACCGCCCTCGCCTTTGCCGAGCCGCGCATCGCTGGCCTTCGCCATCTCGAGCGCCCGCTCGGGCGTCGGAAACACATAGGTGTTGAGCGCCGCCGCAGTCTCGATGGCGTCAAGATGCGCCTGCGCCAACTCTTGCGCGGAGAAGGACTTGGCGCGCAGGCCGTCGCGGGCTTCGGCAATGGTGAGGTCTGTCAGTTTGGTGGGGCTCATGAACTTTGTCCCCTACTCAATAATCTTCGGCACGACGAAATAATGATCGTCGACCTTGGGCGCGTTCTTGACGATATCGTCGGCGCAGAAACCGTCGGTCACCTCGTCCTTACGCAAGCGCATTGACATGTTGGCCACCCGCGTCATGGGCTCCACCGCGCTGGTGTCGAGCTCATCGAGCTGGGCTACCCAGTCGAAAATACCCGATAGCTCTTTCTCAAGCTGCTCGGCCTCCTCCTCGGTGATGGCGAGGCGGGCAAGGCGGGCAATGCGGTGAACTGTGGCGCGGTCAACGGACATGGCTTTGGGCGGACTTTTTTCGCAAGGTTTGAGGTTCCGGCGTTCGTGTAGCACCGGGCCGAAAAGGCGGCAACTTGGCTTGTGGGGTCAAGCCTAGCCTTACACGTCGAAAGCCACGCCAACCTCCGGCACCAGCACAAGGTTTCCGGCCATCTCGGCGACGAACTTGTCCGCCGTTTGATCGATGACCGGGAAGGTTCCGTAGTGACAGGGCACCACCGTCTCGAAATTGAAGAACCGCTGACAGGCCAGCGTCGCCGTCTTGGCGCCCATGGTGTAGCGGTCGCCGATCGGTACGAGGCCGATTTGGGGCTGATGCAGCTCGTTGATCAGGCCCATATCGGAGAAAATATCGGTGTCGCCCATGTGATAGACGGTCTTGCCATCCTTTGGCGCAATTACAATCCCACACGGATTGCCGAGATAGAGCGGGCGCCCATCCACGAAGTTCGAGGACGAGTGCCAGGCGGGAACGAAGGTCAGATCGAAATCGTCATGGGGGAGCATGCCGCCGGTATTTCCCGGGTCGATCGTCTCGACGCCTTGGGCTTGGAGGTAGCTGGCAAGCTCGTGCACCGCGATCAGGGTCGCACCCGTTTCCTTGCAGATCGCGACCGTGTCGCCCACGTGGTCCTCGTGGCCGTGGGTCAGCGCCACATGGGTCACACCATCGCTCACTTTGCTCAAAAGAATGCCCGCCTTCTCGAAGACGGGATTGCCGGTGAGAAAAGGATCGATCAGGATAGAGCTTGCGCCAGTGTCGATGCGGAAGCAGGCATGGCCGAACCACGTAATCTTCATCGTCTCACCCCTTAGGTCCCCGTGACGGCCCCAGCGCCCCTTCCTATCGAAGACTTGCCCTCGACGCTACAGCCCGAGGCGAGACTGCTTGGCCTCGATGTGGGCTCCAAGACCGTCGGGCTGGCGCTGTCGGACGTCACCTGCTCCATCGCCACGCCTTACGAGACGCTGAGACGCACCAAGTTCACCGCCGACGCCAAGAAGATCGCTGGCATTGTGGAGGAGATGGGTGTCGGCGGGCTGGTCATCGGCATGCCCTATAATCTCGATGGGTCCGAAGGGCCGCGCGCGCAATCGACCCGCGCCTTCGCCCGCAACCTCGCTGCCCATGTCCATGTGCCCATGGCGTTCTGGGATGAGCGCTTCTCCACCGCCGCCGTCGAGCGTCATCTCATCGAAGCGGATGCGTCCCGCAAACGCCGCGCCGAGGTGATCGACCGCATGGCCGCCGCCTACATCCTGCAAGGCGCGCTCGACCGGCTCAGAAACCTCGGCACGGTGCCGCGCTAGATGGGCGATATGGCGAACATTCTGTAGTCGACCGGATTGGCGGGGCAGAGCCCGCCGCCACACAGCGCCACGGTCGAGAAGATGTTGGCGATCACGAGCGCCAAAAACAGCAGCAGCGCCGAAAGCGGCAGAGCCTTCATGCGCGCCGACATCGGCGCGGTCCGGGCGAATTGCCGGTCGTCCAGCATCATGATGGCGCAGCCAATGATCGTGAGCACGAAGGCGAAAAACGCCCACGTGTAAAGATGCATCCCGAAAATCGCATTGCCGTAGGAGCCGGTGCCCGGAACGATATGCATGAGAATTTGATGCAGCGATATGGCGCCACCAGCAACCGCGCCGAGAATGGCGATGCCGTAATGGCTCGGCTTCGGACCGAAAACCACATTGAGGGCGATCCCGAACCCGGCGGCGAAGAAGCCGGCGCGCTGCAGTATGCATTGCGCGCATGGCAGATCGCGGAACCAGACCTGATCGATAAACGCCAGGGTGAGCACCGTGCCGATGGCAAGAAGCCCGATGGCGTTCAGCAGCCTCGACAAATCGGCGGACACACCTTTCCTCCTCGCGTCAGAGAGCGATATTCAGCGCTTCGGTGACATGAACGCGGAACAGCACCAGCATCGCCACGAGCCCTACAAACCAGAAGCCCAGGGCCACACCGCGTTGCTGCAGCCACGCCGCACCTAGTCCGCAGGCAAAGAAGAGAAAGGGTAAGCTCATCATTGCATAGCCCTCCGTTCGTCCCCCTGCCGGCACTCGTTCCCGCTGGCCGAATTTAAAGTCTTTTTGATTCGGTCAAGCTCAAGGGTATTGAGAATTCGCCCCCACTGACAAGCCCCATGGCCGTCTTGGTCGCAGGCGCCAAATGACGGGCTAACCTTAAATATGCGCCCCCGCTTGCTGCCTGGATCAAGCAAGCTTATACAGTGCCTTTAATGAGCATCGCGGCAGAAGCGCCCACATCTTCCTTCCCTCATCGCCATCTTCTTGGAATAGAAGGTCTTTCGCGCGCTGAGATCACGGCGCTACTGGACCTGTCGGAAGACGCCGCCAAGCTCGGGCGCCAGATCCACAAAAAAACTGACGTTCTCAGCGGCCGCACCCTCATCAATCTGTTCTTCGAGGCCTCCACCAGAACGCAAAGCTCGTTCGAGCTGGCGGGTAAAAGGCTCGGCGCCGACGTGATGAACATGTCGATCCCGACCTCCTCGGTCCAGAAGGGCGAAACCCTGATCGACACGGCGGTGACGCTCAACGCCATGCGGCCCGACCTTCTCGTGGTGCGTCACCATTCCGCCGGCGCGGTGGAGCTGCTGTCCCAGAAGGTCGATTGCTCGGTGGTCAATGCCGGTGACGGCAGCCACGAGCACCCCACTCAAGCGCTGCTCGATGCCCTCACCATCCGCCGCCACAAGAACCGCATCGAAGGGCTGACCATTGCGATCTGCGGCGACATTCTTCACTCCCGGGTCGCGCGCTCGAACATCTTCCTGCTCAACACGCTCGGCGCCCGGGTCCGCGTCATCGCCCCGTCCACCTTGCTCGGCGCCGGCATCGACCGGCTTGGCGTCGAGGTCTACACCTCCATGCGCGAAGGCTTGGCCGATGCCGACATCGTCATGATGCTGCGGCTCCAGCGCGAGCGCATGGTGTCGAGCCTGATCCCGAGCCAGCGGGAATATTTCCATTTCTTCGGTCTCGACTACGACAAGCTCAGCCACGCCAAGCCGGACGCCCTCATCATGCATCCCGGCCCCATGAACCGTGGCGTGGAGATCGCTTCAGCCGTGGCCGACGATCCGCGTAGCGTCATCCGCGAGCAGGTGGAGATGGGCGTCGCCGTCCGCATGGCCGTCCTCCAGGCGCTCGCCCGCCATTTGCCAACTGAGTGAGCCCGATGCAAGCGCAAGACGACACCGATCACCGCCCCGCAAAGCGCGCCCTCGCGCTCGTCAACGCGCGGCTGATCGATCCCGCCACGGGTCTCGACGCCTTCGGCGGCATGCTGATTGAAAACAGCGTCATCGCCGATCTCGGCATGCACATCACCGAAGGCTCTGTCGAAGGGGCCGAGTCGCTCGATTGCGGGGGACGCACGATCGCGCCCGGGCTGATCGACATGATGGTCTTTGCCGGCGAGCCGGGCCATGAGCACCGCGAGACGCTGGCCGCGGCCAGCCGGGCAGCGGCGGCAGGCGGCGTCACCACGATTTTGTGCATGCCCGATACCGACCCCGTTATCGACGACGTGGCGCTGGTTGACTTTATCTTACGCCGGGCGCGCGACACCGCGCTCGTCCATGTCCATCCCATGGCGGCCTTGACCAAGGATCTTCTCGGCGAGGACATGGCGGAGATCGGCCTGCTGCACGATGCCGGCGCCATCGCCTTCACCAACGGCAAGACCAGCATCGCCAATGCCCGGGTCATGCGGAACGTACTGGCCTACGCCAAAGACTTCGGCGCGCTGGTGGTGCATCACCTCGAAGATGCCGCCCTGGCTGAGGGCGGCGTGATGAACGAGGGCGAAGTGGCGACCCGGCTCGGCTTGAGAGGCGTGCCCACGGCCGCCGAGACCGTCGTGCTTGAGCGCGACATCCGCCTCGTCGAGCTGACGGGCGGGCGCTATCACGCCGGTCAGATTTCCTGCCGCGCCTCTTTAGAGGTCATCCGCGCCGCCAAGGCGCGCGGCCTCCCGGTCACCTGTGGCGTTTCCATCAATCACCTGACCCTCAACGAGAACGACATCGGGCCCTACCGGACCTTCTTCAAAATGAAACCGCCATTACGCGTTGAAGATGACCGGTGCGCCATGGTCGAGGGCGTGGCCAGCGGCGACATCGACGTCATCGTCTCCGCCCATGACCCGCGCGGCGCCGAGGGAAAACGCCGGCCCTTCGCCGAGGCCGCCGACGGAGCCGTGGGGCTCGAAACCTTGCTCGGCGCTGCTTTGCGCCTCTATCACAATGGCGAGGTCACGTTGCACCGCCTGCTGGAGGCCCTGTCCGCCAACCCAGCCAAGCTTCTCGGTCTCGACGGCGGCCGCCTTGCCAAAAGCGCGCCAGCCGATCTCGTCCTCATCGATCTGGAAATGCCCTGGACGGTCGAAGCCGAACGGCTTTGTTCGAAATCCAAGAACACGCCGTTCGACGGGACGCGCCTCGAAGGCCGGGCGCTGGTGACATTCGTTGCCGGGCGTCCCGTCTATCACTACGATACGGGCCCGCGAGCCTAGCCGCGTTTAAGAGGGGTGAACGATGATGCCTCCTGGTGATTGGAGTGAGGCCCTTCCCCTCCTCTTTAGTCTCGCCGGCGGCTATCTGCTCGGCTCCATTCCCTTCGGCCTGATCCTCACCAAGCTTTCCGGCGGCGGCGACCTTCGCAAGATCGGCTCCGGCAATATCGGCGCGACCAATGTCTTGCGCACCGGCAACAAGGGCCTCGCCGTCCTGACGCTCGTGCTCGACGCGGCGAAAGGCGCAGCCGCCGTTTGGCTCGGCGCGCAGTTCGGACCCGGAGCGGCGATGCTCGCGGGGCTCGGCGCCTTTCTCGGTCACCTATTCCCGGTCTGGCTCGGCTTTCGCGGCGGCAAGGGCGTGGCCACGTATATCGGTGTGACGCTCGGTCTGTATTGGCCCGCCGCACTCGCCTTCTGCGTCTTGTGGCTGCTGGTCGCCGTCACAACGCGCTATTCCTCACTCGCCGCCTTGGTGGCAAGCGCCGCCACCGTGGCTGGCCTTGCTCTCACGGACCATTGGCCGCTCGTGGCGCTGTTCGGTGTACTGACTATTCTCCTCTATATTCGTCACACCGCAAATATTAGGCGGCTCATGAAGGGCGAGGAGACCCGCATTGGCCAGAGCAACCAATCCCCCTAGGGCTGGCACGCGTCTCAACGAGCGTCAGCGGATCGCTTGGCTCAGGCTGATCCGCAGCGGAAACATTGGCCCCGCCACCTTCCGGGCCCTGGTCAATCAATTTGGCGGTGCGGAAGCGGCAATCGAGGCCCTGCCCGCATTGCTGCGTTCCGGCGGCCGCGCCCAGAGCATTCGTCTCTGCACCGCGATGGAAGCCGAGGCCGAGCTTGAGGCGGCCGAACGCCTTGGTGCCCAATTCGTGGCGCTGGGCGAGCATGGCTATCCGCCGGCGCTGGCGTAGGTCGATGCCCCGCCGCCGCTCATTTGCGTGAAGGGCCGGCTCGAACTTGCGGCCATGCCCATCGTCGCCATTGGCGAGCGGGGCCTGCTGATCAGCGAACGCTCCCCTGGCTTCTCGCCCCGAGGCAAGGACTTCCCCCGCCGCAACAGACTGATCTCGGGAATCTCCCTCGGCGCCGTGGTGATCGAAGCCGCCAAGCGCTCCGGCTCATTGATCACCGCGCGATTTGCCGGCGAACAAGGGCGAGAGGTTTTCGCCGTGCCCAGGAGTCCGCTGGATCCGCGCGCGGCCGGCACCAATAATCTCTTGAAGCAAGGAGCCACCCTAGTCACCGGCCCCGACGATATTCTAGAGACCCTGGCACCGATCCTCGGACATGCGCGCCGAGCGGCGAAGATCGAGCTGGCAGCCCCCGACGAGCTCGTGACCCCCGCGCCCCTCCCCGATATTGGGCAACACGAGCGCGCCATCGTTGTGGAGGCCCTTAGACCGAGCCCCGTGGATATCGACGAGTTGATCCGAGCCACGGGCGTGGAGACGCGAAAAGTCCAAATCGTTCTCCTCGGACTCGATCTTGCGGGAAGGCTGCAACGCCATGGCCGCCAGCTCATGTCGCTGACCGGCGAGTGAGGCTAGGCTCAGCCGCGCTCCGACTTTTCGATATTGGCTTCTTCGAGCGCGACGCTGAGCAAATAGCTCAGGAAGAGCAAATGGGCCTGGTGCGCGACCAGCCGCAAGCCCTCCAATAATGTCGCAATATATTCAGCGGCCTCCTTGCGGTTCGGCTCCGCTCCGTCTTGGAGCGGGCTTACACCCTTCGGAGGCCGGGCGTTGGACCGAGCCATTCCATTCCGCCTTGCATCACGCTTAATGGTACGAATCTCAATCGTTTTCGACGGTTGCCGTATCACAAACATACTTTAGATTAACTACTTGGGATTGTTATTAGTTAGTCTATACATCTAAAAGTTGTCACTCACCCGTGGGTTGAATTTGACAGCGGCGGATCGAGACACCATTTTCGGCGCTTACCAGGGTCGATTCCGTCCCCCCGCCCTCAGCCGGACGCCACTTCGTGCGGCTAGGAACACCTCAATGAACATCGTCATCGTCGAATCGCCGGCCAAGGCAAAGACCGTCAATAAATATCTCGGGCCCGCATCCCGCGTGTTCGCGTCCTATGGCCATGTGCGCGACCTGCCCTCCAAGAACGGCTCGGTTCTGCCGGACAACGACTTCGAAATGGTCTGGGACGTCGATCCCAAAGCCGCCAAGCGCCTCGCCGAAATCGCCAAGGCCCTGAAGGGCGCCGACAAGCTAATCCTCGCCACTGACCCCGACCGTGAAGGCGAGGCCATTTCCTGGCATGTGCTCCAGGTGCTCCAGCGCAAGAAGCTGTTGGACAAGGTCGCTGTCGAACGGGTGGTATTCAACGCGGTGACCAAAGAGTCCGTGCTCGAAGCCATGCGCCATCCGCGCGAGATCGACGAGCCCCTGGTCAACGCCTATCTCGCCCGGCGCGCGCTCGACTATCTCGTAGGCTTCACCCTGTCGCCGGTCCTGTGGCGCAAGCTGCCCGGCGCTCGCTCCGCCGGCCGCGTGCAATCGGTGTCGCTACGGCTTGTGTGCGAACGCGAGCTTGAGATCGAGAAGTTCCAGGCCCAAGAATATTGGTCAATCCTGGCCAAGCTCGCCACGGACAAGGGTGAGGCGTTCGAGGCGAGGCTCGTTTCCACCGAAGGCAAGAAGCTCGCGAAATTCGACATCCCGGACCAGACGTCCGCCGAGCGCCTCAAGGCCGCGCTCGAAGGCGGCCGCTATACCGTCGGCAATATCGAAAGCAAGGCCCAGCGCCGCAATCCGGCCGCGCCCTTCACCACCTCGACCCTCCAGCAGGAGGCCTCCCGCAAGCTTGGCCTCTCGCCCCGGCAGACCATGCAGCTTGCCCAGCGGCTCTACGAGGGGATCGATGTCGGCGGTGAGTCCGAGGGGCTGATCACCTATATGCGGACCGACGGCGTGCAAATCGTGCCCGAAGCGGTGGCCGCCGTCCGCAAGCTCGTAACCGGGCTCTACGGCGATCGCTACGTGCCGCCGTCTCCGCGCCAATACACGGCCAAGGCGAAGAACGCGCAGGAAGCGCATGAGGCCATCAGGCCGACCGATTTCTCTAAGTCCCCGGACAAGGTTGCCCGCTATCTCGATAACGACGCGGCCAAGCTCTACAAGCTCATCTGGCAGCGCACGCTCGCCAGCCAGGCATCGAGCGCCGAGATCGAGCGCACATCCGCCGACATCGACGTGGCCGGCCAGGACGGCAAGGCCTACACCGTCCGCGTGACGGGTTCGGTCATTCGCTTCGACGGCTTCCTCAAGATTTACGAGGAAGGCGTGGACGACGCTGTCGGCGAGGACGGTGCCCTGCCCGCATTTAACAAGGGCGATGTGCTCGATCGCCGTGGCATCGAAGCCAAGCAGCACTTCACCGAGCCGCCGCCGCGCTTCAACGAGGCAATGCTCATCAAGAAGATGGAGGAGCTCGGCATCGGCCGACCGTCCACCTATGCCTCGACCCTCGCCGTGCTGCGCGAACGCGAATATGTCCGCGTCGACAAAAAGCGCCTCTATCCGGAGGACAAGGGACGGCTGGTCACGGCCTTCCTCGAAAGCTTCTTCAGCCGTTATGTGGAGTACGACTTCACCGCCGACCTCGAAGAGAAACTCGACCTGATCTCCGCCGGCACGCTCGAATGGAAACAGGTCTTACGCGACTTCTGGCGCGACTTCATCGGCGCGGTGAACGAAATCGGCGATCTGCGGATCACCCAAGTGCTCGACGCGCTCAACGAGTTGCTCGGACCGCATATCTTCCCCGCCACCGAAGAAGGCGGCGACTCGAGGAAATGCCCCTCCTGTGGCGAAGGCCAGTTGAGCCTCAAGGTCGGCAAGTTCGGCGCCTTTGTCGGCTGTTCCAACTATCCCGACTGCCGCTTCACAAGGCAGCTCGCCGAGACCGGCGACAAGGCGGCCCTGACCGACGGCAAGGTGCTCGGCAAAGATCCCGAGACCGAACTCGAAGTGAGCGTCCGCACTGGCCGCTTCGGGCCCTATATCCAACTCGGCGAGGCGGCAGATGGCGAGAAGCCGAAGCGCGCCTCAATCCCCAAAGGCTCGGATCCCGAGTCCATCGATCTGGAACGGGCGCTGGCGCTGCTGTCGCTGCCGCGCGAGATCGGGCTGCATCCTGAAACCGGCAAACCAATCTTGGCCGGCTATGGCCGCTATGGGCCCTATGTTCAGCATGACGGAAAATACGCGAGCCTGAGCACGCCAGAGGAAGTGTTCGAGGTCGGCGCCAATCGCGCCATCGCGCTCTTGGCCGAGAAGGCCGCGAACCGCAGCCCGCGTGGCGCGACAGTCATCAAGGATTTGGGCGACCACCCGGAAGGTGGCGGCAAGGTTCAGGTGCTGAGTGGCCGTTACGGTCCCTATGTGAAGCACGCCAAGATCAACGCTACGCTGCCGAAAGACCGCGACCCCGAACAGATCACCATGGAGGAGGCGGTGGAGCTGATCGCCGCCAGGGCCGCCAAGGGTCCCGCCAAGAAGAAGGCGGCCAAGAAAAAACCCGCGGCGAAGAAGAAGCCCGCAGCGAAGAAAACCGCGAAGAAGAGCAAGGGGGCCGCCGAAGGGCCGGCGAGCTAAACCGCACACGTGGCGAAAACCAAGAAGCCTGCCCCCAGAAAGAAAACACGCGCCGCCAGGAGCGCGGGCAAGCTTCCTTCCAAGCAACAAATTCTCGATTTTCTGAAACAGTCGCCCACGCAATCGGGCAAGCGGGAGATCTCGCGCGCCTTCGGCATCAAAGGCGCGGACCGCATCCCGCTCAAGGCGCTGCTGCGCGATATGGCCGATGAAGGTCTCATCTCCGGCACCAGGCGGAGATTGGCGCGCCCCGGCGCTCTGCCACCGGTCACCGTGCTCGAGATCGCATCCCGGGACGCCGATGGCGAGTTCATCGCCCGCCCCGCGGTCTGGGACGAGGAACATGGCCCCGCACCCCGCATTCTTATGGTCGAGAGCAGACGCCAGGCCGGCCCCGCCGCCGGGATTTGCGACCGCATCCTGGCGCGCATCACCCCGCTTGGTGCCGATGCCGACTATCCCTATCAGGCAAGCACCATCAAGCGTCTGCCACGGACGGCGACCCACCTGCTCGGCATCTTCCGCTCGCTGAGCGAAGGCAGGGGCGTCATCGATCCCGTCGACAAGAAGCAGTTGAAGGAGTGGACCGTCCCGCGCGGCTCGACGGGCGACGCGGAAAACGGCGAGCTCGTTCACTTCGAGATTGCCCGGTCCGCGCGCTATGGCGTATCTGCCGCGCGCGTCATCGAGCGGCTTGGCAACCCGGCCGCGCAGGAGGCGACGAGCCTCATCGCGATCCATACCCACGGCATCCCCGACACATTCCCGCCAGAGGTGCTGGCCGCGGCGTACGCCGCCGAGGAAGTGGAGCTTGGGCGACGCGAAGATTTGCGGGACATCCCCCTAGTCACCATCGACCCGTCCGACGCGCGCGACCATGACGACGCGGTGTGGGCGGAACCCGACCCGAACCCGAAAAATCGTGGCGGCTGGGTGGTCATCGTCGCCATCGCCGACGTCGCCCATTACATCACGCCCGGCAATGCGCTCGACAAAGAGGCGCGCAAGCGCGGCAACTCGGTCTATTTCCCCGACCGCGTCGTGCCGATGCTGCCCGAGCGCATCTCCAACGACCTTTGCTCCCTGAAAGAGGGCGTCGTGCGGCCCTGCCTCGCTGTCCGCATGATCTTCGACAAGGATGGGCGGAAACTGAGCCATCGCTTCGTCCGCGGGCTGATGCGTTCGGCCGCAAGCCTCAGCTATGAGCAGGCCCAGGCGGCCATTGACGGCCGCACCGACGAGGCGACGGGCCCTCTGCTCGACACCGTCCTGCGGCCGCTCTGGGGCGCCTATGCCAGTCTCGTGCTGGCGCGCACCGAGCGCGGGCCCCTCGACCTCGATCTGCCGGAGCGAAAGATCCTGCTCGACGGCAAAGGGCAGGTTCGCGATGTCGTCAGCCCTCCCCGCCTCGACGCCCATCGCCTGATCGAGGAATTCATGATCGCCGCCAACGTGGCCGCGGCCGAGACCCTCGAAGCCAAGCGCTCGCCGCTGATCTACCGCGTTCATGACGCACCCTCGAAGGCGAAGCTTGTGGCGCTGGGGGAATTCCTGGCAACGATCGGTCTCAACCTGCCCAAGGCCGGCACGATAAAACCGGCATTATTCAATCGCATCCTCGCCGACACACGCGCCACGCCGACAGCGGATCTCGTCGGCCAAGTTGTGTTGCGAAGCCAGTCGCAAGCCGAGTACAGCCCCGGCAATTACGGACATTTCGGACTCAATCTGCGCCGTTACGCCCACTTCACCTCGCCGATCCGCCGCTATGCCGATCTCATCGTCCACCGTGGGCTTGTGCGGGCGCACGACCTTGGGGCGGGCGGCCTGACCGATGCCGAGATGGGCGCGCTGGAGGAGATCGCCAAGGCCATCTCCGACACCGAGCGCCGGGCCATGGTGGCCGAGCGGGAAACCACGGACCGCCTCATCGCCGCCTTTCTGGCCGACCGCATCGGCACACGCTTCCATGCGCGCGTTTCGGGGCTCGTGAGGACAGGGCTTTTCGTGCGGCTGATGGAGACGGGCGCGGATGGGTTCGTCCCCGCTTCGGCGATCGGGCACGAATATTTCTACCATGACGAGACCCGCCAGGCGCTGGTCGGCGAGGATAGCGGGCTCGCCTATCAGCTTGGCGACGCGGTGGAGGTATCCCTGGTTGAAGCGATCCCGACCGCGGGGGCGCTACGCTTTGACATGTTGAGTGAGGGACGCCAGATCGGTATCAAGTCTGGGCGCCCTCGGAGCAAAGGGTTCAAAGGACGCCCCAAGACCCTTGGACGCTCCAAGAACAGAGGACGCCCGCCGGCCAAGGGAAAGGGTCGCGGGCCGCGAAAGCGCCGCTAATTGGCAAAAGCGCTGCGTTGAAGGGATTAAGTGGATGCAGAATAGCCCTGAGCCCTCGGGCCAGCATGACGGCCGATCGACCGGCCCGCGTCTGGTTTCCCAGGCGCTACGGCGCGGCGCCTGGCTCAAATGCCCGGCCTGCGGTATTGGCGCCCTGTTCCACCGCTTTTTGAAGGTCTCGGACAATTGCCCCCATTGCCGCGAGGCGCTGCATCATCAGCGCGCCGACGACGCGCCGGCCTATTTCACCATCGTTGTTGTTGGCCATGTGGTGGTCAGCCTGGTGCTGGCCGTGGAAATAGCCTACCGCCCGCCCCTGTGGCTCCATGCGGCGATGTGGCTGCCCTTGACCATCCATTCTGGCGCTCATTGTGCTGGCTCCGGTCAAAGGGGCGTTGGTGGGCCTGCAATGGTCCCTTCTGATGCATGGCTTCGATCCAGAGGCCAAAGAGGAGATCGGCGACCAGCTCGCCCCACCTCCAGCTTGACTTCCAGCCGTGACAGACTAGGTTTCGCGCAAAATCCGTTGATACAGAACATCCGAGGACGACATGGCTAAGTCTGTCACCCAGAAAATCAAACTCGTGAGCACCGCCGGCACGGGCTTCTTCTACGTGACCAAGAAAAATCCGCGCAATCTGACCGAGAAGCTCGTTCTCAAGAAGTACGATCCGGTCATTCGCAAGCACGTGGATTTCAAAGAATCCAAGATCAGGTAGCTGCCAGACTGGCCTCACGGCCGTTCGGCACGCATGATTCCGAAAGCCCCTTGAGGGCGCGCATAGCCGCGCCTTGCCGCCGGGCACGGCACCAAATCAATGAAATTGGGAAGACGTGAAAGCCGCCGATAAGTTGGCCGGCCGAAACGCGGTGCTAACGAGGAGGCCACTCAACCACGCTCCGACCGGCCGAACCCTACGGACCCAGGAGATGCGGCGGACCTGAGCACTCCGCAGGGCTATTCTGAGCGGGAAGGAAAAGGGATCGGGAAGCCGTCACTCCGACGCCATCCATCCCGTTGTTCTCAACTTCCCGCAAGAACTCTTCGAAACTAAGTCAAATCATATATACAATCGGCGGAGGAAAAAAATCAATCGTCCGATTCTACTTGATTTGACAAATATACCGGCATGCCAACGCACTAGGCATTACACCTCATCCACTGAGTGAAGAAGAAATTTGCAAGAACTGGGGGCTAAAGGAGCGATCGGGCGGCAATCCGCCACGAACTGATTCGCGGCCCGACCACTTCGAACTCGAGGCAAAACCCCGAGGCGGCGTTATCGCCTAAGCCGCGTCGGCAACAACCCGGTTGCGCCCGTCCCGCTTGGCGCAATACAGCGCCTAATCCGCCCTTTTCAGAATGAGCTCGGGCGTGTCGTCTAAGAATTCGAGCGCGGCGGGCGCGGCATCCTCCGACCGCGCGCCCAAGCTGGCGGCGAAGCCCATCTGCTCCTCGGTCGAAGCGTGCATCAGCATCTCGTCGGTCAAGAGCTTGAGCCGCGCCAAATTCCTGACCCGCGTCGTCAGGGCAAGCCCGTCAATCGGCTTCGTGAGAAAATCGTCGGCGCCAACTTCCAGCCCCCTCACCCGGCGCCGGCTGATCGAGCGCCGTCACCATGATGACCGGGATGTGCTGGATGCGCGGCTCGGCCTTGAGCCTGCGGCAAACTTCGAACCCGTCCATGCCGGGCATCATCACATCGAGCAGGACGACGTCCGTCCCCTCCCGTGAGCAAATCTTTAAGGCTTCCTGACCGCTCTGCGCCGTGCACACCTCAAAATACTCGGCCATAAGCCGAACTTCGAGAAGCCTCAGATTGGCGTCGACATCGTCGACCACAAGAACGCGGGCCGTCATGGTCCTCTACCGTGCTTCGCCGATAAACTGCCTGACTGTATCGAGAAACATCGTCACGGAGATCGGCTTCGAAATATAGGCCTCGCAGCCGCCTTCACGAATGCGCTCCTCGTCACCCTTCATGGCGAAGGCG
>PVMS01083481.1_pt1 | contig 14329 bp, 13 predicted proteins | sample 1853461 | NCBI WGS metagenome assembly PVMS01 (sample SAMN08582032, study PRJNA380276) | Marine sediment metagenome, whole genome shotgun sequencing project. | isolation source: ocean sediment barecode stripped | collected 2017 | reverse complement strand
GTCATAGACCCATCGGTCTGGGGATTCAGGGACTGGCAGACGCCTTTATACTTTTGCGCTTACCTTTTACGAGTGATGAAGCAAAAACCTTGAATCAGGAGATTTTTGAAACAATCTATTTTGCAGCTGTAACTTCATCTATGGAAATTGCCAAAATTAAAGAGCCTTATTCAACTTTTAAAGGCTCTCCAATGTCTCAGGGAGAATTCCAATTTAATATGTGGGGAGTTTCAGAAAACGATTTAAGTGGTAATTGGGACTGGGCATCTTTAAGAAAGGAAGTGATCAAATACGGTGTAAGAAACTCCTTACTGGTTGCGCCTATGCCAACAGCATCAACTTCGCAGATCTTAGGAAATAATGAAGCCTTTGAACCATACACATCAAATATTTATACTCGAAGAGTGTTGAGTGGAGAATTTATTGTAGTGAACAAGTACTTATTGGAAGATTTAGTGGATTTAGACATGTGGGATACCGAAATGAAAGAAGAAATAATGCGTGCTAACGGATCTATTCAACATATTGATATTATCCCACAAAATTTAAAAGATTTGTACAAAACGGTTTGGGAGATGAGTATGAAAGATATTATTGATATGTCCCGTCAACGGGGTTATTTTATAGATCAGTCGCAATCATTGAACTTATTTATGGAAGATGCGAATTATTCTAAATTAACATCTATGCATTTTTATGCATGGAAATCGGGCTTAAAAACCGGCATGTATTATTTACGAACAAAAAGTGCCGTAAACGCCATTCAATTTACACTGTCTAATAAGAAAAAAGTAGAAGAAAAGCCAATGAGTCCGGAAGAACTAAAACAATTGTTATTACAATCAAAAGACAACCCTGACGACTGTTTAATGTGTGGTTCATAGCATGAATAAATAGTCAATCCAATAGTTAGAGTCTTAATTTTTTTATAAAGTTGAGGCTCTTTTTTGTATATAATATCTCATTTTTTTTGTAACTTTAATAGGTTAATTATGGAAAACTAAGTAAGTCTTGGTAACATTCAATTAACATTCAATTGACCATAGTAACATTAATTTAATGTATGATCTACATTTTTAAAATATTTTTGCAATATTAAACTCATAATGAAATGGGAGATATTTACATTTTAATGCTTGTTGCACTGACCGTATTGGCAGTTATAGATTTTGTTGTTGGTGTAAGTAATGATGCCGTTAATTTTTTAAATTCGGCAGTTGGTTCTAAAGCTATTTCAATTAAATCAATTTTAATAATTGCAAGTGTAGGTGTAGCTCTTGGGGCAATTACATCAAGTGGAATGATGGAAGTAGCCAGAAAAGGAATTTTTAATCCGGGGGAATTTTATTTCAATGAAATAATGTTCATCTTTATGGCTGTAATGATTACTGATGTTTTGTTATTGGATGTATTTAATTCCCTGGGCATGCCAACATCAACCACAGTTTCCATTGTTTTTGAATTATTAGGTGCTGCAGTGGCAATGGCCTTAATCAAAATTTCAAATACTGATGGAGAATCTCTTGCCAATGTAGGAAAATATATAAATTCAGAGAAAGCCTTACTTATTATTTCCGGAATTTTATTATCTGTTTTTATTGCATTTTCTATAGGTGCAATCGTACAATTTATTTCCCGATTATTGTTTTCTTTTCATTTTGAAAAAAGAAAAAGCTATATCAGCGCTCTTTTTGGGGGATTTGCAATAACCGCTATCACCTATTTTATTTTTGTGAAAGGAATGAAAGGAACACCTTTTTATGATGATATTAAACACCTAATTGAGGGAAATACATTCCAGATTATTGTATATGGCTTTTTTGGATGGACCGTATTATCACAACTTCTTATTTCGTTTTTTAAAGTAAATATTCTGAAGTTTATTATTATTATTGGAACTTTCTCATTAGCTATGGCCTTTGCCGGTAACGATTTGGTGAATTTTATTGGAGTTCCAATTGCTGCCTGGAATTCATATCAAGAATGGAGTATCTCTGGTGTAGCTGCAAATGAATATTCAATGGAAGTACTGGCTAATAAAGTTCCTTCAAGCCCATGGTTATTATTTTTAGCAGGTATAATAATGGTTGTAACCTTGTGGTTTTCAAAAAAGGCAAAAACTGTTGTTGAAACAGGTATCAACTTATCCAGACAAGGGGCCGGTTATGAAAAATTTCAACCAAATGCTGTTTCCAGAATTGCCGTAAGAGGCGCTATTGTTTTTAATCAGGGATTGGGGAAAATTTTACCCGCAAGAACATTAAAGTGGATAGATTCCAAATTTCAAAAACCTGTTATTGAATTGCCTAAGGATAAAACATATGAACTTCCGGCATTTGATATGGTCAGGGCTTCTGTTAATTTATTTGTTGCAGGTATCCTGATTTCAATTGGTACATCTTTAAAATTACCGTTGTCGACAACCTATGTTACTTTTATGGTAGCCATGGGTACTTCTTTAGCAGACAGAGCATGGGGTAGAGAAAGTGCCGTTTATAGAGTGGCAGGAGTATTTAATGTAATTGGAGGATGGTTCTTAACTGCTTTTTCAGCATTTACAGTGGCCGCAATTTTTGCATATATTATTTATCTAGGTGAAATAGTTTCAGTAGCAATATTATTAATTGTTGTGTTGTTTTTATTAGGTAGAAGTTCTGTTAGACATACTAAAAAAACAAAAGAACAAAAGAAAATACGTTACATCGAAAGGGCTGAATTAATTACTATTAATGAAGTGGTAAACGAAAGTTCTGATCATATTTCAGAAGTTGTAAGACGTGTTGGTAAGCTATTTACAAATGTTGTGAAGGATTTAGCATCTCATGACTTGAACAAGCTATCAAAAACAGAAAAACATGTAAGAAAATTGAATAAAGAAGTGAACGAACTGAAAGATGATGTTTTCTACTTTATAAAATCACTCGATGAAACTTCTGTAAAAGCAAGTAGATTCTATATTTTAGTATTGGGATATTTACAAGATATCACGCAATCTATTGAATACATTTCGACTACGAGTTTTAATCACGTTAATAACAATCATAAACCTTTGAAGAAACCTCAAATAAATGATTTAAATGTTATTAATGACGAACTGAAGATTCTGTGTAATCAAATTGAAACTGACTTTAGTGAAAGATCATTTGATAATTTGTCGTCAATTCTTGATGCTAAGCAAGACATCTTTAGTCATGTTTCTAATTCTATAGACAAACAAATTGCCAGAATTAGAACAGAAGAGTCCAGCCCCAAAAACACCACGTTGTATTTTGGTATTTTATTAGAGACGAAAGATTTAATTTCAACGCTAATGAGTTTATTACAGTTATACCAGGAATTCTATGTACAAGACAAGGAAGAAAAATAATTCATAAAATAACATGTTAAAAAGAGGTCGTCTAAAAAGATAATTTTTAGGCGATTTTTAGCTTGATTTTTTAAACAAAAGTTGAAAAACTAAAAATTAAAAAGTTCTTTTATCAAACTAAACTGAACTTTTATAGGTTATGTGCCATTGCAATCAGTCCAATCTTCCTCACCATCATAAAAATAAATTGCACTAACAGGATAATTATTCGTATTGTAAATATATTCCAAAGAATCAGAATAAACTTCATCCTGATAAGTTTCAATAACTTGAGTCACGTTATTATTACTTCTCAGACTCATGAAATCAATACCACATTAAGTAGTTACGCCAAGAAGATTTAGAATTTCTTTGGCAAAAATATTTTTACAATTTAAATTCGACACTTATAAACACCAATGATTTATTTACCATTGCTGAATTATCAAAATCAAAGCCTTGATAATTTAAGGCTAGCTTAACACCTTTAACCGGAGCAAATTGAAATCCAGCAATAAGTTGGTTTCCATCTTTAGCTATATTCCAGGCTTCCAATCCATCTGACAATGTATTTGAACTTAATTGATCAAAACGCCCAAATAGTTGGAATTTATTATTGAAAATATACGTCGCGTAAAACGACAAACCATCTAAATCGTGATCTACCATTGGGCTGGAAAAATTTTTGCCGTTATTTAATTGGTTGTATTCTGCACCAAATCTCCACTTAGAGGATATATATCCGGCAAAGAATTCCAGGTTTGGGACAGCTTTTGAGTCTTAGTAGCATGAGTATCAGCATAAATTTTCGTGGTAAAGCCTTCTACGGGAGTAAATACCAAACTACCACCAAATCTTTGATTACCATTAGTGTCTTGAATTTTTTTATAACCTTCTCCATTTACTATAAGTACATTTGCTTTTAAATTTTTACTTAAGGTAAATTCTACATTTATACCCATATCGGCCGTGCTTCCAAATTTGTTTTCATCTTGAAAAGATTTGAACAAATATCGGTAGCCCCAGTTATCTTCCTGATCGTTCAATTGTTTCAATCCAATAAGCCCCATGCTTAATTTTATTGATGGGTCTAATTTCCAATCTATTTGAGCAATTTTCAAAAAAGCTGTATAGTCACTTCCTCCTGAATTGCTTCCAACATCAAAGGTGATTTTAGCAGAAATTTTTTCACTAAAATTATACCTATACCCAAAGTAAGAACGCTTCAATTCAAATGCACTTGTTTTGGTGGCATTTTCTGAAAAATCCGCATGATAGTTCCAAAACACTTTAAAATGAACTTTACCACTGGCTTTAAAGTCTTCATCAGAATTTTGAGAAAATGAAGAAATTGATACTAATAGGAAGCTTAAAAAAAATAATTGTTCTTTCATTTTTATACCATTTAATTTGCAAATAACTATAACTTATGTAAAGGTAATGTTAACTCTAGTTAAATAAAAAGTAATTTTATTTTTTAGGTCGTTTTTTTAATTCAAATATCATTATCAAAAACAGTATCTTGCAAGCGCTAATTTTAATTTATGAATTGGGAACAATTACTCTCTTTAAAACGTTTTGGTGATACGAAAAAACGGTTACGCAATGAACAAGATGAAACAAGATTAGGTTTTGAAGTTGATTATGATCGTATTATTTTTTCTGATTTTTTTAGAAGTTTACAGGATAAAACTCAGGTGGTTCCGCTTTCAAAAACCGATTTCGTACATACACGTTTAACTCATAGTTTAGAAGTCAGTGTTGTTGCACGTTCTTTAGGAAGAATTGTAGGCGAACAAGTAATAAAAAAACATCCTGAATTAGCAGAGCAAGGTTATAAAATGAACGATTTTGGAGCTATTGTGGCTACAGCGGCTTTAGCGCATGATATTGGGAATCCTCCTTTTGGGCATAGCGGTGAAAAAGCCATTGGTGAATATTTTAAAAATGGCAAGGGTCAAAAGTACAAAGAACAACTTTCTGAAAAACAATGGCAAGATCTTATTGATTTTGAAGGAAATGCGAACGGTTTTAGAATATTAACTGAAAGTAAAAAAGGCGTTGCAGGAGGTTTGCGTTTGTCTTATGCAACCCTTGGAGCTTTTACGAAATACCCGAAAGAATCGTTGCCAAAAAAGCCAACAAGACATATAGCAGATAAAAAATATGGTGTTTTTCAATCAGAAATTTCCTTTTTTAATGAAGTTGCACAGGAATTAGGGTTAATTTCTACCGGATCAAAAGAGAATTTTGATTATAAAAGACATCCTTTAGCATATTTAGTTGAAGCTGCTGATGATATTTGTTATACCATCATAGATTTTGAAGACGGCATAAACTTAGGCCTGATTGACGAAGAGTTTGCCCTTGAATATTTGATAAAATTGGTAAAAGACACTATTGATTCTAAAAAATACCATCAATTAAAATTTAAAAAAGACCGTTTAAGCTACTTAAGGGCCTTAGCAATTGGAACATTAATAACTGAAGCATCAACTGTATTCTTAACAAATGAAGAAGCTATTTTAAAAGGTGAATATCCATATTCCTTATTAGATAAGTGCAACTACGAAGCTCAAATAAATGATATCATTAAATTAAGCGTTGCTAAAATTTACCGTAGTAGAGAAGTTATTGAAAAAGAATTGGCAGGTTACAATGTAATTGCCAAATTATTAGATGTGTTTGTTACCGCAATAAATCATAAATATGAAAATACCTTAACAAATTATGATACCTTAATACTGGCATTATTGCCGGAAAGTTTACAAACTCCTAAAGAAACTTTGTATATTAGAATCTTAGCTATTTGTGGTTTTGTTGCTAGTTTAACCGATGGTTTTTCCATGCAGTTGTATAAAAAATTAAACGGCTAAGTAGATTTTTTTAACCTAATTAAGTCGATTTAGGTCATTATTGTGAAACACTTTTATTCTTGATAATTGATTTTTCTAAGTACCCTTACAGCTTCTTTGTATTTTATATAACTGGTTTTATCTTCAACTTTTTTCAAATAAGATTTTGCTTCTTTCAATTTTAAAAATGCTTTTGGAATTCCATTTAAAATACAAATCAAATAATTTGTTGGCAATTCTTGCAAAGATGTCAATTCATTTTTATTTAGTGGTGTCTTTTTTTTTAATTTGTCTAAAATTGTATTGCAATTTTTAAATATATGATGTAAAACTTTTTTATCAAATTGAGGCGGTTGAAACAACAATTCGCTCGCTATATCATGTTTCCCATTTTCTTTAAAGTGAATCACTGTTTTTTCAAATGGATAATAATCAAATTCATCATTTATTTGAAAAAACACATACTCCGTTATTATAAACGATTGAGGATTAAACTCTATTTTAACTTCATCTAAGGCAGAATAAAACAGCCTGACTTGTTCATTAATCAATTCAATATCTACGCGTGAGTAAAAAACTTTATGATCGACAACCTTTTTTTTCCCTGCCCAACACAATATAAATTGTTCGTTAAAAACTTTATATGTTGGGTTGTATTCTTCTTTATGTCTTTTGAAAAAATCGAACACTCCGTTAAGAGTTAACTCAATATTATTACTGGCGTTTTTTTCCAAGGATTCAACAATGATTTTGTTGGTGTCTTTCAACTCAAATTTCCCTAAAGTTGACATAGAATTACTCCCCCTTCTGAAAAATATTTTCCCGCGAACATATTTCCAAATTGATTTTTTTAGTGATGTTATTTTGTTGTTAGGGTGAATGGTTACCAAACCGACTACTTTATATCTGGGCAATCTTGGAAAAGCAACATTTTCATATTGAATTTTAGGTGGGTTTCGGAAGTAAGAATTTATTAGATTTTGAATTTTACTATCATCAAAAAAATCGACACCTTCTATAATATTTAATTGGTCTTCAACTCCGATTACAATATACGAATTGTTCTCTGGATTTGAATTTGACAAGGCGCAAACGTGTTTTAAAAATTTAGCTTTCCCTTCTTTGGTATCCAATGAAATTTTCCGCTTTTTATCATAAAAGCTATTCTCATCATTGTGAGCAAGTAAGTTCTTTATCAATAACCGTTTATTAATCATTTAACAGAATTAATTATTTAATTTAATACGAATTTATTAATTTTATCGTTAAATAAATCCTTTCCCAGACTTTAAATTTGATTAATATGAAAAAATTAAATTATTAAATCCAAAAGTTCTTTTATGATGATTCTCATATGTTTGGTCCAGTCAATGTTACCATTAGGGCTGCTACCGATGTTGAAACAACTCTAGTTTCTCGAACTATACAACGCCCTTCTTATTTAGAAAAAAGCTTTACTGTCGTTTTTCCAATTCCTTAATTTGCTCAGGATAAAAACAGTTTTTTAATTCATTTTTGCATTTGATTTTTTGAATTGTTAAGATACAAAAAAACCGCTCCAAGGGGGGAGCGGTTTTTATCAATTGGTTATTAAAAATAACCAACCAAAAATCAACTAACCAAACTTTATTTTAAATCTCTTCGAATTTTCGTTTATCTTATTACTTTAGTTCGCTTTCTACCCTCATTCCTTACAACACCTTTTATAGAACTAGATTTTAAATATTGTATATACCCTCTTCCGGTAAATTCATACATTGTTCCGGAATCAATGTGGTATAAACTAATACTTTCATCATTTATGACAGTCAGCTCAAATTCTTCAATCCCAAAAGAATCATAATCTAATGATAAAATTTTCAGGTTATCATAGCCTTGTACATTCGCCACGGAGTAAGCACCTACATAATCCCAATAAATATCTACAATATTTGTGCCAAAATCATCTTGAGATGAATAAAATGTAGTAATATTTTCAGGTGTAAAACTTAAAAAGTTTTCATTATCAAATTCATTTGAAGCTCCTGTTTGACTTACAAACGTTTTTTCCCATGCATCGTATTCCTGTAAAAAATACTCAATGTTGTCGTAAAATATTTGATCAAAATCAAAATTGTGTTTTTGATACCCTTCTAAATAATAGGTTACATTGTTAAAATTATCTATTAATTCAATCCTGTCATTTGACAATTGAAATACATCAAAATCGAAATAACCATCCAAATTATGATCTACTTCCAAAAATCCTTGATAGGTGTCGTAAAATCCAATTTGTATTCCATACCCATTTCCCGTAGCTCCAATTCCTACTATATTGTTATTTGCATATAGTTTACCGTTCCTAAATGATATAGTGAATGCTTTTGACAAAAACGCTACATCTCCATTTCCGGTGGTTTTGTTATAATCAATATACCACAAGTCATAATCGGTAACGATATCTTCAAGAGTTGTGTAATACGGATCATCAAAATCATCAACCACTATACTGCAAGAAGCAACTATTATCCCAACAATCAATGTCGTCAAAATCAATTTTAAAGTTTTCATTATTCTCTTATTTTTGGGTTATACAGTTGAATTTCCAAATTCTATGCCAAAAAATATTTATCTTTACAATTAGTTGATATTTCTTCTTTAAAACTTCAGCATATTGGATAATAAAATAAAATGGGGTATCATAGGATTGGGCAAAATTTCCCACAAATTTGCCCGTGATTTATTATTAGTTCAAAACAGTGTATTGGAAGCGGTTGCTTCAAGAGACCTGTCTAAAGCAAAACTATTTTCTGAGAAATTCGGTAGCAACACATTTTATGGTTCCTATATTGAATTATTAAATGATCGTTGTATTGACATTGTTTATATTGCCACACCAAACAATACTCATGAAAATCTAACAATTTTAGCTTTAGAACATAAAAAAGCTGTTTTGTGTGAAAAACCTTTCGCAATTAATAAGAAACAGGTTTTAAGAATGATTCATGCTTCAAAAAAAAATAATTCTTTTTTGATGGAAGCAATGTGGACCCGATTTATACCTGCCATAAAAAAAATAAAAAGGAGCGTCGATTCCGGAGAAATAGGTGAGATAACTTACATAAATGCCGATTTTTCCTTTAAAGCGGATCCTTCTATTAAACGTATCTACGATAAAGGATTGGGAGGAGGATCATTGCTTGACATAGGTATTTACCCCATTTTTTTAGCGTACTTACTTTTGGGTAACCCTATTAAAATAAATGCCACTGCACATTTTTTTGAGTCTGGTGCAGATTCACAATTAGGAATGATTTTTAATTATAAAAATGCTCAAGCATTACTTTATAGTAGTTTCATTTCAAATTCAAAAAGAGTTGCAAAAATTAGTGGCACTTTAGGCGAAATAATTATTGATGAACCCTGGAATGAAACTGATTCTTTTTCAATTCAAAAAGATAAGGAAAGAACTGTTATTTCTTTACAAACTGTAGGTAGAGGGTATACCTATGAAATTATTGAGTGCAATACATGTTTGAAAAAAAATAGTATTGAAAGTAGTTTTTGGTCCCATCAAAATAGTATTGAACTCATAACATTATTAGATTTGGTAAGAAAAGAAATAAACCTTACCTACGAGGAAGATAATTTGAAATTCGTGCACTGATATCAGTAAAGCAGTTCATTATTAATCCATTATATCGAATTGACTTTAATGGTTATTCGGTTTTATTTCATCAACCTTAGCAATTTTATAATACTGCGTTTCTCCATTGAACACATAACTTACAACGGCTTCATTCTTTTGAAGTTCAAAAGGAATCTTTGAAGTAATCCTCGGAGGTGTATTTCCGTATTCTTTTCGCGGATCGCTATGTAAATTATAATCTTTTTGGGTGTCTGAAAGCAAAAAGACTCCTACAAAAACTGGTTTAGAAGCACTGATATCTCTTTTTAGTTCGGTCTTCGCATTTCTAAAATAAACCGAATCTAATTGTATCTCCGGATTATCAATAGCTATAATGAAATGAGTCTCATTTTTAGTTGCTTGTTCTCCTTCCCCAGAACTATATGTCGCGTTAATTACTTTAAAAGGTTGTATATTTTGTATCACTTTCTCGCTACTTTTTTTTGTAGTACAACAACTTGCTAAAATCAAACTTAGCGCTACTAATCCTATGCTTATTAATTTATTCATTTTATATATGTTTTGTAAATAGATAGCAAAGTATATACCAAATTACAAAAAAAGAGCTTATCAAATTTGATAAGCTCTTAAATTATTAGGTTCTAAATCAATTTGGCTTCGTTTAATTGTTCTGCGCTTCCGCTCTTTAATTATTAAGGGCCTCAGCACCTCCAACAATTTCCAGAATTTCATTGGTAATTGCTGCCTGACGCGCTTTATTATAGGTTAATAGCAGATCGTCACGTAGTTCTGTTGCATTGTCAGTTGCTTTATGCATTGCCGTCATACGTGCTCCGTGTTCCGAAGCAAATGAATCTCTTATTGCCTTGTACAATTGTGTTTTTAATGATTTTGGTATCAATTCTAACACAATTTCAGCTTTTGATGGTTCAAAAATATAATCAACATTTATGTTTGATGCTCCTTCCAATGGTGCTATTGGTAAAAACTGCTCTATAGTTATAATTTGATTCGCCACATTTTTAAATCTGTTGTAAATCAATTCAATTTTATCATACTGACCAGATGCGAATAAATCCATCACTCTTTCAGCAATAACAGCTACATTGTCAAAGGTTAAATCGTCAAAAACTTCATTGTGATTTTCAATAATGGTATAATTTTTTGATAAAATATCGTTTCCTTTTTTCCCAATTGTTAAAAGGTCAGCTTGTTTGCCATTATAATTATCTTCAATGTTTTTAACAGAGGTTTTAATTATCGATGAATTAAAAGCGCCGCACAAGCCTCTATTTGAAGTAATTACTACCAATAAAACTTTTGAAACTTCTTTTTGTTTGGAATAAACCCCTCCAACATCACTGTCTAATGTTGCGCTTAAACTTTGTAAAAGTTCTGTTAACTTATCAGCATACGGACGCATTTGAGTGATTGCATCTTGTGCTTTTTTCAACTTTGCCGCAGATACCATTTTCATGGCACTGGTAATTTGCATTGTTGAACCAATGGATGTAATTCTGTTGCGTATTTCTTTTAAGTTCGCCATTTTAATTTTATTTGTCATTCCGCACTTGATGCGGAATCTTTTTAAATAAACTTCAAATTATGAGATTCCCGCCTTCGCGAGAATGACAATTAAATTTAAGCATATTTAGCTGATACTTCTTTTGATGCATTTATTAAGGTATCAATAACCTCATCAGTTAATTTTCCTGCTTTTAAAGTTTCTAAAGCCTCTCTATGTTTTGCATTCAAATACTGAATATAATCACTTTCAAATTCTTTTATTTTATTAACAGGAACATTTCTTAATAAGTTTTTTGAACCTGCATATATAATTGCTATTTGATCTTCTACAGTAAAAGGATCACTTTGATTTTGTTTTAAAATCTCCACGTTGCGCTTTCCTTTTTCAATTACATTCATTGTAGCTGCATCCAAATCAGAACCAAACTTAGCAAACGCTTCCAGTTCACGGTATTGAGCCTGATCTAATTTCAAAGTCCCTGCTACTTTTTTCATTGACTTAATTTGTGCGTTACCTCCAACACGTGATACAGAAATACCAACGTTAATTGCGGGACGGACACCTGCGTTGAATAAATCAGACTCTAAGAAAATTTGTCCGTCAGTAATAGAAATTACGTTTGTTGGTATATAAGCCGTAACATCACCTGCCTGCGTTTCAATAATTGGTAGCGCTGTGAGTGAACCTCCACCTTTTACTTTTCCGTTTAATGAATCTGGCACATCATTCATTTGAGCGGCTACAGTATCATCACTAATAACTTTAGCGGCACGTTCCAATAAACGAGAGTGCAAGTAAAATACGTCACCAGGATATGCCTCACGTCCTGGTGGGCGACGTAGCAATAATGATACTTCACGGTAAGCAACCGCTTGCTTAGATAAATCGTCATACACTATTAATGCAGGACGACCTGTATCTCTAAAGTACTCGCCAATTGCTGCACCTGCCATTGGAGCATATATTTGCATTGCCGCAGGGTCAGAAGCATTTGCAGCTACAATTGTAGTATAAGCCATCGCTCCTTTTTCTTCAAATAAATTTGCAATTCCTGCAATTGTAGACCCTTTTTGACCAATAGCAACATATATACAATATACCGGTTCACCAGCATCATAAAATTCTTTTTGGTTGATAATGGTATCAACGGCAACTGTTGATTTCCCTGTTTGACGGTCACCAATTATAAGTTCACGCTGACCTCTACCAATTGGAATCATAGCATCAATAGCTTTAACACCTGTTTGCAAAGGCTCACTTACCGGCTCACGGAAAATTACACCTGGAGCTTTTCGCTCTAACGGCATTTCAAAAGTTTCTCCCTGGATGGGCCCTTTACCGTCAATGGGTTCTCCTAAAGTATTGACCACGCGTCCAATAATTCCTTCCCCAACTTGTAATGATGCAATTCTTTCCGTACGTTTTACAGTAGAACCTTCTTTAATTTCTTTAGAGTGACCTAATAATACAACACCTACATTGTCTTCTTCTAAGTTTAATACAATTCCTTCCAATCCATCTTCAAATTCAACTAGCTCACTATATTGCACATTTTCCAAACCGTATACACGTGCAATACCATCACCTACTTGTAATACTGTTCCTACTTCGTCTAATGAAGCCGATGCTTCAAATCCTGCTAATTGTTGTTTTAAAATCGCTGATATCTCAGCTGGTTTAATTGATGCCATTATTTATATTTTTTTAAAACTAAAATCTTTTTATTTATAATTTTGAAATATAACTTTCGTTTTCAAATTGTCTTTTTAATACTTGTAATTTATTCGAAATACTTGCATCGTATTGGACATCGCCAATACGAAGTATAAATCCACCAATAATATCAGGATTTATAATATTCTCAATTGTTGCTTCTTTTCCGGTAATTTCTTTTACTTTCTTTAAAATTTGTTTGTTCAATGCTTCCGTTAAAGAAACTGCTGTTGTTATTTTAGCCACTTCAATTCCTTTTAGTTCATCAAAAAGAACGGTATATTTATTTGCAACTTCACTTAATATTGGCAATCTTTTATTATCAATTAAAAGATCTATCAAACCAACTGTTAAACTTGAAGTTTTAGAACCAAAAATTTCTTTTAAAGCTGCTTTTTTTAGTTCAGATTTTAAAATTGGGTTATTCAGCAACAATTGCAACTCTTCACTTTCTTCAATTGTCTTGGCAATAAACAACAGGTCGTTATTCACTTCAACTTCTTTATTTTGTTCAAGTGCAAAACTTAGTATTGCTTTTGCATATCTTACTGCCGCTCGGGATCCGCTCATTTGAAATTAATTAACTAATAGTAACATCTTTTAACATATTTTCAACAAGCTTAATTTGTTTGTCTTTATCAGACAATTCAGCTCTTATAACTTTTTCAGCAATACCTACTGACAACTCCGCTACTTGATTTTTTAAATCAGTAATAGCAGCTTGTTTTTCAGCTTGTATTGTTGCCTGCGCTTGTTCAACAACTTTATTAGCCTGCGCTTGTGCTTCACCTTTAGCCTCTGAAATAATATTTTCCTTCATTTCACGAGCTTCTTTTAATAATACATCTCTCTCGGCTCGCGCTTCTTTTAATATGCGCTTATTATCGGCAGATATATTTTGCATTTCCTTACGTGCGTTTTCAGCTTCTTCCAAGGCATTTTTAATTCCATCTTCCCTGTCATTTATTGCATTTAAAATTGGTTTCCATGCGAATTTTTTCAACAAAAAAAGTAATAAAACAAAAAGGATAATTTGCCAGAAAAATAGTCCAACTGAAAAATCGTTAATTAATTTATCCATAATATTTTTTTATAATTTCAATTTTATAATTTGCAATAGCTATAACCAACCGTTATAGCTATTGCTTTTTTGTTATTAGCCTACAAATAAAGCTGCAAACCCAATACCTTCAACCAGCGCTGCTGCAATCAACATTGCTGTTTGAATTTTTCCATAAGCTTCTGGTTGACGTGCAATT
>PVMS01155059.1_pt1 | contig 14331 bp, 12 predicted proteins | sample 1853461 | NCBI WGS metagenome assembly PVMS01 (sample SAMN08582032, study PRJNA380276) | Marine sediment metagenome, whole genome shotgun sequencing project. | isolation source: ocean sediment barecode stripped | collected 2017 | reverse complement strand
CCCCTGCTGCCCTGGTTCCTTGTAGCGTTCATCGTGCTCGTCATCGTCAATAGTCTGGGCTGGGTTCCTGGCGAGCCGCATACGATGCTAACGCCGGTATCGAGCTGGTGTCTGCTCACCGCCGTCGCCGCGCTAGGCGTCAAAACCTCACTCAAGGCGTTGGCCGACGTGGGTCCTGCACCGATCGGTGTAATGGTGCTTCAGACGGTTTTTCTTGCCGTATTTGTCATTGGCGGAATCGTGCTGATCGGATAGTCAGCCGCAGCCTGATCATCTTCACCGCGAGGACGCGGCTACAAAATGTTGTCGTATACTCTGTTCGTAACTCGCATTCCAACAACAAGCGCACCGCGCGAATGAGGTAGTCATGGGCGATTTAGGCATCTTTGGATTGATCCACCTGGCGGTCTGGGTTTACGCCGTCATTCAGATTTTCGGCAGTTCAGCGAAGACCGAGATAAAGGTACTGTGGATCGTCATTGTGGCTGTTCTGCCGCTAGCTGGTGTCATCATCTGGTACTTCATGGGACCCGGCTCGCCAAAGAAAAGTTAGTGTCGAAAAAAATGAGTTTCTATGAGGACCGCGTCCTTCCGCACTTGATCAATCTTGCGTGTTCGTCGAAACCGACTCGCAAGCAACGCGAGAAGATCGTCCCGCTTGCCGAGGGTGATGTCCTCGAGATCGGCTTTGGCAGTGGTTTGAATCTACCTTTCTACGATTCGCAGAAAGTCAGGAAGGTCTGGGGGCTTGAGCCGTCTGAAGGGATGCGTCGCAAAGCCCAGCCCAGGGTTGATGAGTCTGATCTGAATGTCGAGTTTATCGACCTTCCGGGCGAGGAAATCCCGCTGGAGGCAGACAGCGTTGATACGGTGCTTGTTACCTATACGCTCTGCTCGATTCCCGATGCGATTGCAGCGCTTGAGGGAATGCGGCGGGTCCTGAAACCTGGTGGACGCTTGCTCTATTGCGAGCACGGGGTCGCTCCTGATGAAAACGTGCGTCGCTGGCAAAGTCGGCTTAACCCCACGTGGAGCAAGTTCACCGGTGGCTGCAATATGAACCGGGACATTCCCGGCCTGATCACGAATAGCGGTTTCGAAATTACGAACGACGAACGAATGTACATCCCGGGCGCAAAAATGCTCAGTTACAACTTCTGGGGCAGTGCAAAAACAGTGCGCTAGTCTTCAAGTAACTTTAATTGGCACTACGTTTTCTTTTTCTTCTTCTTTTTCGGCTTTGGCTTCGGTAGCACTTCTTCAGTTCGCTGAATGAGCTCCGTGAGCCATTCGCCATCCTCAATCTGATCGTCAATAAGAAATGACAGCTTTGCGCCGGGGTAGGCCGGAGCTTCAACCACATCACCGATAAATGCTCGGCCCGCGTCAGTGGGCTTTACGAACAACTGGTCATCGCAGATGAGCGCGACGACTTTGCCTTTCGAGTACAACGTGCACCCGCCAAACATCATCCGATAGGTGACTTCACAGGAAGGGTCGATTTGATCGACAACGTAATTCACAAATTCGAGATCAGATGCCATTTGCCAGTCTCTTCGCAGGGCCACTACCGTGCAGTTTAGACAAAGACCTTGAAATATCCACGCCAGTTGTCGGGTCTGTATAGCTGTATGCGTTTGTCACTCAAAATAATCCTGTTCATTGCTCTTGGCGGTCTGGCGTTCACCGCAGACGCGCAGAGGCTGAACGGATTCGATATCGACGAGCCACTAATACCGGCCGAAGCGATTATGAAGGGCGGCCCGCCGCGCGATGGCATCCCCTCCATCGATTCACCGCAATTCGTTGCGGTGGATAAGGCGGGCTTTCTTGATCCGGATGACCGCGTCCTGGGAATAACTCACGGTGGCCGAAGCAAGGCGTATCCCGTGAAAATTCTCAATCGCCATGAAATCGTCAATGACTGGCTGGACCAGCAACCCGTTGTGGTGACCTTCTGTCCTTTATGCGGCAGCGGTGTCGCATTTTCGGCAAGTGTCGATGGCAAGGAACTGACTTTCGGCGTATCGGGGTTGTTGTACAACAGTGACGTCTTACTATACGACCGGGAAACCGGATCGCTATGGTCACAGATCGCCGCTAAATCCGTGAATGGAAGCCTCAAAGGTAGCGAACTGACGCAATGGCCGGTGCAACACACGAGTTGGGAAGACTGGCGGCGGCGTCATCCCGATACCCGAGTCTTGTCGACGAATACCGGCTTCGGGCACATCGACTACGATCAGGATCCCTACAGGCAGTACAAGAACAGCAGCCGACTGATGTTCTCGGTATCGAATACGGATAAGCGTCTGAGGAACAAAGAGTGGGTGCTGGGCGTAATCGCCGGAGGCCAGGCCAGGGCCTACCCACTTCGCAGTTTGAAAAAAAGTAATTCACCGATCACAGATCAGCTTGGCGACACGCCCGTAAGCATTCAATTCGACAATGAGCATCAAACCGCTGTCGCCCTGGACCAGCACGGCAACGCGCTCGAGTCCATTCAGCTCTACTGGTTTGCCTGGGCCGCCTTTCATCCGGAGACCTCGGTCTGGAATTGCAAGGATGGATCGCGTCGCTGTTAGGTATTGCGCCTACTGCAAATAACGTATTATTCGACTCAGGCAGCTATGCAAGGATCAGGACATGCCAGGTCGCTATTACGATGAGCTTTCGGTTGGTCAGACCTTTGAACATCCGATTCGCAGGACCATTACGGAAACCGACAATGTCATCATCACAACGATGACGCACAACCCGGCATCGCTGCACCTTGATGCCGAATACATGAAGACCACCGAATTCGGCAAGCCGATTGTCAACAGTTGCCTGACGCTGTCTTTGATGGTCGGGATATCGGTAAACGACACTACACACGGCACGACGGTCGCCAATTTGGGTTGGGATGACGTTCGTTTCCCCAAGCCTTTGTTTCATGGCGATACGATCCATATCGAATCCGAAGTGCTTGAGCTGCGTGACAGCAAGTCCCGTCCCGAAAACGGCATCGCGACTTTCGAACATCGCGCATTTAATCAGCACGACGAACTTGTCGGCGTCTGCAAACGCACGGCGTTGATGCTCAAGAAGCCCGCATGAATCGAAGCTATCTCTTTGTACCGGCTGACAGCGAGCGCAAACTAAGCAGGGCTGCCGACGCTGGCGCTGACGCAGTCATTCTCGATCTCGAAGATTCGGTCGCCGCCGCGTCTCGACCAACCGCGCGTGACCTTGCCCGAAATTACGTGGAAGGCAAAGAAAACGTCTGGGTGCGAATAAACCCGATAGATTCTGCGGACGCTGAGTTGGATCTGGCCGGAGTCATGCCCGCTGTACCTGCCGGTATCGTGTTGCCAAAACCCCGAGGTGCCGAGGACTTGCTGCTGCTGGCGGGGAAGCTCGACGAGCTGGAAGACAAGCACGGCATTGAAGCCGGCAAGACGGAGATCCTGGCGATTTGCACGGAACGGCCAGAAGCGATTTTCACTCTTGGCAGTTACGCCGGCGCGTCGCCACGATTGCGAGCCCTATCCTGGGGTGCCGAGGACCTGAGTGCGGCCGTGGGCGCAAGTACCAATCGCGCCGCTGATGGTAGCTGGTTACCGCCCTACGAACTGGCGCGATCACTGTGTCTGTTCGCCGCCGCAGCGGCGGAAGTTGCAGCGGTGGATACGGTCTATACGGATTATCGAAACACTGAAGGTCTGGCAAATTATGCTGCGAATGCGAGACGCGATGGTTTCGTCGGCATGCTCGCAATTCACCCGGCTCAGGTCGAAATTATTAATCGGGCATTTGTTCCGACGACCGCTGAACTGGAGCGTGCCGAACGCATCGTAGCGTTGTTTGATGAAATCCCGGGCGCGGGAGCGCTTGGTCTGGATGGAGAAATGATTGATCGCCCGCACCTCGTGCAGGCACAGCGAATTTTGCAGCTCGCGAAACGACTGGCTGCGCTATAAAAAGAAGGCATTACTAATGAGTGACAAATATCCTGTCAGCGCGGAGACGAAAGCGCGCGCGTTGATCGACGCGGACGGCTACGCCGAGATGTATGCACAATCGGTCGAAGACAACGAGGCTTTCTGGGAGAACCAGGCAAGCCGAATCGACTGGATCAAGCCATTCACGAAAGTGAAGGACGTCTCCTTTGCCAAAGACGACGTGCACATCCGCTGGTATTACGACGGCACGCTCAATGTTTGTTACAACTGCGTCGACCGGCACCTGGAGTCGAAGGCGGACGACGTTGCGATTATCTGGGAGGGTGACGACCCGGCCCGCGACCTGACGATCACCTACGGGGATCTGCATGCAAGAGTCTGCAGATTTGCCAATTCACTCAAAGCACTCGGCGCCAGGAAGGGCGACCGCATCACACTCTATATGCCGATGATTCCTGAGGCTGCAATTGCCATGCTGGCCTGTGCTCGCATCGGTGCAGTTCACTCAGTGGTATTTGGTGGATTCTCGCCTGAAGCATTGGCTGGTCGCATCCATGACTGCGAGTCGAACATCGTGGTAACAGCAGACGAAGGTCGACGTGGCGGCAAAGTAATTCCGCTAAAAGCAAACGTTGATGCAGCGGCGGAAAACCCGGACGTCACGACGCTCGAAAAAATACTGGTTGTCAGAAACACTGGCAACGATGTCAACTGGGTTGAGGGACGTGATGCGTGGTTGCATGAGCTGGAGACGGAAGTTGATGCCAATTGCCCTTGCGAGGAAATGGGCGCGGAAGACCCTTTATTTATTCTTTACACGTCCGGCTCAACGGGTAAGCCAAAAGGTGTCTTGCACACTACCGGAGGCTACCTGGTCTATGCGGCTGTAACGCATGAGTATGTGTTCGATTATCACCCTGGCGATGTGTATTGGTGTACGGCGGACGTTGGCTGGGTAACCGGGCACAGTTATATCGTCTACGGCCCGCTCGCGAACGGCGCGATTACACTGATGTTTGAAGGTGTGCCCAACTATCCGACATCGTCTCGTTTCTGGGAGGTCTGCGACAATCACGACGTCAATATTTGCTACACCGCGCCGACCGCCATTCGCTCCCTGATGCGCGAAGGTGATGAACCGGTCAAGCGCACGTCCAGAAAATCCTTGCGACTGCTCGGTTCTGTTGGCGAACCAATCAACCCCGAAGCATGGGAGTGGTACTACCACGTTGTCGGTGACGGACGTTGTCCGATCGTCGCCACCTGGTGGCAAACAGAAACGGGCGGCATTCTCATCACGCCATTGCCAGGCGCAACCGCATTGAAACCAGGCTCGGCGTCGATGCCGTTCTTCGGTATTCAACCGGCCGTCGTTGATGCTGAAGGCAATGTGCTTGACGGTGCAGTGTCCGGTAACCTCATTATTACCGACAGCTGGCCTGGGCAAATGCGTACGCTATACGGTGACCACGAGCGCTTCGTGGAAACCTACTTTTCGACTTACGACAACGCCTACACGACTGGCGATGGTGTGCGCCGCGATGAAGACGGCTATTACTGGATCACGGGTCGGGTCGATGATGTCCTGAATGTTTCAGGTCACCGCATGGGTACCGCCGAAGTTGAGAGTGCACTGGTCTCGCACACGAATGTCGCGGAAGCGGCTGTCGTCGGCTATCCGCATGACATCAAAGGGCAGGGCATATACGCCTACGTGACATTGATGGAAGGTGTTGAGTCGAGTGACGAGCTTCTGGTTGAACTGCAGAAGTGGGTGCGCAAGGAAATCGGCCCAATTGCGAAACCTGATTTGATTCAGTGGGCGCCAGGCTTGCCGAAAACCCGCTCTGGAAAAATCATGCGGCGTATCTTGCGTAAGGTCGCCGCGGACGATTATTCAGAATTGGGTGATACTTCGACGCTGGCCGATCCGGGTGTTGTAGAGGACTTGATCGAGAACCGGCAGAATCGCGCGAGCTAGCGCGAAGCAGATTCTTCGTCGGGCAGGTCGTCGAGTGATATATCGCCAAGGGCGACTGTTTCATTGCTGCCGGTTTCATCGTCGATCTGATCGATGACCGAGTCGGCAAGCGCTGCCTGAATCATCGAATCGTCGTCTTGCCCTTCATCAAGTGAGTCGGTGACAAGGTCCTTCTCATGCAGAACGACCGTTTCCTTCAGGTGTTCTTCAGTGCCACCCAGCCGCTTGCATTCGGCAATCTGACGCTCATAGGCGCTGACAAATTCTTCCGCGTACATTTGTGAGTATCGGCCGCCGCCTTTTTCAGTCAGGATTGGGTAAATGTCGCAGTACATCTGCCAGTATTTCGACTTCTTGTTCCATTTACTGAACAGACCGCCGCCCATCGAGTGATTGAATCCCTCACTGAGTTCCTCAGGTTCGAAGCGATCGGCGAATTCCGAAAACGCGCTGCCCATTGCATCAAGAAATGCGTCCTGGTGGAACAGCAGATCACGGCAAACCTCACGAACAGCATCTCTGGGGCCAAGGTACTCGCCCTCTTTGCCGACCAGGAGCTGTTTGATCGAGTCTTTCGTATTGGCGGACAACTTGAGAGGGTTGTTGTGTCGTGGCAGGACTGTGGTCTGGTCCAGGCGAAACGCATTCTTTAGGTTTGCACGGCTCGCGAGTAACTGAGTAATGCCTTCGACAAACTCGCGCATGACTTCGCCGGCGTTTTGCATGATCTCACCGAGATCAGCTGACGGATGCAATTCGGCGCGGTTAATGCCGAGGCCATCCAGGAATGAATCCAGTAAATCGGTAGCGACAAGATCAGCTTCAGCGAGGGCCGTCGATTTTGCTGGTTTGGGTTCCTCGATCTTCTCGGCGACCTTTTGCGCGGCACGTTCTACGATGCCGGTGTCGTTCGGACGACCGAACAGCACAGACTGAAACTCGTCATCACCAGTGATCGCATCTTCATCAAGAAGCTGCACACCCGTATGCAGTGATTCGTCCGGTACAAGTGACGCAACGTGTTCGGCGACCTTCGAATCGGGTTCGTCGAGCGGCATCACGATGCTCTCGCCTGATTCGATTGAGACTGTCATCTCAAAGTCCCCGAATCTTAATGTGTCGCCGTTGAACAGACGCCTGGGGTTGCCTTTGCCGATCGGCTCGCAGTCACCGTTGACATAGATGCCATTGGTGCTGGTGTCGACGAGGTAATAGATACCACCCTTGAAATCGATGGTGGCATGACGCCCGGAAATAAAGCGATCCGGATCCGGCAGGATCCAGTCATTTTGCAATGAGCGCCCGATCGTGCCGCCTTTTTCGCCAAACTCGCGCACGGCATCGTCACCCACGATTTCGCGGTGTTCGGAGACTATTTCCAGTCGACAGCTCATGACACAGGAATAGTGCAAAGAATCAAGGGCCTACGCTGCCAAGCAGTTCACATAATTCAGCTTTGTTCTGGAGAAATTTCCTGAGATATATGATCGAAAATAACCATATCTGACAAATGCCAACGGAGCCGGTTTTTGGGTACACTACGCGCCCCGCAGGCCCCACTGCGATAGAATCAGTGTCAGCATGAGCCAGAAAATCCTCTACCGCGTTATCTTCATGAGCCAGGGTCAGGTCTACGAGATCTACGCCCGCGAAGTCGGCCATGGCGACATGTTCGGATTCATCGAAGTTGAGCAACTGGTCTTTGGCGAGCGGACGAGTATCGTGGTCGACCCTTCGGAAGAGAAGATCAAGTCAGAATTCGAGAACGTTAAACGCACCTACCTGCCCATGCATTCGATTATTCGAATCGACGAAGTCGACAAGCAGGGCACGAGTAAAATATCCAAGCTCGAAGGTAACGTGACGCAGTTTCCGATGCCGATCTATACTCGCTCCGACTCCAAGTAGGAGCGCTGCTTTACCCCAAGGGCACGTAGGCAGCGCGAGCTTGGTTAGGTATCATCGCGTTTCCCCTTTAGCATCCAACGCAAGGTCGAACCCGCTTGTCGACACCTGCATCTGATTTAGACGCTCAAACTCGCATTGTAATGCTGGAGTTGCCGGGGCAGTTCGCGCTATCTGATTTTCGGCTTGCGAAGCTACTGACTTCACTGCAACAACAAGATGAGCGCGTCAAATCTATCGCTGCCCGTTTCGTATATTTCGTCGCGCTATCAACACCCCTTTCCGCCGACCACAAGACCCGTCTGAACGGACTGCTGTTGTCCGGCGAGAAAGCCGCGTCACTTGGCAAGGGTGCTCACAAGGTTTACGTCGTGCCGCGGCCCGGCACGATTTCGCCGTGGTCGAGCAAGGCAACCGATATCGCGCTGGCGTGCGACCTCGATGTTGAACGTATCGAACGCGGTATCTGCTATGGCCTGCAAATCGCGGGAAAGGTAAGTGAGGCGGGTCTTCAGGAGATCGGCAAGCTCCTGTTCGATCGCATGACCGAAACACTGTTGTACAAAGGTGATGACGCCTATGCATTATTCGAGGCGCACGACCCGGCACCGTTGACGCAGGTAGCGCTGGGGAAAAATGGACGTAAAGCACTGGCCAAGGCCAACACGGATCTGGGTCTGGCCTTGTCCGATCAGGAGATCGACTATCTCGTCGATAGCTATGCCGGCTTAGGCCGGGACGCCACCGACGCCGAGCTCATGATGTTCGCGCAAGCCAATTCAGAGCACTGCCGGCACAAGATTTTCAACGCCAGCTGGGTGATTGATGGTCAGTCACAAGACGAGCGACTGTTCGCGATGATCAAGTCCACGACCGAGGCGACACCGGACGGTGTCATCTCGGCCTATTCGGATAATGCGGCGGTAATCGAGGGTTGGCGCGGTTCTCGTCTCATGCCGGCACCCGACAGCCGCGAGTATCGTTACAGCGACGAGCCAGTGCACATTGTGATGAAGGTGGAAACCCACAATCATCCGACGGCGATTTCGCCGTTTCCAGGCGCGGCAACCGGATCCGGTGGCGAAATTCGTGATGAGGGTGCTACCGGGCTCGGCGCCAAGCCCAAGGCCGGGCTCACAGGATTCACAGTCTCGCATTTGAGAATCCCCGACTACGAGCAGCCCTGGGAAATAGACTTTCCGCATCCGGACCGGATGGCAACTCCGCTGGAGATCATGATCGAAGGACCGATCGGCGGAGCTGCGTTTAATAACGAATTCGGCCGGCCGAATTTGCTCGGATATTTCCGTACCTATGAGACCGCGCTGCCCGGTCTTGCCGACAACGAGATTCGCGGATATCACAAACCGATCATGATCGCGGGTGGCGTTGGTAACGTTCGCGCAGAGCACGCGAACAAGATCGATGTGCCGGTCGGGGCCAAGGTCGTTGTAATAGGCGGACCGGCGATGTTGATCGGCCTGGGCGGCGGCGCCGCGTCAAGTCTGGCCAGCGGCACGAGCAGTGAAGATCTCGATTTCGCGTCGGTACAGCGCGGCAATCCGGAGATTCAACGCCGGGCGCAGGAAGTCATAGATCGTTGCTGGCAAAAGGGCGACGACAATCCGATTTTGTTGATTCACGATGTCGGCGCCGGTGGTTTGTCCAATGCCGTTCCCGAGGCTGTCGATCACAGTAAGCACGGCGCGCAAATAGAATTACGCGAAATCGATAATGCCGAGCGGGGCATGTCGCCGATGGGCATCTGGTGCAACGAGGCCCAGGAACGCTATGTCCTTATCGTTGCCGACGAGCGCGTCGATGAGTTCGTGGCTCTTTGCGAACGCGAGCGATGCCCTGTGTATGTCATTGGTACTCTGACCGATGACGGTACGCTGGTCGTCAATGACCGCGAGTTCGATAACAGCCCCGTCGATATGCCGATGGACATGTTGCTCGGCAATCCACCAAAAATGACGCGAGATGTGGAGCGGGTTGCGGTGCCCGAAACACGCCTGGACTTGTCCGGCATTGAATTGCAAGAAGCGGTTTCGCGCGTCCTGCGTTTTCCTGCCGTGGCAAATAAGGGTTTTCTCATTCACATTGGCGATCGCACCGTCGGTGGGCTCAGTGTGCGTGATCAGCTCGTTGGCCCGTGGCAGGTGCCAGTGAGCGATGTTGCGATCACGGCGACCGGTTATGAAGATACGACAGGTGAAGCGATGTCGATGGGTGAGCGTACACCGCTCGCCGCCCTAAACGCGCCGGCATCGGGGCGCATGGCGGTTGCTGAAGCCATCACAAATATTGCAGCCGCACCAATCGAAGACATCAAGAAGATTCGATTGTCAGCCAACTGGATGGCGGCCGCAGGACATCCAGGAGAGGATGCGAACCTGTTCGATACGGTCAAGGCGGTTGGCGACGAGTTGTGCCGCGATCTTGGTGTAGCGATTCCGGTTGGCAAGGACTCGATGTCATTGCGTGCGAGTTGGCAGGAAGGCAAGGACAACTATCAGGTGGTCGCCCCGGTCTCGTTGATCGTCACGGCCTTCGCACCGGTTACGGACGTGCGGCGGCATCTGACGCCGCAACTCAAGTCCATGGACGAGTCGAGCTATCTGCTGTTATTCGACCTGGGTGACGATAAGAACCGCTTAGGCGGGTCGTGTCTCGCACAAGCCTACAATCGTGTTGGCGGAGATACCGCGGATCTCGATAGTCCGGACTTGCTCAAGAATTTCTTCGCCGCGATTCAGGAACTCAATGAACGCGACATGATTCTCGCCTACCACGACCGCAGCGACGGCGGCCTGCTGGCAAGCGTTGCTGAAATGATGTTCGCGAGCCGCCTCGGCGTATCGCTGCAACTGGACGGATCAGGACGGGAGTTACTGGCACAACTTTTTTCCGAGGAAGCCGGTGCCGTAATTCAGGTTGCAAAAAACAAACTCACCCAGGTACAGATGGTACTTGATCGTACGGGCGCCAAAGCAACGGCAATTGGCCGGGTCGAAAACGAGCCGAAGTTTGTTGTTCGCAGTGGCGAAGACGTCGTGCTGGAACTGGGCCGCAAAGAGATGCAACGCGAATGGTCGGAAATGAGCTATCGCATCCAGGCGTTGCGTGACAACCCTGCAACCGCAGTCGAGGAATTCAATCGCATTCTTGATGATAATGATCCCGGGCTGCACGCTGAGCTGACATTCGACGTCAATGACGACATTTGTCGCACGCTACGCGGCACGGCCGGCCCTCGTGTTGCGGTGTTACGCGAGCAGGGCGTTAACAGCCAATATGAAATGGCTGCCACGTTCATACGTGCGGGATTCACAGCGGTCGACGTTCACATGAGCGACTTATTGAGCGGCCGCGACAGTCTCGCTAATTATCATGGCCTGGTCGCCTGTGGCGGATTTTCTTTTGGTGATGTTCTTGGCGCTGGCGGTGGCTGGGCCAAGTCGGTCCTGTATCACGCGGCGGTGCGAGATCAATTCGAGGAGTTTTTCCAGCGCGGCGATACGTTCAGCCTCGGTGTATGTAACGGCTGCCAGATGATGTCGCATCTGCGCGAGTTGATTCCCGGCGCGGAAAACTGGCCGCGCTTCTTACGCAATAAGTCTGAACAATTCGAAGCACGGCTGAGCCTCGTCGAGGTGCTCGAAAGTCCGTCGATATTTCTCGAGGGCATGGCAGGATCGCGTATGCCGATCGCGACCTCACATGGCGAAGGCCGGGTCGCGTTCGAGAATGACACCGATCGCTACATGGCGTCACACACAATCGCAGTTCGCTACGTTGATAACTACGGCAACGTTGCGGACGAGTATCCGGCGAACCCGAATGGTTCTCTCGATGGAATCTGCGGGCTGTCCAGCGACGATGGTCGCGTGACGATCATGATGCCGCACCCGGAACGAGTGGCTCGCACGCTGCAAAACTCCTGGCATCCCGACGATTGGGGTGTAGATGGTCCGTGGATGCGACTATTCAGGAATGCCCGAATCGCAATGGGCTAGGCTAGTCACAGGGGGTTACGCCGAAGACGCCAGATCCCCATTGCCTTCCTGAACGAAGAAGCGACGCACCTTGATGGCGCGAGAGAGCTTGCCGCGGCGCACGAAGCACTGATAGAACATGTCCTTTAGCACTTCAAGCAGGATGCCGGCCTGTGACCGGGTAAGGAGCGGGAGTTCTTCTTCTTCACCCGTGTCGAATAGCACGAATTTAATCGGTGCGAACGTCTCATCATCGATGCCCGCGATGTCCTGCGCGACGATTATCTCCTCGAACGCCCTGAGTTTGCCGCCTTCGCCAAGTGCTTCATACGCACTCAAGGCTGCGCGGCGACACATTGAAGCAAATGCGTTGAAGTTGTTGCCCGAGTAGCAGGCAAGCGCTTCACGGAATAACACCTCGGTGTGCTTGGGAAGATAGGAAAACGCGAAGCGTTCCTTGGGTCGTTCGAGCTCGATGAAATTACGATACAGCTCGACCTGATTTTCAGAATACTGCTTAACGGCGAAACGCAGAAAAACAGGTGCCTGGCAGGCGTCGCATCGGTACACCAAACCAACATGTTTCGGGTGGTGCTGCAGGAGGTCATCGGCGTGTGGTACAGCTTGTGGACTCATGTGCGAGTAGACGCTGCAATACGGGCACTCAAGACCGATCTGCTCGTCATCTTCGAGCAGGAGCCCCTGATCCCTGTCCAATACTATCGCCATCTTGTGGCCATCTTCGCTCGTTATTATTTGATACTAAATCTACTAGTTAAATCAACCAGCTAGGCCAGTATGCACCAACAATTCGATGCCGCTACAAATCATTAACATAATGTCCTGATCATTCTGCCACCTGTCCCCAATCCCCGACAGCTTTTCGTGCCTGATCGTTGATTGGACGTGAAATAAGGGCATCCCGGCTCAGCGTTACTCGAAAACGAGCGCCGTCCGCCATCGGCAGATAGGTCGCGGTGCCGTAAAAAGCGTCGATTCCGGGAGTCAGTCTGGGAAATTTTCGCACCATGCTCCACAAATCGAGTGGCCGTTCCTCGGCCAGTCCATGCACCGTGCGTGGTTCGGTTTGTTCGCGATCAACAGAGGAGTAGCGACCGCTCAGGCGCTCGAGCTGATACACCGGTTCGAGGCCCAGAATGGTCGCCGGCGGTTGCCATGTAACGACGCGGGCGTCGAGTTGCCATTCGTCACCGCGCAACGTCAACAAGCGGTCGATCTGGCCGTCGATCATCAGGCGTGCTGTATATTCTTCGGGCGCGGATTGCGAAAACTCGATGACACCAACCAACTGTTCGGCCGTCAGTCGTTCGTATCCGAGGTAGCTTATAAACAGCAGAATGCCGACTGTGCCCAGTGCACCGGTCGCCGCGCAAAATGTCGCTGATCCGCCGGCCCTGAGTAATCGTCGGCGACGCAGGTGCCTGACCGTGGAACCCAGGTACAGGAGCGCGATGAGCGTGAGTATTGCGCTGGCGGCGATGAGGACGTTCATTAGGCCCTTCAGGAGTACAGAGTCGCCTAGGTATCGAGTCGCTTGTATTTTATACGACGTGGGCTGTCGGCATCGATTCCGAGGCGGCGTTTGCGATCTTCCTCGTAGTCCGCGTAGTTGCCGGCGAACCAAGTTACTACTGAGTCTCCCTCAAACGCCAGTATGTGTGTACATATACGGTCCAGGAACCAGCGATCGTGCGAAATAACGACGGCTGAGCCCGGAAATTCCAACAATGCCTCTTCGAGCGCGCGTAGCGTTTCGACATCGAGATCATTGGTCGGTTCGTCGAGCAATAGCAGATTGCCACCGGACTTGAGCATTTTCGCGAGGTGCACGCGGTTGCGTTCACCGCCGGACAGGATGCCAATCTTCTTTTGTTGTTCCGCGCCACGGAAGTTGAAGCGCCCAACGTAGCGGCGAGACGGCGTCTCGTAGTTGCCGACCTTGATCAGGTCCTGGCCATCCGAGATTTCTTCCCAGACCGTTCTGTTGTCGTCGAGGCTGTCGCGTGACTGATCGACACTCGCGATTTGCACAGTGTCGCCCAGGCGAATCGTGCCTGAGTCCGGTTGCTCGCTACCGATCAACATGCGGACGAGGGTCGTCTTGCCCGCGCCGTTGGGCCCGATCACGCCAACGATGCCGCCTTGCGGCAGCTGAAAACTGAGCCCGTCGATCAACAGCTTGTCGCCGAATCCCTTCTTCAGATCGTTGACTTCGATCACGAGGTCTCCAAGGCGAGGGCCCGGCGGAATATAGATTTCGTTGGTTTCGTTACGTTGCTGGTACTTCTGCGATGAAATTTCGTCGAATTGCCGCAACCGCGCTTTGGATTTCGCCTGCCGGCCTTTCGGATTTGCGCGTACCCATTCGAGCTCGGCGTGAATTGCTTTTTGGCGTGCTTTCTCGGATGCCTCTTCGTGCGACAGGCGTTTTTCCTTTTGTTCAAGCCAGGAAGTGTAGTTGCCTTCCCACGGCATACCGTGG
>PVMS01056867.1_pt1 | contig 14339 bp, 9 predicted proteins | sample 1853461 | NCBI WGS metagenome assembly PVMS01 (sample SAMN08582032, study PRJNA380276) | Marine sediment metagenome, whole genome shotgun sequencing project. | isolation source: ocean sediment barecode stripped | collected 2017 | reverse complement strand
TGCATGGCCTCCACTTCAGGGACATAGGGTATGTCTACTGTGACGCGATCGGCATCACCGTTTTGGAGCATGAGCTTGCGGGTGCTCCACTCCTTGACATATTTAACGATGGCTGTTTTCAATGCCGGCCGGGGGCCCCAGTAGCCGTCATTGCGTTCAAAGATAAACTGATTGGAAGGCTCCCAGTGCTTCATTTTAAAGGCACCGGTGCCGTTGGTAATTTTTTGCAACGGTTCATGGCCGGGCGCGGGGTTGTTGTACCGGTCCGCCTGCCGGATATCGCCGTTCCAGCATCCTTTGGAAATGGCCCACTCCCGGTCCAGGATCGATGAAGCCGAGTAGGCCAGAATACCCATAAAAGGCGGAAACGGTCGCGGCAGGAAAAAAGTCACACGATCACCGTTTACCACCACCGCTTTATCAATTGCTTCAAAAATGCCCGGAATGATTTTCCCATCTTTGTCACGCGTTGATCCGTGACCGGTTAAAGCCTCGAGCAGCATCCACATGGGACCGCCGTCCGGATCCACAATCATGTTGCGTTTAAAGGAATAGGCAACATCTTCAGGTGTGAGGTCTCCACCTTCCTGAAATTTGACGCCTTTGCGGATCATAAAAGCATAGGTTTTACCGTCCGCAGATATCCCTCCATTTTCAAGGGTTGGAACTTCGGTGGCCAGCACCGGAACAAATCGATCGGTATGGGACCCGTCGAAGAATACCAGGGTTTCGTATATGTTCCAGATGCGTTGAGAACCCGTACTGTCATAGCAGACTGCAGGGTCCAGGGTGCGAAGGGTGCCGTAGGTTGCCAGCACAAAGGTATCCGGGTTTTTGACTACTCCCTGGCAGGGAACAGAAACCATGATAAGCAAGGCGATACTACTTAAGAACACATAAATTCTTCGCATGACACCATCCATTTCTATCCCCAGGAAACTTTGCAATTGGGTGTTAGATACAAAATCGTAACCTTACCCCAGCCATGTTACCATCGATATCTATTATTGGAAAGACAACATTGACGGTTTCGTAAAAAGGCGAATTCATCAAGTGTTTGGTGTTTCGTGTTTGGTATTTGGTATGAAATATAGAATGCTAAATCATTATGTTAAAAAACCAAACACTAATTAGAAGCTTAATCCGGCCATTGGCAAGCCGACGACTTGCTTGACACATTTCCGTGGGTTATCTATAATGTATTGATAAGAGAACAAATATTCAACCCTTATGACACCCTGATCAGAGCGCGTATTTCATTCCGTCGGTCCTGTCTTCATCCTATTGGTTCTCAGCCTATGAAACTTTGTCCTAAATGCGATCAATCCGTCGCGGAAGAAATCACCACCTGCCCCACCTGCGGCAGTATAATTGGCGAAGGGCGAAAATACATTGATGATTACCGTATTGTCGATGTTCTCCACGAAGGCCACTCCAGCTTTCTGTGCCGGGCGATACGAGAGCGAACCCAGGAACTGGTCATGATCCGCCTGTTCACCCCTGAGTCCGGGGTCGATGAAAAAATTGTCTGGCGCTTGAAACGAGAACTGGAGGAACTCAAACAACTTCCCCCTGATGGTTTTGTCCAGCATCATGCTATCAGGCAATCGTCTGATGGATTATGGTACCGGATCAGCGAGTGGATCAATTCCGAAAGCTGGGGATCTTTACTTGCTTCCGGAAAACTGAAGGACCGATCGGTGCTTATCGATTTGTTTTACCAGGTGGCCTCCATCCTTGCAGTTCTTCATGAAAAGGGCCATTTTATTCCTCACCTCATATTAAATGACATCATTGTAATCAAAGAAAGCAGTGAAGAATTCACGATTAAAATCGACTACAAGCTTTCCCGATTTTTTGATCCGAAACTGAATCGACCCGGTTCCATGCTGAAGAATCTGCTGGATTGCCACCCGGACATCGTTAACCAGCGACCGCTTGATTACCGCAGTGATATATGGTCGCTGGCAAAAATCTTTGTCGAATTGCTGACCGCCGATCTTGAAACCAGGGATTTCCTGTCCAAGGTTGACGAGCTTGAGCTCTCTTCCGAACTAAACGTTTTATTAAAAGTAATGCTGGCCGATGACCCGGACATGAGGCCCCGTTCCATGGCCGAAGTTGCCGACTCTCTGGCTAAAATTAAAAAAGGGGAAGACGAAAAAGTCAAAGCGGCAATCTCCGCTCCTGCACAAGTCCCGGTGCGCACGATTACAAGACTTAATAAAATCGTCAAACTGCTGGCGGCGGCTGTTGTTATATTGATTATGGCCGGTTTTCTGGCCTGGTATCAATTATACCGGCCGGAAGAAAATGTTACTACCAGATTTGAAACCTATGCCAACAAGTATGCCGAGTCAGTTGCCTTTTTGGCAGCCGAATACTGGTTGGAAGCTGATGGGGGGCAATTTTACCATAACATGTCCGAAGGAACGGCCTTTCTGGTTGACAGCGACGGTTATCTTCTGACCAGCCGCCACGTGGTGTGCCCCTGGCTGGAAGACACCAATCTATTTGCAACGGCCGCACAGCTCAAAGCCGGTGGTATGACCCCTGTCTTCAAATACCGCATCTTTCTGTGGTTTGAAGGCGCCAAAGCCTTCAACCAGGGGGCGCGCATGTTGCCGAGCCCGGAACTGTCGGATGCCTTTTTCATCGACGTTGCTTACAGTACGGAAGCAGAACCGCGGCTGGCTATTGCCGGCGTCGCCAAGCCGTCGATGCAAACTCGGCATTTGGTTACCTCTCCCCTCAAAGATGATTATGCCGTACTTAAAATTGATCGTATCCCGGAGGGGTTGAAGCCCCTGCCGCTAGACATAGGTATGGATCCCCAACAGATTCCCAAGCTTTCACCCATCATTACCCTGGGATTTCCCCTGGGGCGTCGCACCCAGGCCGACACGATTAATGTCAGCGTGACCCGCGGTAATGTGAGGCGCACTTTTGATAATCTTATCCAGGTTGATACCTCTTTGCATGGGGGCAACAGCGGTGGCCCGGTGATTGATTCCCGCGGTAAAGTTATCGGTATCGTTTCCGGGGTTGCCATGGAATGGAGCCAGCAGGGATTTATACCCATAGCAACACCCGTGTGGGATTTGGGAATGGTGTTGCCCATTACCAAAGCCGTGGATTTATTAATTGAGCTGAAGGCCGGCCAGATCAAATGGAACGGTGTGCTGGATTTTTCCACAGAAGACAACCTGAAAAAAATCCGTGAAATCGCGGCCGAAGGCCGGTGGGCAGATGCAGTGAAACTGGCCGATGAGAAACTTGCCAACAGTCTCCAACCGGCATTGAACACAGCTGCCGGGATGATGCATTTTTGTACGGCTGACTATTGGGAGGCCAAAAAACTGTTTTCCCAATCGCTTTCCATGGATGCCCAGGACTATTCGGCAAGGTTTATGCTTTATCTTATTGATTACCTGACTGGAGATGTGGAGGCGAGCTCCCAACGCCAGTATTTGATTAATCTGGACTGGCGATCACCGGCCGAGTTTCAGGGCTATCTGGCATGGGTTTTAGAAGGATTGATTGATGAACAAACCGCATTGCAAAGCTGGTATAATGCACCTGAAAAGAGCTGGCTGTATTATGTCGTAAGTCTTATGCATTCCAAGCGCAAGGATTGGCAGCGGGCGGAAGAACTGGCCCAGGAGGCTGTTCTGTCAGCCGGCACCGATGCCTGGGAATTTTTTCTTGCAAAGGCCCAGCTCGAACAATTGCAGAAACGCCGCCGCGCCGACCTCAGAACAGAAACCCAGTGGAACAAATATAAAGCGGAAATAAAGGAATTTGATAAAAAGGTCAAGGATGGGCAAAAAGCCAAGGCCGAGCGGGCCGAGCAGATGGTTGCCCTGTATATGAAAATCGCCGATACAACTGCCGGAATTAAGGACAAACTGCAGGCCCTGGAGAAAACCTATGAGATTCTGCCCGACAACCGCAGTATCCTGACCGCAATGATTTACTACAGCGCCGCTGATGAGAACTGGCCCAAATCACTGGAGTACATCCAGGCCCTACTACAAACAAAGGTCCGTCAGAATGCGCGGCGTATGGGTATCGGGCTTCTTGAGGCCTGTATTTTCAACTACCAGGCAAAAGACAAGAAGGCCCGCGAGGCTCTGGAAGAATATGAGCGCCGGATCAGGGATCCCTGGTTTTTAACTATCAGTGAATATCTTTTGGGCAAACAAACCGACAAGGTGCTGAAAGATATGGCGGGAGAAAGTCCGGAGCGGCTTATTACTGCTTACACCATTATGGGTTTCTGGGATGAAGGTGCCGGTGAACAGAAAAAGGCGGCCCGGCATTACAAGGAAGCCATGGGGTCCTTCCTGGATGACTGGCTGGAATACGATTTTGCCCGGGAGAGAATTAAGAAGTTAAAGAAACCTGCCGAGTGATTGTATTAGAAGTGGTTTCAAAACCCCAGACCATGTCCCAAGACACCGCTGAGCGGGATTACATGTCTAATCTAAACAGATTAATGTATGCATCAAGGTAATTTAAAGCTCATTGCCTAGAGCTCATAGCTCAAAGTAAAATAAGGATTCAATTCCTTCAGACTATCAGCTATGAACTATCAGCTAATACGAAACGGCCGTCCCCCAGTAGTTGAAGGCCGCAGGTTTCCATACTTGAAGAAACATCGTGTCCATTGCCCGAATCTTAAAGCCCCCCCGCTCGAGAAGGGTTGGAATCGAGCGATTCAAATTACAGCCGCCTGCCAGTTTTGACCAGACCGGGTTTAAGCGATCCTGCCACTTCCTCACATTTTCATCCGTGGCGGCACCATGTTCGCAAAATATAAGCTCGCCGCCCGATTTAAGGACCCGTCGCATATCTATCAGTGCTTCGATGACATTGGGTACGCTGCACAACGTGTAGGTCACCAGAACCGTATCGGCACTGCCTTCATCCAGCGGTATTTTTTCAGCCGATGCCTGAAGGAACTCAACGTCAAATTTAACGCCTGCCGTGTCAGCCATCTTCCACATTGCTGCCGAAGGATCAAGCCCCCAGACGTGGTCTACCTTTTCAGGATCGTAAAACCCGAGGTTGAGCCCTGTACCGATGCCGATTTCCAGCACCCGGCCCCGGGCCAGGGGGACCACCTTTTGGCGCTGACGGGTGAATTCCTTATGACCGCAGACAAAGTTCGTGATCCGTGGCACAATATATTCTTCGAAAAATTTCATTATTTTCTCGTCTCCTATCACCATAATCAGATAATATAAACATCATAAAAAATGGGTGCTAAAGGCCGGAAGTCAATAGGGCAACTTTTTCAAGCCATCCCCTGCTGTGCACGGGATGGTCGTTGACGCAAGAATTACTTGACGCAATGATGCACTTTCGTCATATATACAACAAAGAAAAAATCGATCTTTTAACCTTGTGCAGAGGAGGAGGAAAGATGGATATCCAAAAAGCCGATCTGTTGAGGGGCTTGAGCAGGGATTGTGTAATCGATATTATGGACATCGCCGTACAGGAATCTTATGGCGCGGGGGCCTATCTTTTTCTCAGGGGAGATCCGGCCGGGTATTTTTATTTTTTGCTGATGGGGCAGGTCAAATTGAATCTAGGTGAAACCGGCAAAGTTGTTCACCAGGTGAGCCGACCGGGCGAGGTCATTGGCTGGTCCGGCCTTGTCGGACGCGAGGCTTACTCTGCCTCCGCCGAGTGTATCACGCCGACCGAGCTTCACAAAATAGAGGCCGGCAAGCTGCGCAAAATCATGGAGAAAAATCCGGTCGACGGTTTTGTATTTTTTGAAAACCTTTCAAAAATACTGGGCGACCGCCTGCTGCAGAGCTACAGCCGATACGAAAAGGTCTTTGTGACCAGTACCTTGATATAGCAGTAAATCCTAACCCGGATAAACCGGAAATCCGATACTCGCCTGATTTTATAAAATTGGCCGAAATCCCCGGCCCAGACCGTTTAAACATAATTTTTGCTATTCATTTTCTTAACAAGAAATATTTGGTTTATATATGAGCTAAAAGCGGTCCGCTATCTGAGTGCCTGGTCAATATCTGCCTTTATGTCATCCACATCCTCAATGCCGACAGATAGCCTCAGCAGACTGTCGGTGATGCCAAGCTTCGCACGTTCTTCATCCGTCATTTTTTGGTGAGATGTGGCTACCGGTGCACAGATAATGGTTTCAACACCGCCCAGGCTGAGTGCCGGTGTGATCAACTCGAGATTTTTGAGAAATCGGTGGGGGTCAATTTTCCGGCTATCCAGTTCAAATGACAGCATCCCGCCAAAGTTCCTCATCTGCTTTCGGGCAATATCGAAACCCGGATGATCTTCCAGGCCGGGATAATACACTTTTCGAATCAGGGGTTTGGTCTGCAGGTGCCGGGCCATCAGGAGCGCGTTCATATTTTGTTTTTCGACCCGGATACCCATGGTTTTAAGGCTCCTTTCCATCAGATAACAGGTCATGGCATTCAGACTGCCTCCAAAATTGGCTGCCGTCGGTTTAATCCTGGCGATCAACTCTTTAGAGGCCAGGGCGGCACCGCAGCAAATATCACTGTGGCCTCCGATATATTTGGTCCCGCTGTGGGTCACAACGTCAATGCCGAAATCAAGGGGGTTTTGATTGATCGGTGTTGCAAAGGTATTGTCAATGACAGTCAGGATGTTTTTGGATCCGGCGAGTTGGGCAACCGCTTCAATGTCCGTGATCACCAGCAGCGGGTTGGACGGTGTCTCAATGTAAATGACCCGGGTATTGTCGCGGACGGCCCTTTCAATCTCCGCTATCGCCCCGGATGCAAATGAATATTCGATGCCGAATCTGTCAAACTCGGCCGTGGCAAAATGATGGGTACCCCCATATATGTCTCTTTGCAGAACGATGTGGTCCCCGCTGTTCAGAAAAGAAAATAGAACCGTACTGATGGCCGCCATACCGGAGCTGAAAACCAGACCGTCTTCAGCGTTTTCCAGTACGCACAATTTTTCAGTGATGGATCTCTGATTGGGGGTATTAAAATACCGGGGATAGACATTTTCCGGTGCATCAAGATACTCAAATGAAGAAGATGTATAAATTGGTGTGTTAAGTCCTTTGGTTTCCGGATCAACATAGGTGCCGCTGTGAACACACTGGGTATCCTTTTTCATGCTTTGCTCCTCCTGTTAAATGTCCTTATTGGTAATTTGAAAACTGGAATATATTATTTGGCAATAGAATGCAATCCCTACTTTAAGGTATAATATTTATGGCGGACGATGGGGTAACTGGTGCTGGTCACTGATTTCTAGTCACTTGTAATTTTTGGTATAGGGTGTAAAGTATAAGGTATAAGGCGGAGGGCACAGGGTGCAAGGCGCGGGGCAAAGCATAAAAAAGATTTCGAGGAGTAGCTGCCTATATTTTTCTGTCAACCGATCCCAATCAGATTTACGCTTGATGCTGCTGTCCTCCGGATAGCTTCTAATTCTACTTTGTCACTTTATTAGATTGAGGATCGGCGATCCATGGACGACCTGATTTGTGTGCCGTTTTTTGCATATTTTTGGTGTCAGGTGTCAGTTCGCCGGTTTTTCCTTTCTGACACCCGAAACCTGAAACCTCAGCTTTTGTCAAATGTGACAAAGTAGAACTAATAACCAATAACATATAACTATCATGATTCGAGTCGGTCCCGCGGGTTCGAGCGGATTGGGAAATTTAAAGGGTGTGAGCAAGTGCGCCGAGATGGGTCTGGACTGCATGGAGGTTGAGTTTACCTATGGCGTGCGGATGGATCTTAAAACCGCTAAAGAGGTCGGCACCCTGGCCAGAGAAAAAGGCATCCTGCTTTCGGTGCACGCTCCTTATTATATCAACCTGGCTTCGGAGGAAAAAGAAAAGCTGGCCGCCAGCAAGAAGCGGATTCTGGACTCCTGCCAGAGGGCCCATGCCATGGGCGCCCGCAACGTGACCTTCCATGCCGGTTTCTATCAAACAAGAACCGCCGAGCAAACCTATGACCGGATCAAAAAAGCAATGGTCGGATTGCAAAAACAGATAGGCCGTCGCAAGTGGCCGGTGACATTGTGTCCGGAGGTCACCGGCAAACCATCCCAGTTCGGATCGCTGGAAGAGCTATTGCGACTGAAGAAAGAAACCGGCTGCGGGATCACCGTCGACTTTTCCCATCTGTATGCCAGGCACCAGGGAGACATTGACTATGCCCGGATCCTTAAAAAACTGCCCCTAAAATTTCATGCCCACTTTTCCGGAATCGAGTATGGCCCTAAAGGCGAGAGAAAACATATAAGAACCACGGAAAAAATTTTTTTAAACCTCTGGCCAGGGAATTGGTCAAGCGCAATCCGGACATCACCATCATCAACGAATCACCAGACCCTTACGAGGATGCGGTGATGATGATGAAAGTATTAAAAGAGGATTGAAGACATGTTTCGTAAAAAGGGAACCGCCGACAAACGGCAACTTTTGGAAGGTGTTCATTTAAGCACCCTGGTGCACGGCGAAAAAACATTGATGGGCCAATTCAGTATTGCCAAGGGATCCGCAATCCCGCCTCACTCCCATCCCCACGAGCAGACCGGGTTTATGGTTTCCGGCAAGCTCAGATTCAAGGTTGAAGATGAGGTAGTGGAAGTAGAAACCGGTGACAGCTGGTGCATACCCGGTAACGCCGAGCATTCTGTGGACGCACTGGAGGATTCAGTGGTGATCGAAGTTTTTTCTCCGGTTCGCGAAGACTATCTTCCCTGAAACATGATTAATGCCCCTTCATCCCTAAGGAAGGGGCTCATCGGTGTAGGCGACATTGGCGTCTTCGGATTTATACAGGGGAAGTTCTTTGCCCTGGCGAATATCTTCAACCCAGTTGGGATTTAACAGGATCGATTTGGCACTGAGAATTATATCGGCATCCTTTAGCGCATCCTCTGCAGTGGCGCGATCATAAATCTTGCCACATATCATAAGGGGCAAATCTGTCACTTCGCGCGTAATCCGGGCCATGGTTTGATCCGTGCCAAAGGCTTTCCCGCTGTAACCATAGGTAGAAACGGAGATGGCATCGATGGGCTCCTTTGACAGCATCTTTATAATCTGCTGCCATTCCGACCTGTCTTCGAACAGGGATACTTCCATGTCGGCTACGCCCCAGTTAGAAATTCTGAAGGTCAGCAAACGGTCCGGCGGAACTACCTGGCGTACAGCCTGGATGATCTCGTGGGCAAAACGGTATCGATTCTCAACAGGGCCGCCGTATTCATCGGTTCTGCGGTTGGAATGAGAAGACAGGAAATTGTTTATCAAATATCCATGGGCACCGTGAACCTCTATGCCGTCAAAACCCGCCGCGATGGCGCCTCTGGCTGTTTCCACAAAGCCGGTAATCGCATGCTGAATGTCAAAGGTGCTCATCTCGTCGGGAACCGGATAGGGTTCGCCGGTTAACGGGTTTTTCTGTTGGGGGGTAATCGGGCTTGGCGCTATCACCCGGTTGGCGGGATTAATTTCCGGCCAGGCCATGCGCCCACAGTGAAACATCTGCATGATGGAGACGGCACCTTCTTTCCGGATTGCTTCGACAACCGGCTTCCAGGCCTCAATCTGGCGTTGGGTGATTAACCGCGCCTGCCCCGGGTAGCCCTGGGCGCTCTCATAGTCAGTCACAATCGCCTCGGTGTAAACAATGGCGGCGCCGTTTTCAGCCCGCCGCACCAAAAAATCCAGCACATCCTGGCGCGGAATGCTGTCACCCGGTGATGACATCCGCGTCATGGGGGCCACACCGATTCGATTTTTCAAAGTGAAATTGTTTAATCTAAACGGGGAAAATAAAATATCGTCGCTCATAATAGACTTATCCATTTCATAGAAATCAATTTAGTGCTCTAGTGTAGAAAATAATAACGGGTTTAAATCAGCGGTTTTAAAATTTTATTCCTATCAATATTGGTGAGAAAATGGGAGTTGTCAAGGGACGGATAGTATATGAAGTGCAAGATTTCAAACACAAAATCAAAAGACCCGCTATAACATTGATAGACAATATGATGTGATATCTTTTCTGAAGACTCAGCCTTAGGAGTAATCTGCAACTACAGGAATGGGAAATAGGTAAGATTACCAAAAGATATATGCAATAATTAGTAATTGTACCTTCATAGCCGTAATAAAATCCAGCAAAGGATATATTTTTATTATAGATTGCTTTTGCCAATCCAAAAAATCTTGTATTCCAAATTGCTTAGCTGAATAGCGGCTATCAATCCAATTGAAAATTAAAACTTCCAGATCAGATTGACGGCCAAGAAGTGAATTGCATTAGTGTCGTATTCACCTTTGAGGGGGCCCTGGAGTGGCCCGCCATCCTGGTCAATCTCTGCGTCGCCCGCATCTAAATATTCATAAGCCGCACCCACGGTAACGTCCGCGCTCCAGTTGTATTGAATCCCCGTGCCAATGCGAATCTGCCGATCCAGAGGCAAATCTGGTGTGCGGGTGTCCTCATCAGTGGGTGAACTGTCGTAAGCCGTCCCCACCGACCACAGCCAGCGGTCGGCAAACCGGTACTGAGCTCCCAGGGCGAAGTGCCAGGTATCATCGTAATCAAGGTCCTGAGTGAATTTCGTCGTGGTCGTTGATTGCAGCGTCAGATTCTGTTTGCCGAACTCGCTCCATTCCTGCCAGCCGATGTTGCCCATGATGGCCCACTTATCGTTGATTTGGTGATAGCCACTCAACATCACCGCCTGGGGAAGGGTCATGTCGATATCGACCTTGCTGCCAGCAAGCCCGGATGCGTTGAGCAAGCCCTGCAAAACGGGACCGATGTTCTTCAGGGAGGCGACATCCTCAAATTCCAAATCCGTTTCGGATCGATAGGTGAGGCCGAAACGGGTTCCTTCCCGAGGTTCCAAAAGCAGCCCAAGGTTGAAGTTGAAGCCCACGTCATCGTCTTCAATCTCGAGTTTCCCGTCGGACAAACCCGTCTGACCGGGTACGGCGCTGTTGTTAACGGCTGCCTTTTGATCGAGCTTTGCATATAGCACACCGATGCCGGCACCCACGGACATCCAATTGTTGATCCGGTAGCCCACACTGGGATTGACGCCGAAGGTCAGAAGCTCAGCTTCGGTAGTGTAGTAACGACCGGCCCAGTCGTCGCCGTAATCAACACCCAAACCGAAGAAAGACCCTGCGCCAATGCCCAGTCTGAGATCGTCCGTAACGCGATGTACGTAATGCAAGCTGCCGCTGGGCAAAAATCCCCCGGCATTGCCGCCATCACCGCCGCCGAAACCGGACAATTCGGTGTCGAATCGGGCATTGATATAGAGTCCCTGCACGGCCGAGAGCATTTGAGAACGGTCCAGGCGGGTCATGCCGGCCGGGTTGGTTCCGGCTGTTGAAGCGTCCGCGGCCAAGGCGGTCCGCCCGGCACCGGCGGTGCCCAGATCCGGCGTACCGAGCTCGTAAAGCCATAGACCGCCGGCCCAGGCTGATGGAACAAGCACGCCAAAACTTAACATTGCAAAAAGCGCACATCGATATATCCATTGCATAATAATGGCTCCTCCCATACGTTGTTTATTAGCGTACCATATCGCCATTAAGTAGCAAGATATTCTCTGCATGCCTCTCTAAAATCACCCACCGGAAGTATCAGCAGGTGCCTCTTGCTCAAACTCTTTTTGCTCGGGTGTCAAATCTTTCGCTCCAGTACCAGGCATTATCTCGAAGCCAAGATCGAAATGCACCAGCATTGTCTTCAGTTGTTCATAAGGCTGACGATTCCCCTTGAGTTTCGCCTTTCCGGATTTGATCTGCTCGTCAAAGCTCACAGCACCCATCATGGTCTGCTCAAGGTCAGAGCGATTGATGGTGATGGTTAGGTCTGCGTCCTTGACCTGGAATCCTTCGATACTGGTCAAGGTTGCATTGCTCAGTTCTACCACGAATTTCTCATCATTGTCCGGTGTGACCAGGTTAATTTTGAATTCATGGCCTTCAGCTTTTTTGCTGTCAAGACGTATCGCAAGAAACTCGAGCCACAATTCGGTGGTCATGGCTTGAATTAAATCCGGTCCGCCTGTCTTGGGTGTTGCCCCTTCGGGTATACCGGAACGCAGTTCCAAAGCGGCTGCCAGGAAGCTGTTGCGCACACTTGGGCTTTCCTGCTGGTAGCCGATCTGTTCGAACACATCGGCCAGCAAGTCCTTGGCTTCCTGGTTCTGGGGTTCCGCATACACCAGTTTGTTCAATATCTCCTGGGCGTGGCGGTATTTCCCCTGTTCATAAAGTGCTTTGCCCTTGGTGATGATCGGCTTCGCACCGCCCATCATCTCCACATACAGCGGTGCGGAATCCTTCGGCGACAGCGGTATCAGCGTGGTCGGGTTGCCATCCCAGTATCCCAGGTATCGGTTAACTACCGCACGGCTGTTATGCTCAACCGAACCGTGATAACTGCGCGCCGCCCATTGTTGCTGGAGGCTCGCGGGTACTTTATAAACGTTGTGAATCTGGTTGATGGTCACCCCCTGGTTGGCCAGGTGCAGTACGCCATTATTCAGGTTGGCATAGGTGTCCCGCTGCGCCCGCATCACTTCCTGTACCCGATCATTGCCCCAGCGCGGCCAGCTGTGAGAGGCAAACATCACTTCAGCTTCCTGCCCGAACAGGTACAACGCATTGTTGATCTGTTTGGACCACTCCAACGCGTCACGTATCAATGCGCCGCGTAAAGTATAGATATTGTGAATAGTGCCAGTGATATTCTCCGCCGCCCAGAACGCTTTCATATCCGGGAAGTAGGTATTCATTTCTGCAGGCGCTTCGGTGCCAGGCGTGTTCTGGAATACCATCTTGACACCGTCGACGGTCATCTCCTCGATGTCCTTCTCAATAATGACGGTCGGCGGAATAAGACCCAGGTTGCCGGCCGCGGTATTTTTACCGATGGACTGATCCACGTGCCCGAACGGGCTACGGGGCAAGAGAACACCATACTGGTAGAACATGCGGCGATTCATGGCATTGCCGGCATAAACGTTCTCTGAAACCGCGTGATCCATGAAACCCACCGGCGCGATAACCGGAACCTTACCGCTGTTGACATCCTCGATGTTTACAACACCACGTACTCCACCGAAATGGTCAGCGTGAGAGTGTGAGTAAACCACGGCAACCACCGGCCGCTCACCAAGTTTTTCATTGATTAATTTCAGGGCTGCCGCTGCTGTTTCCTTGGCGGTAAGGGGATCAAACACGATCCAGCCCGTGTCGCTCTTGATGAAAGAGATATTGGCCAGGTCAAAGCCGCGCACCTGGTAGATTCCGGGAATCACTTCATACAGCCCATAGTTCATATTCAGAATGGCCTGGCGCTGAAGTGAGGGATGGATGCTGTCGAAATCCTTGCCCTGCAGCAGCCATTCGTAACTGCCCATGTCCCAGGCGACATGCCCGGCTTCGGCCATAATCTGTTTGTACTCCGGGGCGGCGATAAAGCCTTTCTTCTGCTCTTCGAAATCCTGCTTGTCGTCAAAAGGCAGGGATTGCCTCAGCTTATTCTGCAATTCCACGGTGTATTTTGACGGCATCTTACCTTGGGGATGGAAGTGCTCTTCGGCTGCAAAGGCACTTAACGAAAACGAGATCAAAATTATTGTCAATAGACCTGTTTTGCTAATAATGTTCATTATATTTCTCCTGTAGTAAATAGTGAAGATTCCAAATAGGGCCGGTTATTTTTTATTTTAGAATGAATGTTTAAACATTAGCACACAATCGAATATGTCAATTTGTTCTTGAATTGAACACGCCTGGAATCGTGGCTCATTCCATGAGGTATTAGGGTATGTTCATTTTTGCGGGGGTTAAGACGGCTGGATGTATCAGGAAAAGTTTTACTGCTCGATAATGGCTCAAGAAATTTTTCTTGATAGTCCTCGAATTGAATCTTTGCATATTTGCTATGCCATTCTACAATATTTCGTAAGAGTGCGAGATGCACATAGCGTGCCTGCTCCTGAAATAAAGGAAATATGCAGATTGCATATCGAAAGGTACAAAGATTATGATTTTTTCGACCAGTGAGCCAGCACAATATGTAGTGGTATGGCCTATTAGCTGTAAAGTGAAGGATATATCGTATATCGCAACAATCGCAATGATCGTCTATTGACTCGATGTAATACATACATTTGTTGCCTGATGTTGATTTTCTCGCAAATTTACACTTTTTTTGTTCCCGCCATGTCGTACCTGCACCACAACGTGACATTGTTCCGGGTATGCAAAAATTGATAGATCCAATATGTTTGTTTCG
>PVMS01011827.1_pt1 | contig 14339 bp, 14 predicted proteins | sample 1853461 | NCBI WGS metagenome assembly PVMS01 (sample SAMN08582032, study PRJNA380276) | Marine sediment metagenome, whole genome shotgun sequencing project. | isolation source: ocean sediment barecode stripped | collected 2017 | reverse complement strand
GGATACTTCCCCGTTTTTGTGTTCAACAGTGATTGTCACTTCGGTACCGGCTTCACCGCGTAAGCCGTTGATGGCTGATTGCAGGTCCCGGCCACGCAAATCATTTTGATTGATTGAAGTGATGATATCACCTGCAACCACACCGGTTTTATCCGCTGCTCCGTTTTCCATTACGAAAACCACTTTGACGCGTTTTTTTTGTATGACCAGTTCAACACCGATGCCGCTATAGCGTCCCCTGGAACTATCATCCAATTGACGGAATTCATCTGCTTCCATGTAGGATGAGTGAGGATCCAGCTCTGAAAGCATGCCGCGAATGGCCGCATTCATCAGCGTGTGGTCGTCTGTTTCCTCCACGAAGTTGTTGCGGATTTGGTTGAAGACATCGGTAAAGGTACGCATGTCATCCAGCGAGAGTTGTGTCCTGGATAACGGTACTTCTTGCCCGCTGACTGTTGCCAGCGGGGATATCAGTAACATCGCCAGCATTAATTTTCTGCCAATTCGTATCATAAAGGTCCCATTGTTAACGTTTTAGCCAAACCGCCGGATCCAGGGCCTTGCCGTTTTTGCGGATTTCAAAATAGAGCCCGTTTCCATTCAGGGTGCTGGTACCAACTGTACTGATCCCGGCACCGGGTTCCACCCAGTCTCCAACCTCGTGCAATAGACTCTCATTATTAGCGTACAGGCTCATAAAACCATCACCGTGATCTATGATCAATAGCAGGCCGTAACCCCTGAGCCAGTCTGAATATGCCACACGCCCATATGCGATAGCCTTGACGTCACTGCCATTGGCCGCACCGATCATCCAGCCCTGCCAGCGTAAACCCGCTGTCCTGGGTTGACCATAAGCGTGCTTGACCCGGCCTTTTACCGGTATCGGCATTTTTCCTTTCAGGTCTCCCGGGCCAAGCCGCTTGCCCAGATCTGCCGGTATGTCTGCCAGTACATTGATGAGTTTTTCCAGCAGTGTTTCGAGATGTTTCCGGTTGTTCTGCAATTCTGCCAATTGTTTTTCATCTGTATCGATCTGACTGGATAAACTTTCAATGATGGCCTGGCGTTCATTGCGTTGGCTTGTCATATCATCCTGCACCGCTTGCTGGCTCTTTTGAACCTCATTGAGCGCAGACAGTTCCACATTGATTTTCACTTGCATCTCGTCAAGCGTGTTCAAAACCTGTTTCAATTCGTTGATCTGTGATGCCTGTGAACGGCTGAAATAGTCGTAATACGCCAGCGTTCTTGATAAAAGTGCGGGACTATCCTGGTTGAGAACCAGCTTAAGCCTGGATTCCCGACCGAGCCGGTAGGCGGTCATTATCTGTGTAGCGAGCACTTCCCGGCGCTTGTCGATGCTATGCAAATAGTTCTGCCGTTCAGTGTGAAGCGCTGACAGTTCGCGGTCATGCTCCTGCCGGGTTGATTCAAGCTCGCGCAACTCCAGCGCGTTGGCCTGGATTTCAAGATCGGTTGCCCTGAGTGCCTTCTGTTCGCCAGAGAGCGTGCTGCGGCTGTGGTCCAGTTCTTTTTTTAAACCGCTGATCTCTGATTTCAGCTGTTTGAGACGGGACTCGGCCTCTGCCTGCGTCAGCGTGCTTTCGGCCTTGCCAGCCATCCAGCCCAGCGTTAACCAGGCGGCCATGGCAAAAGACAAAAGTAATTTGTAAAACACCGATCTGTCAGCTTCAGCTACTTGCTGATGGTCCGCCGGTGAATTCCAGCAAAGAGCGACCTGTCATTTCATCCGGTGGTTTTATGCCGAGCAAATACAGCATGGTGGGTGCGATATCCCTGAGTGAGCCTCCTGCTGATAATTCTGCCTCGCGGCCATAGTAGACCAGTGGCACCGGGTTGGTGGTATGTGCTGTATGACTCTGGCCGGATAGGGGATCTGTCATTTGTTCGATATTGCCATGGTCGGCGGTGATAAGTAACTCGCCATTAACAGACTGGGTTGCTTTTAATACGATGCCGATGCAACGATCAACCGCTTCAACCGCTTTTATGGCCGCCGCCATACTGCCGGTATGTCCAACCATATCAGGATTGGCTACGTTACAGATGATGACGTCAAATTTATCACTGCGGATGGCCTGGTCCAGCTCCATCGATAATTTTTCGATACTCATTTCCGGTTGCAAGTCATAGGTGGCCACATCGGGTGACGGAACCAGTAAACGTTGCTCGCCAGTAAAGGGTTCTTCTTCGCCACCATTGAAGAAAAAGGTTACATGGGCGTACTTCTCTGTCTCTGCGATTCGAAGCTGGGACAAGCCCTGTTCAGCGAGTTTTTCCCCGAGCAGACCCTCAAGCTTTTTGGGGGAGAAGGCTATATTGCAGGGTAATCCATCCAGGTATTGGGTCATGCAAACAAAGGATGACAGTTTCGGCATTTCACGTGTAAAACCACCAAAGTCAGGTTGGCTGAAAGCCTGGCTGATTTCCCGCGCCCGGTCGGCTCTGAAGTTAACAAAAATAACCGCATCATTATCCTTTATCCCTGCATAAGGGCCGATGCTCGTCGGGCTGACAAACTCATCACTTTCATCACGCTCATAGGCAGATTGAATTGCGGTCCCGGCATCATTGCTATTGAATGTTGCTCTGCCATCAACCAGCAAAGTCCAGGCTTTCTCAACCCTGTCCCATCGCTGGTCGCGATCCATCGCATAATAACGGCCACACAGGCTGGCGAAAGTGGCATTCTGGAATTCATCCAGGCAGGCCTGCATTTTTTGTATGGAAGCTGCGGCACTGCGCGGTGGCGTATCGCGTCCATCGAGAAAGGCATGCACCCTTATTTTGGGAGCACCAAGTGCTGCGGCCATACGCACCATCGCCAGGAAATGTTCCTCGTGGCTATGAACACCGCCGGGCGACAGCAGGCCCATGATATGCAGTGTTGAACCAGACATGCGACTGGCTTCAATGGCTTTGACAAGTACCGGGTTTTTTTGAAAACTACCATCTTCTACGGCGTTACTGATGCGGGTGAAGTCCTGGAATACGACACGCCCGGCGCCGATGTTCAGATGACCGACTTCAGAATTCCCCATCTGGCCGGCTGGCAGACCAACAGATTCACCCGAGGTTTCTATGGTCGCATGGCTGCCAAGTTGCTGTATTTGATCCCAACAGGGTGTCGCGGCCCGGCTGATGGCATTGTCCTCTGCGTCTTCCCGGTAGCCCCAGCCATCCAGTATCATTAACATCAGTGGCCTGTTAAGGGGGCGGATCGTAGCTGTCTGTCTTTTCCTGTCTGTCATCGAGTTTCCGTAAATTGATGTTTTGTACATTAAACCCCGGTAAATGAATCACCAATGGCAGCAGGCTTACGGGAGTGATTTATTGTGTCCCGGTGTTTTTGTCAGGGTGATCCTTGCAAATGCATCACTGTGCCACAACATGACACAGGCGCGGTGGCGTTAGGTATTATTTCACAACATCCGGTTTGAATGTACAGCCACGAAGCTTTCGGTTGGTATTATTGGATGATCGTCAGGAGAACAAATCGTGGAACAGTTGATTGAGTTTGCAGGCAACCATGCAGGGCTGATGGCCGGTTTTGCAGCTATTGTACTGCTACTTGCCTGGACTGAAGTCAGTCGGTATACACGGGGCTATAGCGAGTTAACCCCGGTTCAGGCTGTGCAACAGATCAACCAGAGGAAAACCTCTATTGTAGATATATCAACCGCCGGCGATTATGCAAAAGGCCATCTTTCCGGTGCAAAACATATCGCCTTGTCCCGCTTCAGCAAGCCGGATCCGGACATTGAAAAGATGAAAGCGGGCCCGGTGCTGGTGGTGTGTAAAAACGGTGTGACCGCGCACCAGGCGGCGGCGAAACTGGTTAAATCAGGTGCCGTTGAAGTGGCGGTCCTCAAAGGTGGTACCTCACAGTGGGTAGCGGATTCATATCCGCTGGCACGCAAGTAACACATTGGCAAACAAGCAGAGCCATCTGGTTATCTGGATGGCGTAATGAGATAATTATCCTTTGTCATTTCATTGATTGGAAAATGACATTAACAATTGAGACTAAAGAGAATTACGATCATGGCAGAAGAACAGAAAAAGGACGCAGCAGCAACGGAACAGAATAAGGACGCAGCAGCAACGGAACAGCAGCAAGCGCAATTTCAGCTACAGAAGTTATACATGAAGGATGTATCTTTTGAGCTTCCCAATGCACCACAGATTTTCCAGGAAGATGGACAGGTTGAAATTAAAATGAACCTGGCCCAGCGGGTTGAAAATCTCGCTGAAGGTGTTCATGAAGTAATCTTGACGGTTACCGTAACGGCAACTCTTGGCGAGAAAACAGCTTATCTCGCAGAAGTTCAACAGGCAGGTATATTTTCTATCACGGGCCTGAACGAACAGGCCATGCACGCCGCGCTGAACACGCTTTGCCCCCACACGCTGTTTCCCTATGCCCGCCGCTGTGTTACCGATCTGGTAGCCGATGGTGGTTTCCCGCCACTGGTATTGCAGCCGATCAATTTTGACCAGATCTATGCTCAGCGTTTGCAGGAAGCACAGGCACAGACGAATGGTGCCGAAGAAAGTGTGACCGGTGATATGGAAGTCCAGGGCAACGCCTGACTCTATCGTGAGTCCGCATATAGCAGTATTGGGTGCCGGTTCCTGGGGAACCGGTCTCGCTTTACAACTGGACCGTAGTGGTTCGCGCTGTATCTTGTGGGATCGTGACACGGATAATTTGTCAAAAATCCGTTCCACACGCCGCAATACGCGCTATTTGCCGGGTATCGAAATACCGGTCTCTATTACTGTTGAAGATGATGTTCTTGCCGCGGTGAAAGCGGCGGATCATGTATTGCTGGTAATACCGAGTCACGCCTTTGCCTCGACCATTAGAACCATTCGGGAAGTTTTGCTACCCGGACAGGGTATTGCCTGGGCCTGCAAGGGTTTTGAGCCGGGTAGTGGTCGTTTGTTGCACGAGGTTGCAGCAGAGCTGCTGCCGTCAGACACGCCATTGGCCATCGTCACCGGGCCTTCGTTCGCAAAAGAAGTAGCCATGAACCTGCCAACAGCAGTGACAGTGGCTGGTCCCGACAGTAATTTCACCAAATTTATTGCCCAGGCTTTGCACGGGGGCCGGTTTCGGGCCTATACCAGTGATGACATGATCGGTGCCGAGCTTGGTGGGGCGGTTAAAAACGTCATGGCGGTAGCGACCGGGATCTGTGATGGCATGAAACTGGGTGATAACGCCCGGGCAGCCCTGATTACCCGTGGTCTCGCCGAGATGATGCGTCTTGGTGCCGCGTTGAATGCAAAACCTGAAACATTGATGGGTTTGGCGGGGGCGGGTGATTTGATATTGACCTGCACTGGTGACCTGTCACGTAATCGCCGACTGGGCCTGAAGCTCGGCGAGGGTAAAACACTCGAGCAAGCGTTGGAAGAAATTGGCCAGGTGGTTGAGGGTGTTAACAGTGCTGTTGAGGTTCAGCGCCTGGCTATTGAGCATGATATCAACATGCCGATCTCGGAGCAGGTCAACGGTATTATTCACAGGGGCTGGGATCCGGTGGAAGGAGTGGCCCGCCTGCTGGCCAGAGAGCAGAAAGCGGAAAACGAAGATTAGTACCAGCAAAGTTTCATCAACTTTCCTTTGCGAAACCCAACTGTCGCCACGCTTCATATAAACCCACCGCAACCGTATTTGAAAGATTGAGACTGCGAGAAGTATCGGCCATGGGCAGATGCAAACAGTACTCAGAACCTGTTTCAGCCAGCACGGCTTCCGGCAGCCCACGGGTTTCAGGTCCGAATAGCAGGCCGTCACCCGGCTTGAATTCAGCCTGGTTGTAAGGTTTTTGTCCACGGGTGCTGAAGGCCCATATTCTCATTTCAGGATGTTCGGTCTTGAATGTTTCCCAGCTCACATATTGAAACACCCGGGTCATTTCTGCATAGTCCAGCCCCGCCCGTTTAACACGGGTATTATCAAGCTGAAAACCCAGTGGCCCCACCAGGTGCAGGCTGGCGTCGGTATTGGCACACAAGCGGATGATATTGCCGGTATTGGGCGGGATCTCCGGTTGGTAAAGAATGATGTGCAGCATAAAAAATGCCCTGGCAAGAATATTAACAAAGGATATGAAAACAAAAAGCCCCGCCGGGCGACAGGCCGGGCAGGGCGCAGAGTATAACGTTATTCCGGAAAATCAGTCTTGCGTAATTATTTCTTTCTTGATCACGATGAATTTATGGCCTTCTTCACCCTCATGCATTTTGTGAAGTTCTTCGAGGTCGATGTCTTCATCAGCAGAAATCCAAATCATTTCTTCGCATTCTTCATCACTGTCACAAATGACTTCCACATGTTTTTTTACCATGTGTTCCGAATGCAGGCCGTCATGGTCAAAATCCATTTCCAGCATTTCGCCATCTACATAAATCTCAACTCCATCGGGGGTACGCAGGATATCGATGACATTGCCGCTTTCTGTTTCGATGGTTTGCCCTTCGCCGATGGCCAATGCGCTGATATCGGTTTCAGTCAATTCAAAATCATCAGTTTTAAGCGCAATGACCATTTTTTCTTCGCTTTCCGCCTGGACAGAACTTGCAGCTAAAAATGCAAACGTTGCCAGGGCAAAAACGGGTTTAAAATATTGTTTCATTAATAATCTCCAGGTTTTTAAAATTTTGCGACGAAACGAAAGCCTGATATACCAAGGTTTCCATGACTCCCTTACAGGACGCAGTCAGTGTGAGAAACGTCGCAAACTTTGTAATGTTATGAATTTGAATCAATATTTTAGAATTATAACTGATTTACCATACGCGTAAGTACATTTGACAGGCCTGCTTGTCACCGGTATTGTTCATCCTCGCAGACACAACATCTTGTGTTGATCGTGAGGGGACGGCACAATAACTTGTGTCTTAAATTAAATAAAACCAAATAATTAAGCAGGGTAATTCATGAGCAGTGTTCGGGTTCAGGCCATAGGCACTGATATTCAAGCAGTTCCTTTCCAGGAAGCGTCGCTGGATATCTGGGATAAAAAGTACCGTTTAAAGTCGAGGATCGGTGAATGTATCGATTCCAATATTGATGACACCTATAAGCGGGTTGCACTGGCAATTTCCAGGGTCGAGAAAACCAGGGAGTTGCGCGAAAAATGGTATGAATCATTTTTGTGGGCGCTGCGGCGCGGCGCAATACCCGCTGGAAGAATCACATCCAATGCCGGCGCACGCGAGCATAAACCGGCCACATCTACGATTAACTGTACAGTTTCAGGAACCATCATGGACTCCATGAATGGGATTTTGGATAAAGTACACGAGGCGGGACTGACGCTCAAAGCGGGCTGCGGCATCGGCTATGAGTTTTCAACCCTGCGGCCCAAGGGTGCTTATGTATCCGGTGCGGGTGCTTATACTTCCGGCCCGCTGAGCTTTATGGACATCTACGACAAGATGTGTTTCACCGTATCTTCCGCCGGTGGCAGAAGAGGTGCGCAGATGGCAACCTTTGATATAGGGCATCCGGATGCAATGGAGTTTATCCGCGCCAAGCGTGAGGACGGTCGTCTGCGCCAGTTTAATTGTTCCTTGCTGATTACCGATGAGTTCATGCAAGCCGTTGCTGCTGATAAGGACTGGGTGCTGGCGTTCCCGATCACACCCGAGGAAGCCACAGAGCTGGATATAGATGATCCGGAAACAGTGCAGTGGAGGGAATGGCCGCTGGTTGACGACTACGTGAAACGCGAAGATGGCCTGGTGGCCTGCAAGGTATACAAGAAAGTACCAGCGCGTCGCATGTGGGACATGATCATGTCATCGACCTATGACTTTGCCGAGCCCGGGTTTATCCTGATCGACCGCATCAACGAGATGAACAACAACTGGTTTTGCGAGAATATCCGCGCAACCAACCCCTGTGGTGAGCAGCCATTGCCTCCTTACGGTGCCTGCCTGCTCGGTTCAATTAACCTGACGCGTTTTGTGGAGAAACCCTTTACCAATGCTGCAGAGTTTAACTGGAACGAATATATAAAGACTATAAAAATCTTTACCCGTCTTTTGGATAATGTTGTTGAAATCAATGGCTTGCCGCTTGGCAAGCAGCGTGATGAAATTGAGCGTAAACGCCGGCATGGCATGGGGTTTCTGGGATTGGGATCAACACTGGCCTTGCTGGGTATGAAGTATGGTTCCGAGGAATCGCTGGAGTTTACCGAGAAAATTGCCCGTGACATGGCGATTGCCGGATGGCAGGAGTCGCTGGAGCTGGCCCGCGAAAAGGGACCGGCACCGGTGATGATGGAAGAGTTCATGGTGACCGCTGAAATGTTGCGCAAAAGACCGGAAATGGCGACAGACGGTTACCGGATTGGAGATTCGATTTGTGGCTCGAAACTGCACGCGAAGTATAGCCGTTATATGCAACAGGTCGCAGAGTTTGAACCGGAGCTGATCGCAACACTGGCAGAGGAAGGCGGTCGTTTTACACACCACACCTCGATTGCGCCAACCGGTACCATTTCCCTGTCGCTGGCCAACAATGCTTCGAATGGAATCGAACCCAGTTTTGCCCACCACTACAGTCGCAATGTAATTCGCGAGGGCAAAAAGACCAAGGAAAAGGTAGAGGTGTTCAGCTACGAGTTGCTGGCTTACCGTCATTTTGTGAACCAGGATGCCATGCCGGGCTCGGAAGACGAAAGAACAAAGTTGCCGGACCATTTCGTTGCAGCAGATGAAATTACTCCCACCGAACACGTCGATATCCAGGCGGCGGCACAGAAGTGGGTTGATTCATCAATTTCCAAGACTGCCAATGTGCCAACTGATTATCCTTACGAAGATTTTAAAAATGTTTATACCTATGCGCACAGCAAAGGTCTGAAAGGTTGCACGACCTTCCGTTTCAACCCTGAAGCTTTCCAGGGTGTGCTGGTTAAAGAGGAAGACCTCGCAAAAACCACTTATCGCTTTGTGCTGGATGACGGTGAGGTGGTTGAAGTGAAGGGCAATGAAGAGATCGAGTATGACGGCGAGGTGCATACCGCCGCCAATCTTTATGATGCCCTGAAAGAAGGATATTACGGAAAGTTCTAGGTGGTTCCTGGAGAAATGGTGGTCAGAAAAATTAAGATTGAGAAAAATGACGATTAAAATCAATAAAAACATAGCAGGTTACGAAGTAGTCAATCCGGAAGAAGAATTAGCTGCCAAGCAGCGTGCCGAAGAGGAAAAGGAAGCCCGCACCTCGGCCAAGATCATCCGCATGACCGAAAAAGTCATGCGTCCTGAAGGCATGGAATCGTTGGAAGGCTCGACCTATAAAATCAAAACACCGCTTGATGATCATGCGATGTATGTGACCATCAACGATATCATTCTCAACCAGGGTACCGAGCATGAACAGCGCAGGCCGTTTGAGATTTTTATCAACTCCAAGAATATGGATCACTTCCAGTGGATCGTGGCCCTGACGCGTTTGATGTCGGCTGTGTTTCGCAAGGGTGGTGATGTGACTTTCCTGGCAGAAGAATTGCGGGCTGTATTTGATCCCAAGGGCGGCTATTTCAAGCCAGGTGGTAGATTTATGCCCTCCATAATTGCCGAGATTGGTGATGTGATAGCACACCATATGCAGAAAATCGGCTTGATGGAAAAAGAAGAACTGTCAGAGCAGCAAAAGCTGATCCTGGATCAGAAACGTGCTGAAGTTGAAGACGCCCAAAAAAAAACCGTAACTGATTCAGCTACAGAGGATACCGGATACCCGGCTTCCGCCACCTTGTGTAACAAGTGTTATACCAAAGCAGTGGTAGTGATGGATAATTGCGCTACCTGCCTGTCGTGCGGCTACTCCAAGTGCGGGTAATATAGACCGTATATTGCACCCATTTCCCAGTTGCAGGCTTGTCCATATACGGTCTGGCCCATCTTGGTTTTCACCCTGAAAACCGATTCGCTGCTATGATGAATGTATGTTGTTGCCTGAAGAATTAATCAAAGCCAAGCGGGACGGCCAGGAACTGGCAGATGACGCTATCAAGCACTTTGTGGATGGCATTGTCAGCGGGCAGGTCAGTGATGCCCAGATTGGCGCATTCACAATGGCAGTGCATTTCCAAAGTATGAGTATGGCGGAGCAGACTACGTTTACGTTGGCCATGCGTGACTCCGGTCGCTGCTTCCATTGGCCGGACCTTGATGGTCCGGTTCTCGATAAGCACTCTACCGGTGGGGTCGGGGATCTCGTAAGTCTGATCATGGCTCCGATGCTGGCAGCCTGCGGTGCCTATATTCCGATGATTTCCGGACGCGGCCTTGGCCATACCGGTGGCACGCTGGACAAGCTGGAGAGCATACCCGGCTTTAACATCAATCCTTCACAGCACACATTTGATCAGACGGTACGGAAAACCGGGCTGGCCATGACCGGACAAGGCAGTAATTTAGCCCCTGCAGATGGCCGGGTTTATGCAGTCCGTGATGTCACAGCTACGGTGGATTCAATACCATTGATCGTGGCTTCAATTCTTTCCAAGAAACTGGCCGAGGGGCTTGATGGACTGGTTTTGGATATCAAGACAGGTAATGGGGCGTTCATGCGAGAACGCAACCGTGCCAGGGATCTGGCAGCCAATCTCATTGAAGTCGCCGAGCTGGCGGGCCTGCCATGCCGCGCGCTGATCACTGATATGAACCAGCCTTTGGCCCGCAATGCAGGTAATACTCTGGAAACAGGTGAAGCCATCGAGTTTCTCAAAGGAGGAAAGCGTCAGCCGAGACTCGAACAGGTCGTTTTTTCACTTTGTAGTGAAATGTTGTTGCTGGGTGGTCTGGCTGAAAAGCCAAAAACTGCCATGCAGATGTTAACCAGGGCGCTTGAAACGGGGTCGGCTGCAGAGCGTTTTGCACGCATGGTGGCTATGCAGGGCGGACCGGCTGATCTGCTGGAACAGCCGCAAAAATACCTGAAAGCGGCGCCTGTTATTCGCAGCCTCACGGCGCGGCGCGAAGGATGTATCGAATTCATGGATACCCGGGCGATTGGCCTGTGTATTGTCGGTCTGGGCGGCGGTCGCAGATGTGTTGAGGACACCATTGATCACCGTGTTGGCCTGTCAGACTTTTGTCTCGTTGGGGATACTGTTAATAATGGTGACCCACTGCTTACTATTCACGCAGCAGATGAAACAGGCTGGCAGACCGCTGCGGAAAAACTTCTGGGTGCTATTGTCATAGGCCACCGGATGGATGCCTTGCCCGCCGTGTATGAACAATATCCATAAGATAATTAACAGCTGGTAAATTAGAGACCTGCGCATTGAAAACTGAATAAGGGATAAGAATGACAGGAACACCACATATCGAAGCCTCCAGGGGCGATTTTGCAGAAACAGTATTGATGCCAGGTGACCCTCTAAGGGCGAAGGCGCTTGCTGAAAATCATCTTGAAGATGTCAAACTGGTGAACAGTGTGCGCAACATGCTTGGGTTTACCGGCACATTCAATGGCAAGCCGGTTTCAATCATGGGCTCAGGTATGGGTATGCCGTCGATCAGTATTTACGCGCATGAACTATTCGATTATTACGGGGTTAAACAGATCATCCGTGTGGGTACCTGCGGTGGATTGTTGCCCGATATGCTGGTGGGTGACCTGGTTCTGGCCAGTGCGGCGAGTACCGACTCAGCCATGAACCAGCAACGATTCAGCGGTTGGGATTATTCAGCTGGTGCAGATTTTGACCTGTTAAACCGGGTTCATGATAAAGCGGTTCAACGGGGTCTGAAGATCAGGGTAGGTAACGTATTTGCCTCGGACTGGTTTTATCACCCCGATGAAGCATTTATTGACAAGGTACAGAAAATGGGCATTCTTGCACTGGATATGGAGTCTGCCGCTCTGTATGCACTGGCTCAACAGTACAACAGGCGCGCGTTGACCATACTTTCAGTCAGTGATGTGATTCCGACCGGTGAGCGGGCATCGCATGAAACGCGTCAGAACGCCTTTGGTGCAGTGATCGAAGTGGTGCTTGAGGCCGTGCTTGAAGCGGAACCCGGCGCATGACGATGGATACTGAAAAAGCAATCGCGATGTTATATGCGCCAGCCAGGGTTGCCAGTGACAATGCCTACTCACCGTATAGTGGTGTCAGGGTTGGGGCCAGTGTGCTGGATGAAGAGGGTAGGATTTATTCCGGTTGTAACGTTGAAAATGCCTCTTATGGTCTGACACAGTGTGCGGAGCGCAATGCCCTGGCAGCAGCAGTTAACGCCGGTGTAAAACCGGGCACCATTAAAACGCTGGTAGTTTATGCCACCGGTTTTGAGGTTTTAGCACCCTGTGGTGCCTGCCGCCAGGTCATGAGTGAGTTGCTGGCAAATGATGCGGTGATTATTGCCTGCCAAAGTGAAACAGATTTTCACAGTTGGTCAATAGGAGAATTGCTGCCTGATTCATTTGTTCTGGGTTAAAGAAGAACAACAGTGACAGGCTTTACAAAATTTGAAAGTTTGGTGGAGAAAAATAATATGAAGCCAGTTCTGAAAGTGATGGTTGTGGCGGTTTTTTTGTTAACTCAGAGCGCCATCGCTGCAAAGATCGATGTAGAGCACTATGCCATATCAGCAGATATGCAATTGCCGTTCTCCGAAGCGGTGCGTGTCGGACATATGCTTTACCTCTCTGGCCAGATAGGTATTGACCCCACCACATCCAAGCTTGCACCAGGCGGAATTGCCGCGGAAACCCGGCAAACAATGGAGAACATCAAGGCCAGTCTTGAAAAACACGGTTCCTCAATGGCTGAGGTTGTGAAGTGTACTGTATACCTGGCCGACATTAATGAGTGGGCGGCTATGAACAAGGTGTACGTTACCTATTTTCCAGGCAATCTACCGGCCCGCAGTGCGCTGGGAACCAGTGGCCTGGGACTCAATGCACGCACCGAGATCGAATGCATGGCTACTGTTCAGTAGGGTATAGGAGATTTATTTGATTTCGATCAACAAAGTTTTCTTATTAATACATTATTATATAACCGTTGTTGCTGGAGAACTTTATGGCTACTTATCAAAATATCCTGGTAGCGGTTGACCTGAGCAGTGAATCAGAAGTTGTACTGCGAAAGGCCCAACTCATCGCAGGACCAAACGCCGAGATACATCTCGTTTATGTACAGGAACCTATGGATAACGTTTATGTTGGCATTGTTCCGCAAAGCGCAGCATTCAGTGGACTTGGTGATCTTGAGGCGCAACTTGGTGAGGAATTGAAACAGAAATTGACAACCCTGGGTGAGAATCTGGGTATACCATCCGGGCATTTGCATATCCTGAATGGTTCACCGGCCCATGAGATTCACCGTTTCGCCAATGAAAACGATATCCAGTTGATTGTTATCGGCACACATGGTCAAAAAGGCCTGCAATTATTGCTGGGTTCTACAGCTAATGCTGTGCTGCATGGCGCTGGCTGTGATGTATTATCAGTTAGAATTGACGCTGCGAAGTAAAAAAACTGTACAGGAAACATAGGCGTCACACATAAGGAAGCAATTTCCTGATGGTTGCCTTGGCTGTAATTTCACGATAGTTTTGTAGCTATAACGAAACGTACAGGGCGGTGTACTGCGGGGAATTTGAACATGAATATCAAAATTACATGATCGACAGATCAAAGCACTTGACCCCGCCATAATGACCGCTTTGGGCTAGATGTCGCTACCAGAAGCGGAGCGCGTCGTGTTGATGGCTTTGAGTCGGTTATTCACCTGTTCAAGAATGCCATCTGTGTCCAGGCCTGCCATGGCCAGGCAGTCCCCCCGCGAACCATGATCAATATACCGGTCCGGTATTCCAATATTCAGGATATTAACGGTGATACCCGCCGCCGCCAGTAATTCATTAATACCGCTGCCGGCCCCGCCGCTGACCGCATTTTCTTCTACGGTTACCAGCAAGCTGTGTTTATGAGCCATTTCAAAAATGACATCAGAATCAAGGGGTTTGACGAAGCGCATGTTGACCAGACTTGCTCCAATACGCGAGGCAACCTCGGTGGTGGGTTCCAGGCTGCTCCCGAAGGCCAGTATGGCGACTCCGCTGCCCCGTTTAAGCACTTCGGCTTTACCAATGGGCAAAACCTGCATATCTGTCTCCACCACCTTGCCCGGTCCCGTGCCACGCGGATACCTTACGGCGGCTGGTCCCTGATGCTGGAAACCGGTATAAAGCATTTGCCGGCATTCGTTTTCATCACTGGGTGCCATGATCAGCATATTCGGGATGCAGCGCATAAAGCTCAG
>PVMS01170710.1_pt1 | contig 14341 bp, 13 predicted proteins | sample 1853461 | NCBI WGS metagenome assembly PVMS01 (sample SAMN08582032, study PRJNA380276) | Marine sediment metagenome, whole genome shotgun sequencing project. | isolation source: ocean sediment barecode stripped | collected 2017 | reverse complement strand
CCGTTCGGCGCTGGAAGCCTGTCTTCTTGCCACCCGCTCCGGAGATTCCCTGTTGTTTGTCGATACTGGCGTGTGTCTGTTAATGCAGCAGGAATTAAATGTTGCATCGCAAACGGAGGCAGAAATATTCTGCCTTGAGGCTGATGTGAAAGCACACGGTATCGGCAAACAACAGGGAATCTCCGGAGCGGGTGGCAAGAAGACAGGCTTCCAGCGCCGAACGGCTGGACTTTAATACCAGGTGCAGGCAAGACATTTTGAAATTTTCGTTGCTCACAATACCAACACCTTTTCACATGTCTGCCAACGTTCCCGCATCTGATTCATGGTCAGTGATTGGGGATTCAACATCAGATTCAGCCCGGCCAGTCGATTAAACCAGGAAGTTTCGATGTATGTTTCTACACCAGACATTTCAGGCAGGCTGGCCCAGGCCTTGTAACCTGCTGGCAAATTTGCTGATTTCAGATCACGCTGCCAGATCAACTGCATGGCTGCGTCACCGAGAAAATACAGCTGCATAGGTCTTTCAAGTGCTGCTGCTACCAGGGCCACATCCAATTGAGAACGGGCAGATCGTTGCTGATAAGGCGATGTTGTCACCAGAAATGCAAATGCCGAACCGCATCCGGGTTTCTCGTCGGCCTGGTTCAAAACGATACAACCCGGTCGCTGCTTGCCATCAGCTCAAGCATTTCAGCCAGCCCGGCTATTTCAAAAGGCGGGCTGGCAGGCTCATTAATCCGTCTTTGAACGGATGAACTGCAAAGCAGAAGGCGAGTGCCGTAGTTGTCGCTGAAGGCCTCCCATTTAACTAAAAGTTCGGGCGTTCCTGCGTCACAAACTTTTCCCTGCAGCGCGTTGTATACACCGTCTTCTCTAAAAAACACTGCACTCACCTGTGAGCCGGAATCGATTAATGCTGTAATAAACCGGCATGCCGATAAAGACAAGCCTGAACCCCAGGGACTTTCATTGACCAGAATAAGGAACTTCACGCTAAACTAGCACTCCATCAGTTGTGGCAGCATACGGGTTGATTGGACCGGTTGAACCTTTGCCTGACATATATATATTTAGAATTCATATGCCAAGGAAATCAATACATAACATTACACGCATCACCGTTGCTCTGGCCACACTGCTGGTGAGCCTGGCAAGTGTTGCGCAAACTGAACGTATTGCCCTTCCCGACATGGGTGCTTCCGCCGATACCATTTTATCCAGAAAGGAAGAGGAAGAATACGCCAAGGCTCTGGTCAGGCAAATGCGTGCTTATGACGTTCTGAATGAAGATCCCCTGATTGCAGCCTACTTTGAAGATATGGGTTATCGACTGGTAGCCAACAGCGATCGACCAGACAAGGCTTTCACTTTTACCGTGATCAATCAGCCAATCGTCAATGCGTTTGCCGCACCTGGAGGCGTCGTGGCCCTGTATGCAGGCCTGATTCTCGCTGCAGATGATGAGAATGAAATTGCCGGCGTGGTATCACACGAAATTGCACACATCACCCAACAGCACCTTTATCGGGCCATTGAAAACGCAAAGTCCATGACCATTCCGCTGGCTCTTGCCATGCTGGGACTGGTTTTGATTGGTGGCGGAAGTGGTGAAGCCATACAGGGTGCCCTCATGGGTGGAACAGCCGCGGCTCAGCAGGCGCAAATCTATTTCACCCGTCAGAACGAGGTTGAAGCCGATCGGATCGGTATCCTGACCATGTCCCAAGCCGGTTACGACCCAAGGGGGATGGGTGAGTTTTTTGAAAAAATGAGCCGTATAACCCGCACGATGGGTAAGGGTCCTCCGGAATATCTCCGCACTCACCCGGTCAACGTCAGTCGTATTGCAGAAGCCGATAATCGCGCGGAAAACCTCCCTATCCCACCGCCATCAGACGGAAAAAATTTCTACCTGGTTCAGGCCAGGCTGCGCGCGATGATCGAGGAGTATCCGGACACAGCTCTGGATTATTTTGAATTTCGCAGGGAACGAGCCGATATCAGCCAGGTTGAACAGGACGCACTCGATTATGGCAATGCAATTGCCTTGCAGAGAAAGGGTGAATTTGAGGAGGCCAGAAAATTTCTGGGCAGTCTCATGGACAGGGACCAACACCTGGCTTACGAGATTCAAATGGCATCCCTTGACCTGGAATCCGGTCATGCGGACGAAGCAATCGAGCGGCTGGCAGATCTTTACCATAATTTCCCCGGAAACCATGCCATCTCAATGGCATATAGCGATGCGCTTTTGCATGAAAATGTCGAAGGTAGGGCTGAGACTGCGGGTGTCGTACTGCGACAGCAATTACTGACACATCCGGAGGACCCCGGCCTCTATGCGCTTTATGCCAGAGCATCGAACGCCGCAGGTGACGACATTCGCGCCAAGGAAGCCATTGCCGAGTCCTACTACCTTCGAGGCGGTACGCACGAAGCCATTACGCAGTTGCAGGAACTATCCGAACGTGATGATCTGGATTACTACGAGAGAGCACGAATCAGCGCACGACTTATGGAACTGCAAATCGAACTAACCAAGCTGGGTTTAGAGGATAAGGCTCCAACACAATGAAGCCAGGCTCATCTGGAGACCATCAGGAATGACCCCGCCCGAACGGGCAGAAACATTTGCCGCCATAGACCTGGGTAGCAACAGCTTCCATCTTTTGGTAGCCCGCCGAGAATATGGTGAATTGCGAGTCATTGACCGTATCAAGGAAATGGTTCGACTGGGCGGCGGTCTGGATGATGAAGGTCGCCTGGACGAAGATACACAGGAAAGGGCCCTTTCCTGCCTCGCCCTGTTCGGTCAGCGACTGCGTGGGATCCCCAACGACAATATCCGAGCGGTAGGCACCCAGACATTCCGTCGACTAAAGAATGCCAATGCCTTCTTGATGGTGGCCGAAACAGGTCTTGGTTGCAGCATCGACATTATCGGTGGACGCGAGGAGGCGCGGCTGATTTATCTGGGCATCTCACAAGGTGTATCGGGGCACGAAGAACGCAGACTGGTTCTCGACATCGGTGGTGGCAGCACTGAGATAGTCATTGGTGAAGGCCTGGTACCACTGGAGACGGAAAGCATTCAATACGGATGTGTCTCACTCACGCGCCAGTTTTTTTCCGATGGCAGGCTGAGCATGGATCGCTGGCATGCAGCAGTCGAAAGCGTGATGGCTGATCTCCAGGAACTGAGAGTACGTTATCTCCAGACCGGTTGGGAAACAGCCATCGGCTCTTCCGGAACCGTGCTGGCAATTACTGAAATCTGTCGTCAAATGGCCTGGGCGGAAAAAGACATTGATGCCGCTGCTGTTGCCCATCTACGCGATAAGCTATTTACATTTCAGACCATTGAAGAGGTAGTCTTACCCGGTCTTTCCGAACGCAGACACCCCGTACTGGTCGGTGGTCTGGCCATGCTCAGTGCCTGTTTCGATGTTTTTGAACTGGACGTTCTCAAGGCTTCGCCTTTTGCACTGCGTGAAGGCGTGCTTCATGATCTTTTGGGTCGCATGGAAAATCGTGACCCACGCGAGAAGACCATTCAGGCTTTCAAGACTCGATATGCTGTTGACCCGGATCAGGTCAGACGCGTGAGCAAGACAGCCCTGAAGGCCTATCATCAGATTCACGATGAACTGACACTTCGACCCACACATCAACAATTGCTTGGCTGGGCCGCAGATCTGCATGAAGTCGGGCTCAGTGTTTCTCACAGCCATTATCAAAAACACTCGGGATACCTGGTGAGTTATTCCGACATGGCGGGATTCACCCAACAGGAGCAGCTATTCCTTGCGGCGCTGATCCAATACCATAGAAGACCCGTTGCCAAGGGCTTTGCGCGGTCCTTACCCGCCCGACTTCACGAGCCCCTGCGACTGACGATGTTTTGCCTGCGTCTGGCCTGCATTCTTTGTCGTACCAGGGATAACCTGGCCATACCGGAATTCCAGCTAAGTAGAAACGACCATGAAATCAGTGTGGAATTCCCACCGGAATGGCAACGCACACATCCGTTGACATTGGCAGATTTGAGACGCGAGGTTGAAGAATTGGAAATGATTGGCCTGCAGTTTCAAATTCGGGAATCCGATTAGATTGATGTCAGGAATTGATTCAGATAACTGGCGTTCCAGCGCATCTCGTCTTGCGCTTGAGTCTCGCGCCACCCTGCTAGCTGACATCAGGTCGTTTTTTGTCGAGCGTAGTGTGCTCGAAGTGGAAACGGCCATACTCTCGCTGGCGGGAAATTCTGACCCCAATATCAGCGGCTTACGTACCGACTGCATGCCACACATGTATCTTCGTACTTCTCCTGAATATCCGATGAAGCGATTACTCTCTACCGGTCTGGCGCATATCTACGAATTAGGTCGAGTATTTCGAGCAGGAGAAAATGGAGCCTGGCACAATCCCGAATTCACACTTCTGGAGTGGTACCACAAAGATTGGAATTACCTGGACCTCGCCACCGAGGTTGTAGATCTCATCAGGTATTGCGGGCCTGGACGATTTGACCAATGGCCTGCACGGCAAATCAGCTATCGAGACCTATTCCTTCAATATACCGGTCTTGATCCTTTTCTCGCTGACGATGCGGACTGGAGCATCCTGGCCGGCGAACGTGGCATTGACGCTGGCCAACTCGATCAACAGCAATGGCTGGATCTGGTCATATCACTTATCATTCAGCCTACCCTGGACCCGGAGTGCATACTCACGGTTTTTGACTACCCACCTGAACAGGCTGCCCTGGCCTGCATAAGGAATGACAACACACCCGTCGCTGAACGCTTCGAGATATATCTTGGCAGGGTTGAGCTTGCAAATGGTTACCAGGAACTCGGAGACGCTGCCGAGCAGTTGCAGAGGTTTGAGCGAGAGAACCGTTTACGAAAGATTCAGGGTGAGAATCCCCCACCCATCGATATGCGTATGATCCAGGCACTGGAACACGGTTTTCCGCGCTGTGCCGGCGTTGCATTGGGTGTCGATCGCTTGTTGATGTGTTTGCTGGAGCTGGAAGATATCAGTGCTGTGCTGGCATTTCCGCATGATCGGGCATAACCCGGCCCTGATCCGATTCAGACTGGTTGTGATACAACCGGCAAGCTGATGCTCATGATCAGACCACCACCTACCGCATTACTGGCTTTGATCTGTCCACCATGTCGTCTGACCGCTGTAGCTGCGATTGACAATCCAATGCCGTGACCACCTGATGAGCGATCACGTGACTCCTGGACCCGATAAAACGGCTCAAAAATCTTTTCTAGCTCTTTCTGGGGTACACCTTCACCGAAATCGCGCACCTGCATCTCGATGCTTCGCCCATTGGCCGACTTGCTTAGCGCCAGGGTGACACCTCGATCAGGATTGGTATAACGAAGTGCATTCCGTAACAAATTTTCCATTGTCCGCCACAAGAGCTCCTTGTCTCCGTAGTAAAGCAGTTGTTTAGGAGCTTGCCAAAGAACACCAGGAAGACCATCCGCAACCTCGTAATTAACCACTTCGACCAGCTCGGTAAGGAGTTCAGCCAGGTCAAGTTCTTCATCCTGCTTGGGAGAGTGCTCAGAAGACTCCCGCAGCAAGCCCAGCACATCGTCTACCAGGGAGCCCAGACGTTCACCTTCAAGTTCTATCCTGTTTAATTCGGATAGTACATTGTCAGCGCCCTTGTTACGGGCAATTTCTACGGCCACACTAAGACGTGCAAGGGGCGACCGCAATTCGTGGCTTACATCACGCAATAATCTTCTATTTGCTTCATGCATGGTCTGCAGACGTTCTGTCATAAGATCAAAATCAAGTGCCAGTTGACCAAATTCGTCGTGTCTTTGCTGTATTGTCTGTCCAACCCGGGTGTCCAGGTCACCCGCAGCAATTTTGCGGGTTGCAATACGTAGCTCCTCAAGGGGCGCTGTCAGCGAACGGGCAAGAAAAAAGCTGACCAAGGCACTGATCAATGCTGCAGCAAGTATTCGCAAAGCAGTTCCCTGGGTACCGGGTGCGAGGATGGTTGTAGGGGGAATGCGGTCCACCAGGTAGATGGTGTAGTCACTGCCATCGAGACCCTCCGCCGGCTCTGATTCAATACGCCGATGACGTTCCCTGAGTGTTTTCAGCGCTTCGTCACGTTGCAGAATTTCCTTGTCATTCCTGTCGACAAGATAAATATAGCTGCGAGAGTAACGGGGAATTGCCAGCAACTCATCCCTGGCAGCAGAAACACCTTGCTCGGCAAGAGAAGCTTTCAGTCTCTGTCCAATGCGATAAAGACCACGTGAAAAAGTATTTGCCGGTTCTTCCGCCCATTGCTCCCTGGCAAGTTTGTCATTGATCAGACCAATGGCCGCAGAAAAGCCGACAATGCTCAACCACATTGTCAGGAACAGTTTCCAAAAGAGTCTGCTCACTGGCGACTAGGAAGTTCGATATTGATAGCCAATCCCGCGAATCGTATCTATGCGGCTCTCGCCATCGGCAGATGGGCCGACCTTTTTACGTAAATTGCTAACATGCATATCGACACTGCGATCATGTGCCACCGGTTCACGACCCAGGGCTGTGACATACAAATCCCTTTTACTGACAACCTCACCACGATGCTGGAGCAGGTACTGCAAAATGCTGAATTCGGTGCTGGTCAAATCGACTGTCTCACCCTCTTTGAGCAAAGTGCGATTACCAGGATTCAACTCCAGGTCATCAATCTGGATCAGAGCCTGTGTGACTGAACCACTGGCGCGTCGCATTACAGCCCGAATACGTGCTAGCAGCTCTCGCGGATTGCATGGCTTGGGAACATAGTCGTCAGCGCCCAACTCCAGACCAAGTATTCGATCCAGATCATCACCCCTGGCAGTCAGCATGATGACCGGCAGACGACTGTCTTTACGCAACTCCTTGAGTACGTCCAGTCCGTTCATTTCCGGCATCATGACATCCAGGACGACCAGGTCCAGTCCCGGCTCCGATGCAGCGTTCAGTGCCGCCACACCATCATGAACCATGCGGACGGCAAAGCCCTCGGATTGAAAAAATTCTTTTAACAGCTCGCAGAGTTCAACGTCATCGTCTGCAATCAGGATGTTGGTGTGCATAAATAAGTATCGCGTTTAAGGGTCTCGATGGCCATTCTATCCAATCCACGCGCCCCAGGCATAATAAAATGGGTCGCGATTTCTCCCTGGCCCAGCAAGTGAACGGGTGAAGTGAATTTTGTCCTGTATTCCGTGTAACATCTGCTGATGCCATCATCTACACGTCCACAAATGCATAAAATAACGGACAAAAATTACAGAATCAGGTCTGCCAGACTTGAAGATCTCTCCGAGTTGGTGATGATCCAGAACGGGCGTGATCAGATTCTGGATGGTGCATTATTGGTGGCGGAAGGAAAAAGGGGAATTGTTGGTGCTGCTGGTATTTGCCTTGATACAGCTGAGCTGCTTGGAATTTTTATCGATGACAGAATCAGGAGCGGTTCAGTTCCGGCAAGATTGATTGCCCGGGTAGAACAAATGGCCATCGGTTTTGGGGTTCTTGACCTGAAAGCGACGATTTCTGTTCAGGACAAGGTACTGTTTGAGAGTCTGGGCTATAAGACTCTAACGGACAAACAAGCAGAAGAGAGACTTGTGATGAGTCGCTCTTTGAGACGTCGGCAAACCCGGTATAGTCGACGAATTCATGGAATCATGGACAATCTGAAAATTCAAAAGAACTATGCTCAGCGTCGTCGGCTATCCATGCAACCCGAAGCCAGGCGTTTAAAAAGTATTGGTCTGGACGTGTTTGGGCGGGAACAGAGCTTAAGTCCTGGCGCTGCAAAAGCCTGGAGACGATTGCGTGAAAGTGCGGCAAAAGATGATGTCGAAATCCAGGTGGTGTCGGCCTGGAGGTCGGTCGATTATCAGCTTGGTCTGGTTCAGAACAAGATTGAAAAGGGTCAGAAAATTGAAGACATTCTCAAGGTTTCTGCGGTTCCGGGATACAGCGAACATCACACCGGTCGAGCCCTGGATGTCACCGCACCGGGTTTTGCCGTCCTCGAGGAGGAGTTTGAGAACAGTCCTGCATTTTCCTGGTTAATGACCCATGCGCGGGAATTCAGGTTCCGACTGTCATTTCCACGCGGAAACCGACATCAAATTGCGTATGAACCCTGGCATTGGTATTACTTCGGCTGATGCTCCGGATTCAATGAACGGAACCGGATATCTGGACGGTCTGAGCGGCAGATTCCTGTACCCTGGCGGCGAGGTCAAAGGGCAGGTGTATTTGCTCAAGACCCAGGCGACTGAGTAAGCCCCTTAATTCATGCTGGAGCAATGGATATAGCTGTCGTGTCAGGCTGGCATGGTTGGCGGTAAATTGAGCCAGGTCCACAGGATCGCCATGGGACTGTTGATAAATGGCCTCAAAGCCAACCCGTGCAGTAAACAAAGGGCCGGATTCCTTTTCTGAGCCTCCACGACAGGAAAGCCGGGCACTGACCTGGTAAGAGGGTAAGGCATCACCTGAATCCGATTTCATCAGTCTTGGCGTGAGGTTCAACTCCACCTTGGCCTCCTGTGTACCCGGCTCCTTGGAGACCTTTATCAGCTCTGCCTTCAAATCGCTGATCTGCACATGTTGCAAAACAAAGCTATCAAGTAAATTCATGTTTTGAGATTCCGGCTGTGGGCAATTGGAAGTCACTTCCTGTACTAACATGTGCCCTGCAATTGCAGGATTCAAGATTTATCTTATGTCATCAATACTGTATCGGCTGCGCGCCAGAAATACCAACTTGCTGCTGAGCGATAAGGTGACAGGTGAAGAGTACGGCTCAGAACTTCATCGGGCTTTGGGAACTCGGTCAGGCAGTAGATGGCCTGAACCCCTTTTTGCACACCCAGATCAGCGCATGGCATGACGTCAGGCCGACCCAGATTGAACATCAGTAGCATTTGTGCGGTCCACGGACCGATACCCCTGACCTGAACCAGGTTTTCTATGACGTCTTCATCACTCATACGCCCAATACTGCGTATTGACTTGAGACTGCCATCCAAAGACTTCCTGGCAAGATCCTCAATGGCCAGCGCCTTGTTCTGTGACAGACCAACGGATCGCATCTGCTCGATGCTCAGCTTGCTCGCCGCTATCGCGCCGGGGTGCTCATTCTTGAAAAGCTTACTGAATCGGCCATGGATTGTTCCGGCGGCTTTTCCTGACAGTTGCTGATAGATGATGGCACGGGCCAGAGCTGAAAAAAGATCTGCATCACTGGCAACTTTCAGTTTCAAAGGACCCTGTTGTCCAATAAATTTTTCAAGTGGAGCACATTGACGACAAAGATGGTTTACGGCCTCGCGTCTGTTATAACGTAGTCGGCTCATACCCGGCCAGACCTCTTCTTAATTATGACAAAAGCCAACCAGGCCCATGCTGCAATCAGAATCATGCCGCCAATGGGTGCTAGTTGTGATGGCAACACATCGATTCCGGCAGCCCGAAAGTAGAGGCTGCCTGAGAAAAACAGCGTGCCAATGGCCAGACCGAATCCGCTACTGGCAATGTGAGTTGATTCCAAATGGATGCAGAGTGCGGCAATAGCCAGCATCGCCACTGCATGTACGAGATGGATTTCAACTGCCGTATCCCAAAGCCGCATTGCATTTGAATCTTCAAATGGAATGGCGTGTGCACCCAGTGCAGCCAGGATCACAGCCGAAAAGCCATAGATGGCACCCGCAACCGCCAACCAGCTCCAGGCAGGTACAGGTTTGGAATTCATTCTTCCGCCAGGGGTTTCAGCAAATCTTCCATGCGCTTGCTCATGGCCTCTGAGTTGATTTCAGAAATGGCATAAGCCCAGCCGCCTGTCCGCTTGTTTATTTCTCCGGCTCTGGCCAGACGGTCTTGACCAGCAGAAACTTCAATGCTGTCTTGTTCCTGGCCGGTTTTGGCAGGATCGTTGCCCGTGCTACCAACCGGATAGGTCGATGCCATTAGTCGAATCCAGTTCTTTTCTTCAAATTTATTCAGATCTGCTTGAACCTCAAGTCCATCGGCTGTCAGCAATCGCAACCTGATCGCACCGGACCATTCAATCTCGCTGTCCTGTCTGGCTTCTTCCAGTGTCAGCCCGGCCAGAACCCCACCAAGAGAATTGACTGCCCAACTTGATTGGATTTCCCTGTCATCAGGAATTTCCTGCAGGATAAAATCCTGGTCATCTGCTGAAATTTTAACGGCGCTAACGGTTTCTCCATCTGGATGAGTAACAACGACTTCAACGACTTCTGTTGCCGCCAGGTCGACGATTTCTGTTTCCAGCCAGGCGCTTGATTCACCAGGCACATCAAGCGCCTGATCGACAAGCAGTGCCTGTTCTTCATTTTCCATTCGAACATAGTGCCCTTTTCGACCCTGTGCGGCACTTCCTACCAATACGGCGATACTTTCGTCTCCATAGGTCAGTTCTACCAGGATGGCCCTACTTGATCCATTCGCAACATCTCCTAAAGCCAGCCGATCAAAATACTTCGGATTACTGGTTTTTAGTTCTATGATTTCAGCTTGCGCCAATGCAGCCAGCAAGGCTTTTAGCTTCACCCAATCCGCAGGATAAAACTGTGCTTCCTCAACGGTCCAACCCTGCTCCTGCCGCACAAGGGTGGCCACCGGCACATTTCCGGCTTTGACAATCCTGACTCGACTGATCTCGTTGACCTGTGATTCCAGACCCGGCATTAAAGGCCTGACTTCAAAAGCACTTTCCTTTCCGGTTTTAGTCGGGGTCAGCAAAATGACACCGGCAACAACCAGGGTAAGTACAAGCAACCATGAAAAATGTTTCTTACTCATTGCTCAATCTGCTCCGGACCTGCCTGACGAAACTGACGCTGACGTCTTCGCAGCCCATAAATTAACGCAAACATCATAACCACAAGAGGTACCAGGGCGATGTTGAATAGCTTCAGCCGCGTGCCAAGATCCTCTATATCCCGTTGCAGATCATGCTGCACCTGTCTCAAATTACGCCTGATCTCGATTTTTCGATCCATAAATCGTTGGATCTCAGCCTGCTGTTCGTCGGTGAGAACCAACAGGTCATCCCCATCGCGTGCTGCCTGGATTTCTGTCAGTTTGCGCTCAGTTTCGGAAAGCTCCTGCTGCAATCGTTCTTCGGTGGCACGATATTCACGCTCGGCCTGCAACTGGAGTTCATTGACCCGGTCAAATGGCCTGCCTGAACTGGCTCTGGTTCGAATGCTGATGAGGTCTTTATCACCCAGCAGATTATCTACGGAGTTGACAATAATATTGCCGTTGTCCGCAAAAGAGGTAACCAGGTTCTGTCCCAGGAATGGCTGTTTTTGCACCCATAACCTGTCTGTTAAAATATCGGTATCTGCAAATACCACCACATTGATTCCGTTTTCACCAGACTCAGATTGATGCTCCGACCCTGTTGCATCATCCGGGGCCTGCTCAAAAGCGGAGGTGCTTGGACCACTGATACGCATGGCCAGTGCATAATGATCGCCGGTTGGATTAAACCCGGTCAGCAAATCTGCTGGATTACTCAGGTAGCGTAATCGTGCGGCATCGATCGGAGCTGCGTTTTCACTACTTTCCACCAGCACGTCGATGTGGGTTGTTCCATCTTCTTTTTGCTGTAACCAACCCGTGGATGAAAAGTTCACCTCTTCCAGGTCTGCGCTGACAATGTCGTCACTGTTCATTCCTTCGGTTGGAACAGATAGAATTCCGATGTGCCGGTTCTGGCTGGTGCCAATGCCGTACTGCATATCACCCAGGGTTTTCAGCGGATCAAACTGAACACCCCAATGACCCAGTAAGGGGGCCAGATCTGATGAGCCTCCCGCCTGCATTTGTCCCATGGGATCAGCCGGGTTGCCACGATCAGACTCTGCCAGTGGATCGATAAATACCAGCAGCCGTCCACCTGCCAATACAAACTGATCCAGTTGGTAAAGGACACCTGGACTCAATTCACGCGGATGAACCAGTACCAGCAAATCAAGATCACCTGGAATTTCAGTTGCCCCGGCTTCAATATTCTGAATATCGAAAGTCTGACTGAGCTGTTCGTATATGACCCATGCCTCACGCATACTCTGCGTGGCAGGATCATATCCTGCAGTCATGGGCAGGCTGGACATCAAACCGATGGTTTTGCGTTCTGGATTCCCCAGTGAAGAAACCATTTTTGCAAGATCATACTCAAGAAATTTCTCCTTGGACGGCTGCAAAAATGGCATGGTCTGGACATCGTCAATCGAGTTGGTGCCGGCGATACCCAAGTATAAAGTAGCACCACCAGCCCCCACGGGTACCGCCTGTAAGCCATACTGAGCTGCCTCATCCTCTTTTTCAGAGAACGGCTCTGGATCGACCCGGTGGATAAGAAGTTTGCCATCACTTCGTGCTGCAAATTCATCCAGCAGTTCATCTACACGCTGGGCATAGCTGCGTATTTGTGGCAAATCCCTGCTCGCCTCCTCGGAAAAAAACAGGTAGAGGTTAACCGGCTCGTCCAGTCCGCCGAGAATATTTCGGGTTCCTTTGCTCAACGTATAGAGCTGGTTTTCCGAGAGATCGATACGCATCCCACGAAGATAACGACCGGATAAAAGACTCAGTGATGCGAACAGCACAACCAGTAAAACCAGTGAAACGACAAAATAGAGTGAATTTTTCTGCATGACCAGTCCTTTAATCTGCCTTTCGCAGTTCCAGAATGATGGTATTAGCCATCAGCCAGAACACGATCACAAGACCGAAGTAAATAATGTCCCTTAGATCAAGAATGCCCTTGGATATTGATGCAAAACGGGCCAGGAAACTGAAATCGGCAATCATATCCAGCACGCTCTGCGGTGCCCAGCCGCTAAAAAGATTCATCACCATGGGCAAACCACTGAGCAAAAACCCGAAGCAGAAAACCACACTGAGAATAAAGGCTACGACCTGGTTCCGCGTCACAGCCGACAGGCAGGATCCAATGGCAAGAAAACCACCCGCCATCAACCAGCTCCCGATATATGCGGATGCAATGGCACCATTGTCGGGGTCACCCAGGTAGTTGACGGTTAGCCAGGTGGGGAAAGTCAGCAACAAGGCCAATCCGATAAACAACCAGGCAGCCAGGTACTTACCCAGAACTGCCTGCCATGTGGTAATGGGCAGAGTCAGCAATAATTCAATGGATCCTGAGCGTCGCTCTTCGGCCCACAGCCTCATAGATATTGCCGGCACCAGGAATAGATACAACCAGGCATGAAACTGAAAAAATGGCGCCAGATCGGCCATTCCCCGCTCATAAAATGAGCCTATATAGAATGTGAAAACGCCCGCCATAACCAACGATATGCCGATAAACACCCAGGCGACCGGGGAGGCAAAATAACCCGCCAATTCACGGCGAATTATATTGTTGACTGCACTCATCGCAGAAATAGCTTGAGGTGGATTGCTCATGCCTGCCCCTCCCCGACCGTTACTTGTCTGAAGACTTCATCCATTCTTCCGGCCTCCAGACGCAATTCGTGAACCATCCAGTCATTCTCACGAATCCGGTCAGAAATCACTTCAAACAAAGCAGCCCCTTCCGCCGGGAATACGGTTAACTCCCCTTCGCGAATCTCGACTTTGCGGGCCTGGGGCAGTTCGCTCAGGACACTGGCTACTTTTTCCGGCTGATCAACAACCATGGTGACCGCGTTGTGATACCGGGATCGGGTAAGCAGACCATGCGGCGTATCATCCACCAGTAATCGGCCATCTGAAATGATCATTGCACGGTTGCACAAGGCTTGAACCTCTTCCAGCACGTGAGTGGAGATAACGATAATCTTGTCCGCCGACATTTCACGAATGAGGGTTCTGACTTCGTGCTTTTGGTTAGGATCCAGCCCATCGGTAGGTTCATCAAGTATCAGTACTTCAGGATCATGAAGAATGGCCTGTGCCAAACCAACCCTGCGTTTGAACCCCTTTGAAAGGGTCTCGATGACCTGTTCCGGCACACCATCAAGATTAAGTCGCTCAATCGCCGAGCCGGCAGCGCGAGACGCATTGCTACCGGAAAATCCGCGTGCCCTGGCAATGAACTCAAGAAATCTGCGAACCGTCATTTCACCGTAGGCAGGCGCACCTTCGGGTAAATAACCCGTACACCGCCTGGCCGCCAGGGAATCACTGACGATATCGTGCCCGTTTATGGACGCGGTTCCTGATGTAGGGGTGAGAAAACCGGTCAACATCTTCATGGTTGTAGACTTTCCAGCACCATTTGGCCCTG
>PVMS01118083.1_pt1 | contig 14347 bp, 12 predicted proteins | sample 1853461 | NCBI WGS metagenome assembly PVMS01 (sample SAMN08582032, study PRJNA380276) | Marine sediment metagenome, whole genome shotgun sequencing project. | isolation source: ocean sediment barecode stripped | collected 2017 | reverse complement strand
TATTATAATTAAAGAACTTAAACATCAAAATAAAAGTTAGTACTCTAGCCAACTTACATTTTTTTATAACTTAGTGCTACCAATTAAAAAAAATAATCATGGCTAGAGTACTAACTTTTATTTTGCTGTTTACGTTCTTTAATTATAATAGCTTCGGACAAAAAAAGACTTCCAAATCAGCTGATAAAAATCAAACTATTGATGCTTCCATTTTTAGTGGATTGAAGCTTCGTAATCTAACTCCTGCAAAGACAAGTGGTAGAATTGTAGATGTTGCAATTCATCCAACCAATCAAAGTATTCGGTTTGTTGCTGTAGCCTCTGGAGGTTTATGGAAAACTAATAATGCTGGCACAACCTGGATACCTGTTTTTGATAATGAAGGTTCCTATTCAATTGGTACAGTTGAAATTGACAAGAACAATCCAATGACTGTTTGGGTTGGAACTGGTGAGAACAATGCACAACGTTCAGTAAGTAAAGGCGATGGTATTTATAAAAGTACTGATGGTGGTAATACATGGAAAAATATGGGTTTGAAAACTTCCGAGCACATTGGTAAGATTGCTATTCATCCAACAAACTCTGATATAGTATATGTTGCATCTCAGGGTAGTGTTTGGAAGGCTGGAGGAGATAGAGGTCTTTATAAAACAATTGATGGTGGTAAAACTTGGGAAAGAGTCCTTAATATTAGTGATGATACAGGTGTTTCTGATGTGACCTTAGATCCACGAAACCCAGATAATCTAATAGCATCATCTTATCAAAGACGAAGACATTTTGGTATTTTGGTAGGAGGTGGTCCAGAAGGAGGTGTCTTTAAATCGGTTAATGGTGGTGTCACCTGGCAGAAATTAAAAGGAGGCTTTCCGCAAGGTGACATTGGTAGAGTTGGTCTTGCACGATCACCTCAAAAACCAGATGTTCTTTATGCATTGGTGGCAGGCACTGAAAAGACAAAAGGGTTTTATAGATCTGAAGATAATGGCTCCAGTTGGAAGAAGATGAACGATTATATGGTTAACGATGCCCAATATTATATGGAAATTTTTCCAGATCCTCACCAATTTGATAAACTCTATATCGTTGAAGTATTTACAAAGGTATCTGAAGATGGAGGCAAGACCTTAAAATCTATTAATCATAAGAACATTCATGTTGATAATCATGAAATAGAGTTTAATCCAAATGATCCAAACTATCTTCTCATAGCAGGTGATGGTGGTATATACGAATCTTGGGATCAAGGCAATAATTGGCGTTTTACAGATAATTTACCTATTACTCAATTTTATCGTGTAGGCCTTGATAATGCCTTTCCTTTTTATAATATTTATGGAGGAACACAAGATAATAGCACACTGGGAGGACCAAGTAGAACAACACATCGAAAAGGTATTAAGAACTCTGATTGGTATATAACCCAAGGAGGTGATGGTTTCCAATCGCGCATAGATCCAACAAATCATAATATCGTTTATTCGATGTCTCAATATGCAGGCATAGTTCGTTATGATAAAATGAGTGGGGAAAAAGTTGATATTCAACCACAGCCCAAGGCAGGCAAGCCTCCTTATAAATGGAATTGGGATACACCTTTAATTATTAGTCCTCATGATAATAAAACACTATATCTAGCTGCCAATAAACTAATGAAAAGCACTGATCAAGGTAGTTCCTGGCAAGAAATAAGTGGAGATTTATCTCGTCAAATAGACAGGAATAAAATGGAGGTCATGGGAAAGGTTTGGAGCATAGATGCTATTTTTAAAAATGTCTGGACATCTCCTTATGGTACCATTGTAGCCTTGGCTGAATCTCCAGTAAAAAAGGGATTGCTATACGTTGGTACTGATGATGGTTTAATCCAAGTTTCAGAGGATGATGGAAATACATGGCGTAAAATAGAAGGAATTGCTGGTGTACCTCGTCTAGCATATGTATCTGATATATTTGCATCTCCACATAATGAAAATACTGTTTTTGCCGTATTTAATAACCATAAGTATGGTGATTATAAACCGTATTTTTTTAGAAGTGATGATAAAGGAAAAACTTGGAAAAGTATTTCATCTAATTTGCCAAATGATGAGTTTGGATGGACTATGGTACAAGACCATGTTTCAGAGGACTTGCTCTTTGCAGGAACTGAGTATGGTTTGTACTTTAGTATAAATGGTGGAAATCAATGGATGCAATTAAAGTCAGGTATTCCAACGATTGCGGTAAGAGATTTAGAAATACAGAAAAGAGAGGGTGACTTAGTTGCAGCCTCCTTTGGAAGAGGATTTTATATTCTAGATGATTTTAGTCCATTAAGAGAAATTTCTAAAACCAATCTCGCTAAAGAGAGCTTGTTGTTCCCAGTAAAGGATGCCATGAGTTATACAATTGATAATCCTGATGGAGGAGCGTTGGGAGCTAATTTTTTTGCGTCACCAAACCCAACTTTTGGAGCTGTATTCACTTACTACTTAAAAGAAGGAACCATGACTTTAGAAGGAAAGAGGCAAAAAGAAGAAGCTAAAAAAATGGCCAATAATCAACCAGTGGATTATCCTAATTGGGATACTTTTACCAAAGAAAAAAGAGAAGACAATCCTGAAATTCTATTTACTATAAGAAATGTACAGAATAACATGGTTGCACGAGTAGGAGCTTCGGCAAGAAGAGGAATTAACCGTGTTGCGTGGAACCTTCGCTATTCAAATAATAGTGCTTTGGTGCCTACAGGTACTTACAAGGTAAGCATGGCTAAATTGGTTAACGGGAATTGGAAAGACCTTGGTCAAAGCCAGAATTTTAAGGTAAAACGATTAGAGAATACCACGTTCCCAACCACAGATATGATGGCACAAGAAAAATTCAGAATAGAAGTTATGTCTCTAAATGATGCCATCAATAATGGAGATGAAATATTAGGAAGCTCAATTAGTGAGATGGAAAAGTTAAAAAGGCAGGTTAAGAACAAGTTGAGTAATCCTACATTAATTGAAAAAGTTGAATCTATTAGACAACGTTTAATGGACTTAGAAATTCAGCTGAAAGGCAATAGATTAATTACCAGGAACATGGAGCTTATAGCGCCTTCTATTGCGTCTAGAGTTTCACGAATAAGATATAGTTTTAATAGCTCGACCTCACCTAGTACGATTACTCAAAAACAGAGTCTTGCAATAGCTTCAAAAGAGTTTGGTCAATGGGCTACAAGGTTTAATAATTTAAATAAGGAAATTAATAAACTTGAAAGTGAGTTGAGTAGTTCAGGGATAATAATTCAGTCTGGCAAGCAAAATATGAATTGGAAGAACTAGTATGGATTCATTGTTTTGATATCGTATTTTCTGTCCCTATTTCGAGTCACGTCCAAACTTTAAACTAATAAATAGGGCATTTGATAAATCCAGATCCATAGGCTCCAAAAAAATATCCAATTTATAACAACTAAAAATTGAATTAAAAACCCGAACTTAGTGTCATCGAGCAATCCTTTCTTAAATAAATTCAGTATCGAAAAAAGTCAGAAAAAGTAAAGAAAGTCATATTCAGGGGTTATATCAGGAGGGAGTTGAGAAATAAAAAACCCTAACAACTACAAGATCATAGTGTTAAGGTTTTTGCAATGTACCTCGAGTGGGATTCATTGGCTGGGCCAATGTTCCCTTCAAGCTGCGCTTGAAAACCAAAAAACATACGATTCGCTTTTCTTCAAAAAGAAAACGAGCTTCCTTTTTGAAGCTCGCTTATGTTTCGCCGTTTTTCGATTTGTTGTACCTCGAGTGGGAATCGAACCCACACTTCCTAATGGAAACTGGATTTTGAATCCAGCGCGTCTACCAATTCCGCCATCGAGGCTTTTGAAGTAAGATTGCAAATTTATAAATATTTTTTATCTAATTCGTAAAAACTTTGTTAAGTTATACCATAACTATTTAATTAATTTTAAATTTGCACCCAATAAACAACAACACATAACAAATCAAGCAATCAACACAACTAAAAAATGAGAAGCAATCAATTAGAACCAAAAATTTTTGCATGTACTCAAAGTCAAGTTTTAGCCTCAGAAATAGCCAATTGCTATGGTGTTAAACTTGGAAATGTCAAAATCTCCAAATTCAGTGATGGAGAATTTCAACCGGCTTTTGTAGATTCGGTAAGAGGCCGTAGAATCTTTATTATTGGATCAACTTTCCCAACTGCCGATAATTTAATGGAACTGCTTTTAATGTTAGACGCTGCAAAAAGAGCTTCAGCTCGTCATATTACTGCTGTAATTCCATATTTCGGCTGGGCCCGGCAAGATCGAAAAGATCAACCCAGAGTTGCTATTGGTGCAAAACTTGTTGCAAATTTAATACAAACTGCAGGAGCAACACGGATTATGACCATGGATTTACATGCCGATCAAATTCAGGGATTTTTTGAAAAACCTGTAGATCATTTGTATGCTTCTTCCATGTTTTTACCATATATAAAAGACTTAAAATTAGAAAACCTGACAATTGCATCGCCTGATATGGGAGGTTCAAAACGTGCCTATGCTTATTCAAAATATTTAGAAAGCGATGTTGTAATTTGTTACAAGCAACGCTTAAAAGCCAATATAATTTCTACTATGGAGTTGATCGGTGATGTAAAAGACCGCCACGTTATTATTGTAGACGATATGATCGACACAGGTGGAACCCTTACAAAAGCTGCTGATTTAATGATGGATGAAGGTGCGCTAAGCGTACGTGCTATATGTACGCATCCTATCTTATCAGGAAAGGCTTTTGAGCGAATTGAAAAGTCTAAATTACTTGAGCTAATAGTCTCTGATACAATTCCTTTAAAAAGAGAAAGTTCTAAGATAAAAGTTGTAACTTGCGCCCCTTTATTCGCCGATGTGATGCATAAAGTTCAAGATAATACATCCATTAGCGGACAGTTTTTAATGTAAATAATTAATTAATATATAAATTTAAATGAAGTCAATTACAATCAAAGGATCTCAAAGAGAAAGCGTGGGCAAAGTAGCTACTAAAGCCTTGCGTAATGCTGGAAAGGTACCTTGCGTATTATACGGAGGGGATAAACCATTACACTTTTCAGCTGACGAAATTTCGTTCAAAAAATTAGTGTATACCGCGAACGTTTATACTGCAACGATTGAATTAGAAGGTTCAACATATCATGCAATATTACAGGATATTCAGTTTCATCCGGTAAGTGATAAAATTTTGCATATGGACTTTTACCAATTATTTGATGATAAAGTGTTAACTATGAACATTCCTGTAAGGTTAGTTGGAAGCTCACCAGGTGTTTTAAATGGCGGTTCGCTACGTTTTGCAATGCGTAAATTAAGTATAAGAGCGTTACCTGCTGATTTACCAGACTTTTTAAATGCTGATATTTCTGAATTAACAATAGGTGATAAAGTTTATGTTACAGAATTAGCAAACGAAAAGTTTACTATTTTGCATCCTGATAACTCTGTTGTTGTTCAGGTAAGAACAGCACGTGAAATTATAGAAGACGAAATAGAAGACGAAGAAGGTGAAGAAGGTGAAGAAGGTGAAGAAGGTGTAGAAGGTGAAGAAGGAGTAGAGGGTGAAAAAGGTGCAACAACTTCTGAAGGAGGAGCAACTACTACTAAATAACCTGCTTTAAAATAAACAAATTAAAAGCGTTGCATTTTGCGACGCTTTTTTTATTTCAATAAAACACATACTTTTTAGTACTTTTGTCTAATGCAATTACTGCGACTGGTACAATTAATATTTGGATTTAAAAAAGAAGTAGCAACTGAAGATCTTATGAAAAAATTCTTAATTGTTGGCTTGGGGAATATTGGTGAAAAATACCATGATACAAGACATAATATTGGTTTTAAAATAGTAGATGAAATGGCTTCGAAAGAAAAAGTTTCTTTTGAAAGTCAAAAATTGGGAGCAGTTACCAGGTTTAGATTTAAAGGACGAACATTTATTTTATTGAAACCGGCCACCTACATGAATTTAAGCGGTAAAGCAGTGAAATATTGGCTTACTAAAGAAAAAATTCCTTTTGATAATCTATTGATAATTTGTGATGACTTGAACTTGCCTTTTGGAAGTATCAGACTGAAAGCAAAAGGTAGCGATGGTGGACACAATGGATTGAAAGATATCCTTGCAGCATTACAAAATCAACAATATGCCCGATTTAGATTTGGAGTGGGCTCAGAATTTTCAAAAGGGCGTCAATCTGATTTTATTTTAGGGAAATGGGATAATGATGAAAGGGAAAAGTTATCGGAACGCCTGAACAAGTCCATTCAACTTATAAAATCATTTGGTACAGCCGGACTAAATAACACAATGAATACTTTTAATGGGCAATAGTTTAATCTGTTTGATTGCTTAGTTGATCTATTGTTTTTCTAATCAAACAAGTAACTTCTTTTAAATTTTTATGAAGCTAAATTAATCCTGATCACTTGCAAACCATTCTGCATGTGAAGTTCCTGTTTCTTTCAGTTTTAAAGAATGTAATTTGATATTCTCCGGCAATTTACTTTTGATTTTCTGGGCAAAATCAATCAACATCATTTCACTTGTCGGCTGGTAATCAACCAGAATAATAGTATGCCCTCTTTTCTCTAATTCTATTGCCAATTCAATATGAGGAGTGTTTTTATTAAATACTGTAGCGTGGTCAAATTTGTCAACTATTTCAGACAATACGATTTTCTTTAAATCTGTGAAATCAATCACCATTCCGTATTTTACGTTTGACGAATCATTTATTGGAGTTCCACTGACCGTAACATATAGTTTATAGCTATGGCCATGTACATTTTTACATTTCCCATCATAACCATACAACGCGTGCCCGGTTTCAAAATTAAATTGCTTTGTTATTCTAATAGTACTCATTGTTCAATCATTTAAATCTTTTCTGTTTTTTGCCTTGTAATACACAAAGTAGGCTATTAAAGCCAGTGCTACAAAAGGTAAATATGTGCCAATTGCCACGCCTATTTCATAACCTTTATCAGGAGCATTTTCTATTTTTTCTTCAATATTTATCTGCTGTAAAACAGGTATTAGAACTGCTAACATACACTATTTTTTAAATTTTTGCAATGCCTTTTTTGTAAATTCCGATAGCACTAATTTCCCACTAATTTCAGCACGCTCTTCTAATAAACTTTCCCAATTTTCAGTCCCTTTCCAAAACGCCATTTTCATTTTTTTTAAAGCTTCCGGATTGTAATTCGATAATCGAAATGCCAAATAATCAACTTCTTTATCCATTTCTTTAATAGAATCAAAGACTTTTGCATACAAACCATGTTGTTTTGCCCAATAAGCGTTTTGCCAACTTGTTGCATCCAATGTTAACTCGCCAAAGGCGGCAAGCCCCATTTTTCGTTCAACAACCGGTGCAATTACAAAAGGCCCAATACCAATTGTTAGTTCTGACAGTTTTATAGCGGCTTGTACAGTAGCTAAACAATAGTCACAAGCGGCTGCCAAACCAACTCCCCCTCCAACAGCCTTTCCCTGAACGCGTCCAATTATTAATTTTGAACAGGAACGCATGGCGTTTATCACATTGGCAAAACCTAAAAAAAACTGCTTTCCTTCTTCAAAGGTTGAAATTGATATCAATTCATCAAAAGAAGCTCCTGCGCAAAAGGTTTTATCCTTTTCGCTCTTTAAAATAATTACCCGGACTTCTTCATTATCGTTCAGTTCAATAAATGTCTTTGTCAGTCTATTTAATAATTCACTCGGAAACGAATTACTTGCCGGATGATAAAACTCGACTGTTGCAATCTTATTTTGAATATGTGTATATAAACTTCCGTTACTCATAGTGTTCAAAGTTACACGTTTTTATGTAAATATTTTCTTCTGAATTTTATTACCAAAATGCCTGCTCTTAATAACATCCAAACAGTAAAAGCTATCCAGATGGCATAGAGTTTTAAATTGAAATAATCTCCAATTAAAAGTACTGGAATAAAACCAAAAAATGTTGCAACCAATAATAAATTCCTCAAAGTAACAGATTCAGCCAATCCTTTAAAAATTCCATCAAAAACAAAAGCTACAGCATTTATTGGCTGCATAATCAATACTATCCAAAAAATACTGTAAAAAGATTGCAACACAAGTGTTTCTTGTGAAAATAACCTTCCTATTGGTATATACAAAATTGCGCAAAAAACAGAAAGCGCTAATGAAACCACTATAGAATATCTACTTAACTTAATACTCAATCTCCATAATTTACTATAGTTTTTTTCACCTAATAATTTCCCGGAAACTATATTCCCAACACTCGAATAACCATCAATAAAGAAGGCAAAGAACAACCAAATTTGAAAGGCTATTGTTTGTGCGGCTATATAATTTTCTCCGTATTTTGTGGCAAATGAATTTGCCAAATAAAGTGCTATGTTTAATACTGTTGCCCTTATTATCAAATTAAAACTTAGCGCTAATAATTTTTTAATTTCTTTATTAAACGGAAGAGCTATTTTTAAACTAAAAGGGGTTTTCTTTAGTAGTAAAATCAATGCTAAAATCGCCATTACACCTTGCGCAATGACACTTGCCCAGGCAGCTCCTTCAACATTCATGGGTTTAATAAATCCATCAACTCCGTACACCAAAACAAAATCTAACCCAATGTTTAAACTTGCGCCAACAATACTAATAACCATAGGCCAAAAAGTGTTTTGCAAACCTCTAAAAACGCCAAAAACCGAAAAAACAAAAAGTGTTAATGGAAATCCGATGGCACGAATTTTATAATACGCTACCGAATAGCTTAAAATAAGTCCATTGGCGTTGTACATTTTAAATATTTCATTGACAAAGAGAATGGTTATCAAATAAATTACAACACTCAAAACTAAATTAATTCCAATGATTTGTGCTGGTAATGTTGCTATCTCATTCAATTTTTTTGCTCCCAAATATTTCGATACCGTTGCTGATATAGCCGATCGTGTTTGTGCCAATATCCACACCAATGCTGAAATAAAAGAACCGGCAATTCCCACTGCCGCTAAGGCCTCTGTTGGATTTACCTGAATATTCCCAACTATCGCTGTATCAGTAATAGACAGCAGAGGCTCTGCAATTCCTGAAATTATGGCCGGTATTGCGAGTTTATTGATTCCTTTAAAAGTAATGTTTGATTCTTTATGCATTTACAATCAATTCATAACAATAAAATGGGTCTTTACTTTGATTTGGGAAAAAAACACTCCCAAGTTTGGTATAATTACGTTTCTCATAAAATTCTTGATTTCGTTGGTTCTGACTAAACGTATCAAGTCTGACAGATTTGAAATTATTTTCTTTGGCATAATTTTCAGCAAAATCCATTAATTTTTGGGCATATCCTTTTCCCTGAAAAGTCGGATGAACAGCCAATCGGTGAACATATAAGTTTTTGGTGTTTTTTGTCAACCATTCTATATTTTTATATTCTATATTTTCAATTTCAGTAAGTACAATTATACCAATTATAGTATTAGAATCTTTTATTATCCATATTTGTTGTAGCTTAATATCATTTCTAAAAACTTCTTTTGAAGGATACTGTTCATCCCATTGAAAGATGCCCTTCTCAATCATATGCCTCATACAACTTTTTGCAATTGAACAAATTTGTGTTATATCTGCATTTACAGCTTTCTTAATCTTCATTTATTAAAATTGTCCTGAATTTTAAATTGTTTATGGTAAATAGTATATTTGTACAACAAAAATACAACAAATGAAAACAATATTAGTACCTATATGTTCCTTTGAAAATGGATTGAACACTTTGCAATATGCCATTGATTTTGCTGAAGGAATTTCAGCCAAAGTCTATGTCCTTGAGGTATATGAATCTAATGCAATTACCGGTTCTATAAAATCTGTTGGAGCCCTGCTGGAAGAAGATGCAAAGAATGATTTAAGGAGTATGGTCCAGCGTATAGATAAAAAAAATGTTGACATTGTAGCTACCACAATGAAAGGAACACTTATTGATTGTATTCATTTGGTCTTTAAAAAAATTGATGTCGATTTAATAATTTCAACGTCAAATAGAATTGCGAAAGATGAAACTATTTATATTGGAAAGATTACAGGTGGCATAATTGAAAATGTGGATTGTCCTATTTTGGTTGTCCCTGATAGTTATAAATATAAAAAAATAAACAATGTTTTAATGGCTATTAAGTCCGGGACAATTAAAAGAGCTAATGTTCTAAGCCCTCTTAAATTCTTGCTAAGTTCATTCAGGTTAAAATTAAATTTATTACAAGTTATTACTCCAAATTTACATTCAGACGAACTAGCTATTAACGACGAGTTGGCAGCGTTGGCATCAACTTTTAAATCTTCTGAAAATGCAACTATATTTCAAGGTGTATTAGAACATCTACATGAAGTTGAGCCCGATTTGCTTTGTATTATTAGACGTAAAAAAGGTTTCTTTTCTAAACTATGGGATCAAAATACTGTTAAAAAAGTTGATTTTGAAAGCAGGATTCCTTTGCTGGTTTTAAAGGGAGCCTTTTAGTACAAAATCTATACTTTGTTTAACGGCTTCTTCCAATTGAACTGGCATTGTTGAATGTTCCCAGGGCTGAATGCATCCCAAAGTGTGATTCATTTCTTTGATTATAGTTAGTTCGCTTTTAGGATTCCAAGAGTGCATGTTTTTGGCTTCAGCAGGCAATACTACCTCATCATTGTCTCCGTGTATTATTAAGTGCGGTATTTCTAAATTTGATATCGCATTTTTTATAGTAAAACGTTCTTCATTATCTATAAAATTTTGATAAAATTGATATCTCAAAGGCATTTCCTGTTTTGTTCTAGAATTTAAAACATACGAAACTCCTTGTTCTTTCCATACTTGCAATTGCTCTTTTTTTGGAAAACGGGCCTTGAAATCAGATACTCCAGACCAAGTAATAAGCTTTGCTATGTTTTTGTTTTCAGAAGCTTTTATAGCTACAATGCCACCACCTCTTGAGTGTCCAATTAATGTTATATTTCCGGTATCGATTTCATTTTTAAAATCATGATTGTTAATTAGCCACTCCATTATATCTTCTAAATCGTTTAGCTCAGTCATGAAATTATTTTCTCCGAAGGCTTCTAAATCCGGAAAGTCAATTGGATTGTTTACTGTTCCTCCATTGTGCGAAAAATTAAATTTTATAAAAAATACGTTGCTATTTGCAAATGCCTTTGCTGCTAAATTCCATGCTCCCCAATCTTTATACCCTTTGTAGCCATGACAAAATACTACCACAGGTTTTTTACGTTTATTTTTTTTATAAAAAACATCTGTCAAAATTGACCTTTGATGGTAGTTGCTTTTTACAATCTTATTCAGTAATGTTTGCATAGTGTCGTTTTAAAATGGTAAATCTTTATTTTGGACAAAAGGAATTTTAGGATTCAAAATTTCTCCGATCAATTTTTCAATTTCAATCATAAAAATACTCAGACGTTCTTCTGTCACCTTATAATCCTTGGTTTTATTTTCAGAAAAGTTCATTTTTAAAAATCCTTCTTTTAAATTTTTAAATGATATTATTCCAGCCTCAATTGGCTTGGATAAGTCATGCTTTTGAGTTCTTGTAAATAAATAAGAATAGAGCATAACTTGCATTGCTTTGGTATGCTTGTAATCTTCTTTTATAACACTAAAATTAGACATTTTCAACTGTTTTGCTTCAACTTTTCCGGTTTTATAGTCAATAATACGGATGATTCCGTCAAGTTCATCAATCCTATCAACAAATCCATTTAATTTTATAGTAAAATCAATACCGTCAACAGTTATATCTGCAGTTAATTTTTTTTCTAAAGCAATAATTTTTAACTGCTTATTCTCATTCAATAATTGTAATTCCTGCAATAAAAATCTGCTTATGTGTTTTTTAGAAACCTCAAAAATAAGTTTATTTTTTCCGGTTTTTACATTTCCTTTATAATAGTACTTCCCGAAATATTTGTTAAGTAATGTCTCAATCCTTTTTTGCATATCAAAAATATCTTTCTTTCTCAAATATTTATTGATAAATGGAGCATACAATTCTTCAAGAACATCATGTATAACAGAGCCCATTGTATTCATTGCAATTGTTTCTTCAACTTCATTCACCTCGTTAATTCCCAACACTTTTTGTTGATAGAAACTAACTGGATTGTAGATATATGTTGCCAAAGCGGAGGGTGAAATCCCTTTTTGAAATACCCTTTTTAATTTTTGCAAAACTTCTTTCGTTTTTTCAATAGATATTTCAATTTCCTTTTTTTGCTGAATTTTAGGACTTACAATTGTATTTTTTATATTCGAATAATTAACTTCCAGTTGTGTTAAGAAACGACTTTTTTCTCCAGCACCATATCCATCATTTTCAGTATTGTAAATTAAAAAAATATTTTTTGAACGCTGAAGTAGCCGTTGAAAATGATAAGAAAATATTGCATCTTTTTCTTGATAAGTAGGCAATCCAAAATGTTTTTTTACATCAAATGGGATAAATGACAATTCATCCTTACTCCCGGGTAAAATACCTTCATTTAGTGATGTAATAATGACCGTCTCAAAATCCAGTGCTCTTGTTTCAAGCATTCCCATTAATTGCAATCCTTTAAGTGGCTCTCCTTGAAAAGACAATTTTTCATTCCGGACTATTTGATTATAAAATATCCTCAAGGTTTTTAAATCTGCCATATGATGGTACTTTTTGTTCAGCGTTTCGAGTTGTTGAAATATTTTATAAAATCGAAATACATATTCTTTTTCAACTCCAACAACATAATCTTTGATTTCGTTTATTAGTTCACTGCATTGATTTATTGTGACATTCAAATTATTTGAAAATTTGAATAACGAAAAAAGCAGCGATAGTTTTTCAACTTCATAAGGCAGTAAATCATTTTTTAAAGATTCAACTGATATAAAGATTGAATTCTCATTGTTAATTTTCGCGCAAATCTTTTGCAATAGGTCTCCTTGAATTTTGTTCAAAAAAGGGTCCTTTAGAACGCTTAAAACATCTTTATAGTAAAACTGATCTTCTGCTACCTTGTTGAATTTGAGTTGATTTAAATGCAATTTAAATAGCTTTTCGAACAATTGTGCTATTGGAATATCTTTTAGTGGATATCCCATAGTGATATTTATATTATTTACATTATTTGGCAATGAGTTTAAGGCTAAAGAAAGTAAATTCTCATCAGCTAACACAAGTGCAGTTTTATTAAAATCTACAAACCCGGATAGCAACTCTCCGGCATATTTAATTTGAGCAATATTCTTAGGTGCGCCAATTATCTTGATGTTTTTTTCATTCAACGAAATGGAATTCACCCATAAAAATGGATTTTTTTGATAATAAACCCATTCTCTTTTATATTTTCTTAAAAAAACACCTGCCTCATTGGAATCAGCAAGATATGATTCATTTGCATCCCAGTAAATAGAAGCTATATTATTATTTAAAAGTTCCTGAAAAATAACTTCTTCGGCTTTATTTAAAGCATTAAATCCAACGAAAACCAACTGATGATTCCTGTTATTATTTATATAAAATTCTAAGTTGTTTTTAGCTTCTCTATAGATCAATCCCTGATATCCGAAATTGTTACTTTTTAACTTTTCATAAAGGGCATTGTAAAGAACAAATAAATTTTCAAAAAAATGTACGTAATTTATGGCTAATTGGCTAGGTTTCTTTTTTTGAAACCATTTATCCAACCGCTTAATATCTCTTAAATTTGTGAAGAAATCTTCTGAATTTACTAAATAGCTATCAATTTCATTAAAATCATGCAATGCGATTGTTGCCCATTGTGAAAAGTACTCAAATGAATCCAAACTATCTTTTGGAAGGGTTTCTTTATATATTGAATAAAATTCAAAAAGCAATTGTATCGTGTCAATCAAGACAATGTCGGCTAACTCCTGAATGTAATTTTCGATAGTTGTAACCTTTGGTAAAAAAGAAGATGCAGGAATTTTTCTAACTATCTCTTCTCTTAAAAACACACATGCTCTCTGGCTTGGAAGTACAAACGTTAATTTACTGAACTCTTTGTGTTTTTTAAAAACATCTGCTACTACATTTGAAATGAATGAATTCATATATTTAATAAAGTATAAAAGTAAAAAAAGCCATTTCAATTGAAATGGCTTTTTTTACTTTTTATAAAATAAATTTTATTTTACTTCATTTATTTCAACTCTTCTATTGTTAGTTCTACTAACTTTAGTATCATTAGTATCGATTGGAAAACCTTCAACATGTCCTATAGCAGTAAATCTATCAGGATTTACT
>PVMS01062801.1_pt1 | contig 14354 bp, 14 predicted proteins | sample 1853461 | NCBI WGS metagenome assembly PVMS01 (sample SAMN08582032, study PRJNA380276) | Marine sediment metagenome, whole genome shotgun sequencing project. | isolation source: ocean sediment barecode stripped | collected 2017 | reverse complement strand
TGCCAACGTAGTAAACTGGAATCTGGAATAATATGATTCACTCCGCTCCCGTCCGACCGACACGCCCGTGTATAGATGTCGATTTCGCCGTTATTACCGGGGCTCAGATACTGATAGAGATTTCCCCAGGGATCTTTGGGCATGCGGTCGAGGTAGCCGCCGCTCTTCCAGTTCCTGATGTTCGGGTCGGCGGGTTTAGTCACCAAAGCGTCGAGACCCTGCTCGCTGCTCGGGTAGCTAAAGTTATCCAGCCTGTAGAATTTCAGCGCATTTTCGATGCCGCGCAGGTCCTGCTGAACCCTCGCAGCCTGCGCGTCATCAATCCTGCCGATCACATTCGGGGCCACGATTGCTGCAAGAATCCCGAGGATGATCACCACGACCATAATTTCAATTAATGTGAATCCGCGTTGACTAAACACAGCTTTGCTCCGGATTGACTCGATAACAGACTAAACGTCAGTATAACAAACATGGGGTTAGACCTAGATCGTAATAATCCGAGCCTCGCAGTGCTGCGACGTAGTTCCTATTGGCGGATTCCGACTGTTTTGATCGTTTGCAGCGGCATCTTCGAGTTGCTGGGCGACGCCGGTCGCACGTGGCTGCAATACGATCGGGTGGCGATCCTTGATTTCGAAGTCTGGCGATTATTGACGGGACATCTCGTACACCTCGGGCCCAGCCATTATTTCCTCAATGCGATCGCGTTGATCCTGGTGTGGGTGGCCGTCGGTGAGTATTTCAGCAGTCGCCAATGGCTGATCGCGGCGGCGGTCACCATCGCCGGCGTGAATGTCGGGCTTTGGTATTTTAATCCGGAGATCCTCTGGTACGTAGGCATGTCCGGTTTTCTTCATGGTCTGCTGGCGGCAGGTATTGTGAAAGGATATCGATTTCTGCCACGGGAAGCATTGCTGGGAGGGATGGTTTTTGCGGTCAAAATCGTCTACGAACAGATGCTTGGGCCCATGCCGGGATCCGAGCAATCGGCAGGCGGCGATGTCGTCGTCGATTCCCATCTGTACGGCACACTGGCGGGCATCTGTGTTGCTGCTGTATTCTGGAAAACAAAAATGGGGAGGAATTCGTGACGCTTGCTTTTGTTTTTCCCGGTCAGGGCTCACAGTCGATCGCCATGCAGGCCGAACTCGCCGAGCAGTTTCCCGAGGTGCAGGCATGCTATGCGGAAGCCAGCGAAGAACTCGGTTTCGATCTTTGGCGACTGGCGCAGGTCGGCCCGAAAGAGAAGCTCGACGAGACTGTGGTAACGCAGCCGGTGATGATGGCCGCCGGCGTCGCAGCCTGGCGCGTCTGGCAAACGGCAGGCGGGCAGACGCCGTTGCTGCTTGCCGGCCACAGTCTCGGTGAGTATACGGCGCTGGTTTGTGCCGGCGTCATTAAGTTCCCGGAGGCAATACGTCTGATCAGGCGGCGCGCAGAACTCATGCAACAGTCTGTCCCTGCCGGACAAGGTGCCATGGCGGCGATTCTTGGCCTGGACGATGACGCGGTGCTGGCAGTGTGCCGTGATGCCGAACAAGGCGAGGTCGTTCAGGCTGTCAATTTCAACACGCCGGGCCAGGTAGTCATCGCCGGGGCCCGATCTGCAGTCGAGCGGGCGGCGAAGCTGGCGACTGAGGCGGGTGCCCGCCGCGCATTGCTGCTCAGCGTCAGCGTGCCGGCACACAGCGATCTTATGAAGCCGGCTGCCGAGGAATTGGTTGAAGCGCTGGCGGCTGCAAGTCTCGAACCGCCAGGCATTCCGGTTATCAGCAACGCGGACGTGGTCTGTTACGAAACGGTCGAGCAGATTCGCGATGGTCTGAAACGTCAGCTGTACAGCCCGGTACGTTGGGCGGAAACCATTGGATTCATGATCGAACATGGCACAAGCAGGATTGTCGAATGCGGTCCCGGCAAAGTGCTGGCCGGACTGAATCGCCGTATCGACAGAAGCCTGTCAAGCAACTGTCTGGATTCGCCGGCGTCCCTCGAAGCGGCTCTGGAGCAAGGAAACTGAAATGAGTGATTTGAACGGACAGCTCGCCCTCGTAACGGGTGCATCCCGCGGTATCGGCGCAGCGATCGCAGCGTCGCTTGCAGCCGCGGGTGCAACGGTCGTCGGCACGGCGACCAGCGAAAGTGGTGCGGAACAGATTTCCGGCACACTCGGAACAAGTGGCAGGGGCGCTGTGCTGGATGTTTCGAGTGACGACTCGGTTCAGGCGTTGATCTCGGACATTCAGGCTAATGAAGGACCGCCGACGATCGTCGTCAACAATGCGGGTATTACCAAAGACAATCTGTTGCTTCGCATGAAAGCCGAAGAGTGGGACTCGGTGCTGTCCACGAATCTGAGTGGCGTCTTTCGAGTCTGCAAGGCGACGATTCGTGGAATGATGAAGGCCAGGGGAGGCCGCATCATCAACATTGCATCGGTCATTGGCCTGATGGGCAATGCGGGTCAGGCGAATTACGCGGCCGCGAAGGCGGGCATAATCGGCTTTTCGAAGTCGCTCGCGCGTGAGGTCGGCTCGAGGAATATTACGGTCAATGTTGTCGCGCCCGGCTTCATCGATACCGATATGACGCGGGTGCTCGCGGAAGAGCAGCGCGCCGCGATGCTCGGCCAGGTGCCACTGGGCAGGCTCGGTGCGCCTGAGGACATTGCCAATGCCGTAACGTTCCTGGCCTCGGACGCCGCTGCATATGTCACGGGGGAGACCCTGCATGTCAACGGTGGCATGCTGATGGATTGACCCCGGGGGTCGCGGGCTCTAGATTGCCCAAAAAGATTCACATACAATACTGTGCCACGGCCTAGCCGGGGCTTGAATAATCAAGAAGTTACGGTGTTTTGGGGTGCATCTGAGCGGTAAATTCCGCGCCGTGATCAAATAACAAACGCCGGCTCCCGACAGATCCGGACCGATTTTTAGAACTCTCTTCCCTATAGGAGAAGCGAACACCATGAGCAGTATTGAAGCGCAAGTAAAAAGCATCGTCGCCGAACAATTGGGCGTCAAAGAGGACGAAGTGACGAACGATGCTTCTTTCGTCGACGACCTGGGTGCCGACTCACTGGACACCGTTGAACTGGTAATGGCCCTCGAGGAGGAGTTCGAGACAGAGATCCCGGACGAGGATGCCGAAAAGATCACGACAGTTCAACAGGCCATCGATTTCGTTACCGCTCGTGGCGGCGACAAGTAAGATTCTCCGGACGCGGCGATGGATCGCCGCGCCTTAATTAGTATATTCAGCGATGTCGGCAGTTCTGCCACATTCAAGCGGAAAAAATCTTGAGTAAACGACGTGTCGTAGTCACCGGCATGGGCATCGTGTCCTGTGTCGGCAGCCAGCTCGAAGAAGCCTGGGGAAACATCCTGGAGGGTAATTCCGGGATCGTCCCCATCGATGAGTTTGATGCCAGCGGCCTGGCCACGCGCATCGCTGGTGCGGTCAAGGGATTCGATGTATCGGAAGTCCTGAGCCCGAAAGACGCGCGCAAGATGGATCCTTTCATGCATTATGGAATCGGTGCGAGCAACAAAGCGCTTGCCGACTCCGGCATTGAAGTTTCTGAGGAGAATGGCCATCGAATCGGCGTAGCCATGGGTGCCGGTATCGGCGGGCTTCTTACCATCGAAAATAATCACTCGAGGATGATTAATGGTGGGCCAAGAAAAATCTCGCCGTTTTTCATTCCCGGCAGCATCATCAATATGATCTCCGGCCAGGTCAGTATCATTCACGGCATTACGGGTCCCAACCTGTCGATCGTGACTGCCTGCACGACGTCGACGCATTGCATCGGTATCGCTGCACGCACCGTTGAGTATGGTGACGCGGATGTCATGCTCGCAGGCGGCGCGGAATTCGCCAGTACGCCACTTGCAGTCGGCGGCTTTTGCTCGGCCCGTGCGATGTCGACGCGAAACGATGATCCGACAGCGGCGAGTCGGCCGTTCGATCTGGACCGCGATGGTTTCGTACTGAGCGATGGTGCCGGTTGCCTGGTACTGGAAGAGTACGAGCACGCCAAAGCGCGTGGCGCAAAGATCTATGCCGAGGTGATCGGTTTCGGCATGAGCGCGGACGCCTATCACATCACTTTGCCGCCGGCCGACGGTGAGGGCGCACGCAAGTGTATGGTTGCGGCAATGAACGATGCCGGGCTGGCACCTGCCGATATTGATTACCTGAACGCACACGGCACCTCGACGCCCGCCGGCGACATTGGTGAAACCGTTGGCATCAAGCGTGCATTTGGCGACGCGGCCAAGAGTCTTGCCGTTAGTTCGACAAAATCGACGACGGGGCATCTGCTGGGGGCCGCCGGCGCGGCCGAGGCCATTTTCTGCATTCTTGCCATTCGCGATCAGGTCTTGCCGCCGACAATCAATTACGAGACGCCTGACCCCGAATGTGATCTCGACTACGTGCCGAACACGGCCAGAGACGCCACAGTAACGACCACGATATCCAATTCGTTCGGCTTTGGCGGAACCAACGGTAGCCTGATTTTCAGAGCCATGAACTGAGTGGCTGGCGGCTTGATCTGCGGTAACATGAGCCGTATATGAAGCGCCCGCTCCAGGTTCTTACGATCCTATTTATTGTTGCGACACTCAGTGCCAGTGTCGCTTTCTGGCAGGTCAATCGCGTTCTCGATGCCCCGCTGACTGTCCCTGAGAATGGTGCCGTATTCGAGGTTCGGCCGGGCGCCGCGCTGTCCACGATCGCTCAGGCGCTGGCCGGGCAGGGCATACTGGCGAAACCCGGAATATTCCGCTGGTACGCACAACTGGCTGGCCAGGCAGGATCCATTCACGCCGGCGAATATCTGATCGAAGACGGCACGAGCCCGCGCGAGTTGCTCGACAAGTTCGTCTCCGGCGACGTACAGCTTTATTCTTTCACAATCGTCCCGGGATGGACCTTTCGGGAAATGATGGCAGCACTGGCGGCGCACCCGGCAGTTGACCACAGCCTTACAGTCGAGGATTGGCCACGCTTGCTGGAGTCCTTGATGACGATCGCAACACATCCGGAGGGCATGTTTCTGCCCGAGACTTACCGGTTTCCGAAAGGAAGCAGCGACGAAGACATTTTAAAGCCGGCATACGCGCTGCTGCATAAAACACTCGGCGTAGAATGGGACGGCCGCGACGAGGGCCTGCCGTTTGGCGATCCCTATGAGGCATTGGTGTTGGCGTCGATCATCGAGAAAGAAACTGCACGCGCGGACGAAAGAGCGAGGATCTCCGGGGTTTTCGTGCGCCGACTGCAAAAGCGCATGCGCCTGCAAACGGATCCTACTGTGATCTACGGGATTGGTGAGTCCTTTAACGGCAATCTGACTCGCCGTGACTTGCAGACCGATACGCCGTACAACACATACACAAGGGCCGGACTACCGCCGACACCGATTGCCTTGGCCGGCAAAGCTGCGATTAATGCCGCGCTACACCCGGCGCAAGGTAGTGAGCTGTATTTCGTTGCAACAGGATTAGGCGATGGCAGCCACTAGTTCTCCGAGACGAAAGAACAGCACGACGCCGCTGTGAAGGAGTATCTTGCCAGGCAGCGTGCGGCCAGAAACAAGAATCAGGGACAATAATGGATCGAGGAAAGTTCATAACGGTGGAGGGGATCGAGGGAGTCGGCAAGTCCACCAATATCGATTTTTTGTCATCGTTGATCGAGGCCAAAGGACTTTCCGTAGTACGCACTCGCGAGCCGGGCGGCACGCCGATTGCAGAAAGTATTCGTGCCTTGCTGCTTGAGCACGGCGAAGAAACCATGACCGATATTGCCGAGCTTCTGTTGTTCTTCGCCGCCCGATCACTGCATATTCACAATTCGATCAAGCCGGCTTTGCAGACCGGTCAATGGGTAGTTTGCGATCGCTTTACCGACGCCAGTCGCGCTTATCAGGGCAGTGGACGTGGATTCAACCAGGACACCATCAATACACTCGCCGATTGGGTTCAGGAGGGCCTGCAGCCTGACCTGACGATTTTGCTGGATGCACCAGCGGAGATCGGCATGGACAGGGCCGGTCGCCGGGGAGCGGCCGATCGGCTGGAGATCGAGAAAACCGAGTTTTACGCGCGTGTCCGAGAGGGCTACCTCGCCCTCGCGGAGTCGGAACCGGAGCGATTTGCGATTATCGATGCAAGCCAGACCCTGGACGATGTGCAAGCCGCAATCGGCGAGAAACTGGTCGAGTTGCTTGATGATAGTTAACATGAAGATACCAAGTTAAATTGTTGAAATAATGGAACTTACCTGGCTAGAAAATTTCGTTGATTCGTGGCAGCGACGAGCCACACACGGCAGGGTTCCGCATGCCGTGATGTTGTTGGGGGCGCCCGGTGTCGGCAAGCGGTGTGCGGCCGCGTGGATGGCGAGGCTGGCGCTCGGAATGGGCAATTCCGCTAGCTTGCCGGAGTATCCACTGACGGTTCCCGAACACGCCGATCTGCGCTGGCTTTGCCCGCCCGAAGGCAAGTACAGCATAGGCATCGAACAGGTACGCGAACTCGTGACAGATCTATGCCTGACCAGCTACGAGGGGGGCGGCAAGGTCGCCGTCATCGAGCCGGCCAATGCAATGACCGCGAACGCCGCCAACAGCCTGCTCAAGACGCTGGAGGAGCCGCCAGGCGACGCGTTGTTGATTCTGGTGGCAGACCGGATGGGCCGCTTGCCGGCGACTATTTTCAGTCGTTGCCAGCGTATCAACATTGCACTTCCCTCAGAGGCGGACAGCCTGGCCTGGCTGGACCGTCTGCAACCGACAACAAGCTGGCCACGCGCCCTCAGGGCAGCAGGAAATGCGCCTCTGGCGGCAATCACGGCGTCTGAGCGCCTCGAAGCCACCGAGGCGATGTCGCGCGACTTTGCGGCGCTATCGGCCAGGCGCGCGGAACCGTTGGAAGTAGCAGCGAAGTGGGCCAAACACGAGCCGGACTTTGTTCTCGACTGGCTGTGTCGTGAGGTGCAAAAGTGCATATATGGTGCATCTGGTGCGGCATCTGCCCTGGCCGACGGTGCGGTGGCCGAATCTGTGCTAAAGCGCATGGACAGGCGAAATTTGTTCTGCTATCTAGACATAATAAACCGGCTGCGAGGTCAGCCGCCGGGTTCGTACAACGTACTGCTGACGCTTGAGAGCTTGCTGATCGACTGGACCGGTGACTTGATGGATTGCAGTGTTTCGTCGGAAGTTCCGTCTTTAATGGTGGCATCGACAACAAGGTAAACAGCGGATGACCAAGCCTGGACTACTGACATTAACAATTAAGGACAAGAGCGCCCTGTATCTGGCGTACATGCCTTTCGTGCTCAATGGCGGTCTGTTTATCCCCACCAACAGCTCCTATCGTCTCGGTGACGAGGTATTCATGCTCCTCAACCTGATGGGCGAGGACGAAAAAATTCCGGTTGCCGGCACGGTGATCTGGATGACGCCAAAGGGCGCCCAGGGCAAACGAACGACCGGCATCGGTGTGCAATTCAGCGATCAGGACCAGGGAAATACGCAAAAGAAAATCGAGAACTATCTTGCGGGTGCCTTAGGCGGCGACAAACAAACCCATACCATGTAAGAAAGAAAAAAAACCAGAAGCCTTTTTTGCTACACAAATAAATCACCCGTTTCCGCAGGGGGCGCTGTGAATAACAAGCAGGGTCGAGTTGTCGTCATTGGCGCAAGCGTGGCCGGACTTTTCGCCGGCCGGGTCCTGGCCGATTATTTCGACGAGGTCATTCTGGTCGATAAGGAAGGTCTTGACGGCGGGGCCACGCCGAGGAAAGCCGTGCCGCAGGGCAACCACATCCACGGCATCCTGACGCCGACCTATCACGTTCTGCAGCGTTACCTGCCCGAGTTGATCGATGAGCTGATCGACAATGGTGCCCATGTTTTCGACGGCGGCCGAGATTGGAGATTTCACGTTTACGGCAATGTCCTGACACAGGGGGAAACTGGTCAGACACTCATAGGTTCGACTCGACCATTTTTTGAACACCACCTGCGTCGCTGTGTGTCGACCGTTCAAAACATCGAAATCAGGGCAGGGCACCGCTTCGGTAAATGGTTGACGGGCGCTGGCGACAAAGGTATCGAAGGAGTCGTCGTCGAGAACGGCGCAGGAAAAGTTGAGCTGGCTGCAGATCTACTGGTCGATGCCCGCGGCCGCGCGTCAACGCTTTCGAAAGAGCTCGTGGACTTCGGCTTTGACGCGCCTGAAGAAGAGCTCGTCGGCGTTGACCTCGGATATACCAGCCGGATGTATCAAGCAGCCGACTTCTCGCCGGACTGGAATCTGCTGATTCTAAATCCGTCCGCGCCGGAGAAATGGATCGGCGGTCTCATAGAAAAAGTCGAGAACGAGCAGTTCATCGTGACACAGTTTGGATATTTCGGAGATCATGCGCCCGCTGACGATGACGGCTTTCTGCAACGCGCACGTACTCTGGATATTCCGGACATTGCAGAGTTTCTCGAAGTCGCTGAGCCTGTTTCTGACTTTCAGAGATTCGGTACCAAACAGACGAGTATGCGGCGCTTCGACAAACTGGATGCGTTTCCCGAGCGTCTGCTTGTGATCGGCGACGCCGTATGCAATCTGAATCCGATCTATGGCCAGGGAATGACCAAGGCGGCGAGAGAAGCTGATCATCTATGGAACGCTCTTTCAGATCACCTGGCGCAAAATGAATCGATGGACGGTTTCGCGGACTCGTTCCGCCGCAGCCTGCCGGGCGCCGGTGCGGCGTGGGCGTGGCAGCTAACCTCAGGTGCTGACCTGGGTTACCCGCAGACCACGGGCAAACGTCAGCCGATTGGTCCTTTCATGGGCTGGTATATGAAAAGGCTCTTTATGCGCTCAGCAAGCAGCCTCGACGCTCGCGAAAGGCTGTTCGACGCACTGATGTTGGTAAAAGCACCAGAAAACCTCTTCAAGCCGGGCATGATTCTGCACGCGCTCGGTTTTTGATAATCGCGAACAGGCGTTAGTTACGGTTGCGCTGAGTTGATGCCGTCTTTCAATACGTGCGCTTTGTAGCCACGCTCACTCAGTATGTAGGCGCCAGCCGAACTTCTGCGCCCAGTGTCGCAACACAAGACATAGTCGACGCCCTCTTCAAGCGTATTAATCTTCAGTCGAATGAAGTAGAGCGGAATATTGATAGCTCCGTCCAGGTGCCGGTTTTCGAATTCGCTAGGTAGCCGGACGTCCAGCCATGTGCCACCGTTCTTAATGATCTCTTCGGCCTGCGCCATATCCACCCAGTCCAGCATCGGTTCATTGAGCAGTTTCTTGAAGTCTTCTTTGCGAAGGCGCATGACGGCGCCTTCCGTCGTCATGGTTACCGTGGCGTTGCGTTTGGCATCCGATATCAATGCTTCTTCGCCGAAGGTGTCTCCGACGACGAGTTCAGCGAGCTTGATGCCATCCTTGTTGAGTGGCGTCTCCCGAGTGACAAGACACTTGCCACGGGTCAACACATAAAAATAGTCGCCGTCGGAGCCTTGCTTCAAAACCACATCGCCTGACTTGTAATTGATTTGTTGCATGCGCATGAAGATTGCCTGGATATTCGCCGGCGGTATCTTGTGAAATGCCTTGGTGCCCAGCAATACGGTCATCCAGTCATCGCCGGCACTTTCATCCCCTGCACCCTGGAGCTCAGATACTTCGTAGGAACCGGTCTGGTCCCAGGTCAGCATGACATCGAGAAGATCGCTGTCGATCGAGATGAACTGGACCCTGTCTCTGGCTCTGGCGGTCACCCGGCGTGGGAACATCGCGGCAACCGGATTTCGGGCCTCGTCGGTGCCGCCCTCGACGATTGACTCGACCTTGCCCTGATCGTCAATGAGCTCGAGAAGACCGGACACGATGTAAACGGTGCGCTTCTCGGTCGCGCCTTCCTTGAACAGGACTTGCCCCGGCGACAATTCACGCAGCTGGACCTTTCGAGCCAGCGCAGCAAGATTGTCGCGCTTCAGGCCGTCCAAAGGCGAAAAATTCTTGAGCAGGTTGAAATCTAGGTGCTCACCCGTCATTAGTCATCCTGTTGTTAATTGATTGATCGCCTTTGGTTCGGCTTGGCCGGAGGACCTAAGCCCTTATTCTACATTCAATTTGTGGCCTATCGATACTGCCAGACGCAAGCTCCGTGAAGCGGTGCACAGTTTAACAACAACCATCGGCCTAGTTGTCGCCTAATTCGGACCAGCCTTCGTGCGGCCGAAACCGTTCGCCGTATTTGGCGGCTAGCTCTGACAGCGTCGCCTGGACTTCCGCCGTGCCGCGATTCCGGGCGTAATGCAGTGGACCGCCGCGAAATGGCGCAAAACCGGTGCCGAATATGACGCCGGCGTCGAGCAGGTCCGCGTCGCTGACCACGCCCTCATGCAGGCACGCCACGGCCTCGTTGATCATCGGAAGCATCAGCCGGTCCTGCAGGTCGTCCGGCAACGCCGCTTCGCCGGCGTCGTCATCCTTGACTGCTTTGCCATCCTCCCAGCGGTAGAAGCCCTGGCCTGACTTACGTCCGAGCTGGTCATTCTCCACCATCGATATCAGGCGTTCAGGTATCGGTCGATTGAATGCGGCCCCGAGCACTTTCGACACATTGAGAGCAACATCGATGCCGACACTGTCGACGAGTTCGACCGGTCCCATCGGCATGCCGAAGTCCTCGGCCAGCTTGTCGATTTCGGCCAATGGCACACCCGCTTCGGCAATGTGCATTGCCTCCGCCATATAAGGCGCTAACAAGCGATTGACGACGAAGCCCGGGGAGCTGGTGCACTCGAGGGGAAACTTGCTGATCGCTTTGACGAATGCGAATCCTACGTCGAGCACTTCCTGTGCCGTGTCCTCGCACTTGATGACTTCGACCAGCGGTAACATTGCGACCGGATTGAAAAAATGCAGTCCAATGAATCGCTCCGGCTGATGCAGAACCGTGCGGAGCTCCTCCAGACGAATACTGGAGGTATTCGTTGCCAGGATTGCGCCGGGCTTCATCGACGATTCGGTTTTTTTGTACAGCTCCTGTTTGGCATGCAGATCTTCGAATATTGCTTCGATAATCAGGTCGGCGTCTGCGAGCCCCAAGCCCTTGACGTCTGCATTGAGCCGCGCGGCTGTTGCTTTGCGATCCTCAGCATCGCGAACTTTCTTACTGAATAATTTATTGGCCCGTTCCAACGCCGGTTCGATGTACTTCATCTCTCGATCCTGCAATGTCACGTTCATTCCGCGAAGTGCGCACCAGGCAGCAATATCGCCACCCATGACGCCGGCGCCCACAACGTGAACGCGGGATATCTTCTGCGCAGGCTTGCCGCCTTGTGACTTGAGCCGGTTCTGCAGAAAAAATACCCGCACCAGGTTTCGTGAGGTAGAGCCGATCAAAAGCTCTGCCATAGACTTTGCTTCGGCCTCGTAGCCGGTTTCTGCGGAGGCGCCGAATTTTGCCCACAAATCGATAATCGCGAACGGGGCAGGGTAGTGGTCTTTGCGCGCCTTCGACCTGACTTGTTTGAGCAGCATATTCGCCACGATCGGGCGGGCTGGTGCAAGATTCATCATGCGGTCGAGGAACGGCGCGCACGCTTTCGGTTTCCGTGATGCGATGAGTTCTTTGGCAGCCTGTCGCCAGTTGTCGGGGGCGGCGATCCGATCGACAAGCCGCTGCCGTATCGCTTTGCTGGCGGTAATCGGTTTGCCGGTCAACATTAGTGGCATAGCCGCACGAACACCCATGATCTGCACAGCTCTCACAGTGCCACCAAATCCGGGGTGGATGCCGAGCTGCACTTCGGGCAGGCCCAGAATCGGTTTCTTGTTTTGCAGCGCCAGCCGGTAATCGCAGGCCATTGCGAGTTCGAGGCCGCCACCCAGGGCATAGCCGTTAATGGCTGCGACAGTCGGACATTGCAAAGCCTCGACACGATCCAACACCTGTTGTCCGAGGCGGACCAGATCAAAGGCTTGCTCGGCGTTTTCGATATGAGTGAATTCCTTGATATCCGCGCCCATGATGAAGCCATTGCTCTTGCCGGAGTAAATGACCAGACCACGTGGCGGATTGACCTCGTAAGGTGCAATAACCGCGGCAAGTTCTTCTAATACCACTGCAGACAATACGTTTGCACTTTCATCGACGTTGTCGATGCCCAGCCAGACGATGCCATCGTCGTCGGTCTCGATGCGCCAGTTTTTTGGATCGCTCATGTTGTTATGTTCCGTCTAGGCCACTTCGAAATCGCAGACGAGTGGCAGATGATCAGAGAATCGTATTTGTGGGATGTCGAAGCTGGTCACCTCGATGCCCTCCTGATAGAGAATGAAATCCAGTTCCTTTCTCGGCGCACGGCTGGGATAGGAGGGCAGGCTGTCGGTATTCGCACTCCTTAATCCCGCCGCACGCTTGAATAAATAGATCTCATTTTCTCCCCAGAACGTATTGAAGTCGCCGGCGACGATAACCGGCTTCTCGGTGACGTCGATGAGATCGTGCAGGCGGCGCAATTGCAGATGCCGGTGCCGGTACTTGAGAGACAAATGCACCAGGAACACGGCGAACTTATCCATTTCGAGTTCGATAATCAGTCGCTTGATGCCGGTGTCGAAATAGTGAAACGTCTCGCCGTGAACGCGGGGAGCGGCGAGGAACGCATTACCCTGCTTGCGAATGATAGGCAGCATCTGATTAAAGGATTTAGCACCGTACTTGATTTCGTATGACGTATTCATGCCGAGATCTGCGGCAATTTTCTCGGCCTGATTAACACGGCGGCTGCGAATCGAACCGGTGTCGACTTCGATCAGGCCAACGATGTCCGGGTCTACCGACTTGATGAAGTCGGTAATATCGGCCAGTGTGTTCTGGCTGCCCAGGATATATCCGGCTCCCGGAAGCGGTACGTGCATGGACGCGCCACCGCCAACGGCGTACCGAATGTTGTATAGGAGGAGTCGCATAGGATCGAAGCTACGATACCGAAAGCGCGAGCTTTAGCAAACTTGCAGATGCAGACTGCCATAAGAAGTCCTAATTGGATACACTCTACCCACTCGCCGGCAAGCGGAGATTGCAATGTCTGAAGACAATCCCATTCGCGTGTTCGTGACTCATAATTTCGCCGAAGATCCCGACTACTTGCGTGTCTTCGAGTTCCTCGAATCGGTAGACCGGTTTTTCTATCTGAACTGCAGCAAGCCCGAGAATGTGCCCGAGACGGGCGGGCTCGAGGCGGCCAAGGAAGAGCTGATGGGCCAAATCAAGGAATCTGAGGCCGTCATCGTGCTGGCGACTCACTTCATCGACAATCATGACCTGGTGAGCTTTCAGATGGACGCGGCCGAGGCCAATGAAAAGCCGATGATTGCGATCCGGCCGTTCGGTGGGCTGGCCGAGACGCCCGACGACCTCGTCGGGCGCGTCAAGGAGCATATCGAGTGGAATGAGCGGGACATTGCCGACGCCCTCCGACGTCAGGCGCGCCTGGAGGACACGGCACGCTGGGATGTCATTGATTTTCCATAAATGTTTAAAAACAATCAGTTACCAATACTACCTAAACTGATTTATCACTTATGAGCAAGGCAAAGCGGCCACTGATCATTGCCCACCGGGGCGCCTCCGGATATCTGCCCGAGCACACGCTCGAGGCCAAGGCGCTGGCCTTCGGACTGGGCGCCGACTATCTCGAGCAGGATGTCGTCGCTAGCAGGGACGACCAGCTTGTCGTGCTGCACGATATTCACCTTGAGCGCGTCACCGACGTTGCGGAGCGCTATCCGGATCGCCACAGAGACGACGGGCGCTTCTACGCCCGCGATTTCGATCTCGAGGAGATCCAGGGCCTGCGTGCCTGGGAGCGTCTGAACCGCGAACTGAGCGGTGCCGAATTTCCCCGCCGATACCCCGAGAAAAGTGGCAATTTCAGAGTGCCGTCGCTGCAAGATGAGCTCGAGTTGATCGCCGGCATGAACCGCGCCAGCGGCCGAAACGTCGGCATCTATCCTGAGATCAAGAAACCTGCCTGGCATCGGCAAGAAGGTTTCGACCTGAGCGCCAAACTGCTGCGGGTGCTCGACGATTTCGGCTACCGCGACGCCGGCGATGCGGCGTTCGTGCAATGTTTCGACGCCAAGGAGGTCGTTCGTTTACGAGATGAGCTGAATTGCAAGCTGCCATTGATCCAATTGATCGGTAACAACAGCTGGCAGGAATCGGATACCGATTACGATCAGCTTGTTACGGAGGAGGGGATGAGACAGGTGGCAAAGAGTGCCGATGGCATCGGCCCCGGT
>PVMS01161486.1_pt1 | contig 14355 bp, 9 predicted proteins | sample 1853461 | NCBI WGS metagenome assembly PVMS01 (sample SAMN08582032, study PRJNA380276) | Marine sediment metagenome, whole genome shotgun sequencing project. | isolation source: ocean sediment barecode stripped | collected 2017 | reverse complement strand
GTCTTTGGCCGAGGGTGAACAAAAATCGGTCGAGGCGCTCCAGCAAGGACCACCGGCCATGCCGGTAGGTTGTACGACTATTTTTGATCACCCTCGGCCAAAGACTGTATGGCCCGGGCTTTTTCATTCAATGCCTGGATCGGTCTTTTCTTCTTCATTTCAAACTCCTTCTAACATTGTGCGCGCTGTGTGAGCCGGCGACCCATCGCCTCTATTGCACCGTCTGTGCGCAACTCGGCATAGGTTGTCATACCCAGGTCCAGCCAGCCACGAATAAATTTACAAGCGGTTCCGCGCGGCAGACCCAGCTGATTTTCGCGCAGGTGATTTTCGTAATGGCAGCCGCCGGCACAAAGTGTTCTTGCCCAGCATTTGGAACAACTTTCCGTGCGGCCGTTGTTTAATGAACCCAGACAGGTATTAATCCTGTCGGTATTGATACCGGTTGAAAGACTTCCGGCGCAGAAATCCGCTTCCCCTGCCAGTCGGTGACAGGGGAAAAAGTTTCCTTTTGCATCCACGGCCATGTAGCCAAAACCGGCACCGCATGAAATCGGCTTGGTTTGCCCGAGGTGAATCCGCCCCAATAAGTCGAGGATATTTGAAAAAGGCATCACGCGTCCGTTCCTGGCATGGTCAACAAAACGCTTGGCCAGTTGCCCGAACCCTTTCAACAGCGCCGCTTCCTGCCCGGCAGTGGGTAACAACGCTTTGCTCACCGGGCTGACCGGGGCGACGCCCACTTCATGAAAACCAAGACCGGTCAGGTGGTCAAATACCTCGACCACGCTGTGCCACTGATCCGGTTCAAGGGTGACCCTGGCCGCGACCGGAACGGGTGAATCTTCAAGCAGCACTGCCAGGCGGGAGACTATCTCCTGGTAGGTCCCATTGCCCTTCTCATCGGGACGATTGCGGTCATGGATGTGGCGCGGCCCATCCATACTGACGGCAACGGAGATCCGGTTGTCATGCAGGAATTCCACAATTTCGGGATTCAGCAGCGTGCCGTTTGTGGTGATTGAAAAGTGGACTTCTTTGCCAAGCTTTCCACCGTAGGAAATGGCTTCACTGGTAGCAGCGCGTATCGCCGGCATGTTTAATAAGGGTTCACCGCCGAAAAATATCAACGTGACATGCTCCTGGTCACCTGAGTAGTCCAGTAAATGACGGGCCGCCTGGCGTGCTGTGCCGGGGGCGAGAAGACAGGGTGTCGCGCCATAAGTACCTGCTTCAGCATAACAATAGGTGCAGCGGAGGTTGCAGTCCTGGGCCACTTCCAGCACCAGTGTGGAAAGCGGCACATTGCCCGGTTCGATTCGGGGAGGTAATTTCTTTTGCCGCGACACTGGCAAAAGTATTTGCGCGTCACGCAAACCCTGCAGTACTTCCAGATCAGGTAAAGGTACCTTGTCCAGTTCAATAAATCTTGAAGTACGCCATCTGCGCAGCGTTTCATGCGCCTCGCGGGTCAGAGAAAACAGGCTCGCGTCATCGACCGCATAGATGAACTGTTCACCGGAATCACTGAAGATTCGATGGTCCGCCCAGGATAGAACCCCGTCCATTACCTCAGCCTTTGTATATAGTCGGGTACGGTAACCACCAAACGCCCCTCGGCAGTGTAAGCAATCTCACCACGCGTGTATTCGGCGATGACTTTGACCATCCCCGTTCCTTCGCCGCCATATTCACGGGCAGGGATCGGGTTGTAATCACCACTGGGAAGGTAGGTTCCGTCTGTCTCGATGGCGCCCACATAGACAAGATCATCATCGCCGGGCCGGGTTTTTTCTTCGGCCAGGCTGAAGTCAGCGGCAACCGGACCTAGCAGGTAGTCGTCCAATGGGTTGTCGGCATCTTCGCCGCCGGAGTAAGCGAAAGCCTGGAATTGAACACCCTCCGCCGGATAGTTGATACCGCCATTGACCCGGGCCCGACCCATTTCCGGGCTCAGGCTCAGGTAGTCAATGCGTGGAGCCAGTTTCAGCGGGGGCGTGTCAAGTCCTTTCACGCTCACCTCCAGGCTGCCGTGGCCCGTACCACGGTATGTGAGTACTACTTCGATTGTTTCAGGGCTGGTTGTCGCAGCTTGCACCACGTCTACCTGGTCGCCGGATACCACGATATCCTCTGCCGTAACCTCAGGGAGATTTATACCTTCAATCAGCATTGTTGTTTGCTCTCCGGTCAGTAGATAGTCGGGGGTGATTCGCAATGCCCGGCTTTTTTCGGTGACGGGAAACCAGGTGGACGAGGAAGTACGGAAGTTCGGTGCATTGTGGTGGTGTTCACCACTAATGGTGCCGTCCAGAAAACGGAACGCCCCCATGGTTGCACTGCCGTTGTGGCTTGCGCGTGTACGCAACGCATAACCGCCGTACAGGGTGGCCTCACCTGAAAATGTTTCGAAAGTCCCGTCGGAGAAACTTAAGCTACCCTCCAAAGCATACTCATCATCACCTGTAGATTTCAGGGCGGCCTTGCCGCGGAAGGTGCCCTTGCCGGGTTCGACTCCCAGCACAAACCACTTACCGCCAGGTGTTGCATCCGGGGCTGTCCATGCACGTTTGTAGGGTAACTTTCCGGCCAGCCCTTTCAATGCCGTATCCGCTTCACTGCGCCAGTGCATTTCGCGCATTTGATAGATGATGGCCGGGTCAATGTAGATGTGAAAATCACGTAGCTTTTCCCAGGCCGGTACCGTCATGCGGTAGGAGTAAATTTTGGCGGCGCTGTGACAGCGAACACAGGTGGCAAACAATTGCTCCTCATCAGCGCTGCCGGGCGTTTCGATCGTCTGGGGATTGTTGAAAAGGTTAATGTAGGAGACTTGCGCCTCCTCTTCAGGCGTAAGAATCTGGGTGGCACAAAGCTCTTTTAACAGAATGGCCATTTCGCCGGCTTTAATGCTCATGCCGTGTAAGCGGCGCATTCGGTCAACGATTACCGTCCACTCTTCAGGCGTGGTGCGTATATCCCCAACTCGGGTTAATTGCCTGTTTTCAGTCTTGTGGCAACGGATGCATTTTTTGAAAACGAGTGAATCCCGGTCAAACGCGTTTGCTGTGCCAGCCCCCGTGACCAGCAACAGGACTGAAATAATCGGAATAAGCAGTGTTTTATTCATCTTTTTTTCCTGAGCAAATGGTGAGCTTCTTCAGGATGAGCACTAAATCTCCATATCTGACAATGGTCATTTCAGGATGGATGTACAAATATAGGACAACTGTCCTATACTTGTCAAACACAAACTCTGCTGACCACCATAAGCACTTGTAAATTGACTGGATCTGCCAATGCAAGAAAAAAAACAAGTTCGACGCGCCCGGACTGCTACCTATGAAAAAGGCCAGGTGCGCATTGAAGCCATCCTGGATGCTGCTGCGGAGGTGTTGATTTCCCAAGGATACAAAAAGCTGACACTACGGCAGATCGCTTTGCAGGCAGGTATAACAGTGGGAAACCTGACCTACTATTACCCAACCAAGGAAGCCTTGTTAAAGGACCTGTTGGAAAAGATTCTATCCACTTACCTTGATGAAATTGATCGTATTGTCAAAGCAAGCGGTGATTCACCACAAGGCCGGTTTGTAGCCGCCATTGAGTTTCTCATTGATGATCTCAATACCCGGCGGACAACCAGGTTTTTTCCTGAGCTCTGGGCACTGGCGAACCATGATGAGTATGTTGCGGAACTGATGGAACACATGTATGCACAAGAGCGAAAGGCAATACAAAAGCTGATTCGTGCGATCAATCCGGGCCTTGATAGACAACAAACAAGCGATATCGCGCTATTTGTCTCAAGTTCCATTGAAGGTATGACGATGTTCGTAGGCGCCGGAAAAAATCAGGAAACAGCCCTTCAATCCATGAAAAATCTTGCCTTGAAAAGCTTCTTGCACCTGATCGTGAAGCCCGGACCAGGGTAGGGTGGACATTCATGTCCACCAATACGCCATTGCGCAGCGTGGTGGCCTTCGTATTGGATCTAATTGCATACATCAGATACCGTATATGCCAAAATTGGATACCTACAATTCTCTACCCGAGGGTTCGTTATGAAATTCGCAAGTTTGATCGTATTCGTTGCACTATCACTGTTCGTTCAACCGGCTTTTTCCCAACAAACCCTGTTGCTAAAACAACCATCAATTTCTGCCGACAATCTGGCCTTCGTTTACGCTGGTGACATATGGGTCGCAAATCGCGACGGTTCCAAACCGCGCCGGTTGACTTCCAGTCCTGCAGAGGAAAATAGCCCTGTATTTTCCCCGGATGGCACACAGATCGCATTCCAGGCCAACTATGAAAACAATACCGATGCTTACATTATTCCGGTATCCGGTGGCCAGCCCCGGCGCCTGACCTGGCACCCGGGGTCCGATACCCCCACAGGCTGGACTGCCGATGGCACCGCAGTGACACTGGTATCAGCACGCGAAACCGACCATGGCCGATCCGGCCAGTTTTATCACGCGTCTGTCGATGGCGGCCTGACGGTAAAACAAATGGAGGCACGTATATTCCGTGGCGTTTACGACGCTGAACAAAAGAGACTGGCGTATATTGTGTATGGGTCGGGATACAACGGTCTATTTGGTGGAAGTGCCGGCTGGAAAGGCTATCGCGGCGGCACCACACCGGCAATCCAGATTATGGATATCGAAAAACAGACCGTCACCACCGTTCCAGGTGCGGGCGCGACCAACTTCAACCCCGTCTGGTTGAGCGGCCAGCTGTACTTCATCTCTGACAGGGAAAACGAAAGTTACAATATTTACCGCTACGACCCCGACAGTATGGCGATTACGAAGATATCAAACGAAACGGTATGGGATGTTCGCGCGGCATCGGGACAGGGCTCCACGATTGTTTACGAAGCTGGCGGACGGCTAAAAAGCCTGGACCTGGGTAATGCTCAAAGCAAGGAAATTTTGATCAGTATCAAACCGGATTTGCCACAACTGCGTACGCAGTGGAAAGATGCCAGCAAGACCATTCAATCCGCAGCAATTTCGCCATCTGGAAAACGCGTCATCATTACTGCCAGAGGGGAAATATTTACGCTGCCGGTCGAGGATGGCACAGCCCGGAATATCAGTGCTGATGGCAGCACGCACGAATACACCGCAATCTGGTCACCCAAGGGGGACCAGGTCGCCTATATCACTGAATCAAAAGGTGGCCAAAGTATAGTCATCAAAGATCAAACTGGCAGGGGTGACGATACCCGCTACGAATTAGGCCCGCATTTTTACCGCTTACTGGCCTGGGGCGGCGGTGACAATGCTCAAATTGTTTACCAGGACAACCACCTGTCTCTTTTTTCCATCGAAACCGCCAGCGGTTCGATAAACAAAATTTCAACCGGTGAACGACGCGAACAAGTCGACGTATCCATCTCGCCAGATGGCCAATGGCTCGCGTACACGCTTGAACAAGCCAACTACAACCGGGACCTGGTTCTGCTGAACTTTGCATCAGGGTCAAGTACTGTCGTGACCGATGGCGCAGCAGACGTTGCCTCACCCGCTTTTAGCAGCGATGGTAAATACCTGTATTTTGCCGCCTCAACCAATTCGGGTCCAATCCAGGTTGGGCTCAATATGACCAGTCAGGAACGGCCGTATCGGGCCGGCCTATACGCCCTGGTACTGGCCGCTGATGGTAAATCACCGGTATTGGCTGCTAATGGCGATGAGAACGAAGACGAAGGCAAGCAAGGGGACGAATCCAAAAAAGATAAAAATGGAAAAGACGGCAAGAAAGATGGAGCCGATGAAAAAGCACCTGAGACCCGCATAGATTTACAAAACCTCGATGCGCGGATCATCGCGTTACCGGTGGCTGAAAATAATTATCAAAACCTTGCGGTTGGCAAAGACGGTAACCTGTTTTACTTACAAGTAACACAACCAGGCAGCAGCGTGGAGCCTCCCGGAGCCAAGGCAGGTGCCGGCAACGAATTAAAACGATTCGATTTTAAAAAGAAAGAAACCAAAACCCTGTTAACGGGTGTTAATCGCCTGGTCCTTAGCGCAAAGGGTTCTCACATGCTTTTACGCAAGGCAGACGGCTCTCTGGTCGTCGCTGAAATCGCCGACGAACTTGAGCCGAAGAAACTGTCACTCGATGGCTTGAAAGTGAAGGTAAACCCACTCGAGGAATGGACCCAAATCTTCAATGAAGCATGGCGTATGGAAAAGGAATATTTCTATGCCAGCAACATGCATGGGCTGGATTGGCAAGCAGTGTACGATCGCTACCGACCACTCGTTGATCACGTCGGCAGACGTGAGGACCTGTCAGCACTGCTGGTTGAAATGATCGCCGAGATGCAGGTTGGCCACAACCGCACCGGTGGCGGAGATATACACAAGGAACAGGGTACTAAAACCGGTTTACTGGGTGCGAATTTCAGGATAAACCGTGGCCGCTACCAAATAACAAAAGTGTATACCGGCGAAAAGTGGAACCCGTTCATCAAGACCCCGCTTGCCACACCCGGCAATGAAGCACGGCAGGACGAGTATATTTTGGCCGTTAACGGCCAGGAACTGGGTACTGACGATAATATTTTTAATGCCTTGCAGGGTACCAGTGGCAAGCAGGTGACATTGCGCGTTGGACCAAAAGCGAACGGCCGGGATGCTCGGGAAATCGTGGTTGAGCCGGTGGAATCCGAACGGATGATGCGTTTATGGTCATGGATAGAATCTAACCGCCGCGCGATCGATGAAGCCACGGACGGGCGGGTTGCTTATGTTTATTTACCCAATACAGCCGGAGCGGGTTATACGTTTTTCAACCGGATGTTCTTCGCCCAGGTCGACAAGGAAGCGATGATCATCGATGAACGTGCGAATGGTGGTGGCCAGGCCGCGAATTACATCACAGACGTACTCAGCCGCAGACACCTGTCCGGCTGGAAAGATCGTGATGGTCAAATTTACAACACACCGGCAGGTGCCATTCATGGCCCCAAGGTGATGCTGATTGACCAGGACGCCGGTTCCGGTGGAGATTATTTGCCATATTCATTCCGCCATTTGGGGATAGGCAAACTGATCGGTACACGCACATGGGGTGGTCTGATCGGGATATCGGCCAATCCGCAACTGATGGATGGCGCGCGGCTGACCGTACCGTTTTTCAGGTTTTTCGATGCCGATAACAACTGGAGCGTGGAAAATGAAGGTGTCGCTCCGGACATCGAGGTTGTACTTGACCCGATTGCGACTAACCAGGGCCGGGACACCCAACTCGAGCAGGCTATTGCAGAGGTTCTGTCACAGCTTGAAGGGTTTGAAAACCCGGTCTCAAGGAAAGCGCCTCCACTGCCCACTGAACTTGGTCAGTAATTCCAGTGGCGAAATGACCCACGGTAAAAGGGTGCGGGAAAAGAAATGAACTACTTGTTAATGGGAGGTTTTTCTGAATGAGCATTGATTACCCCACACTCGATTTTGGTCTGGGCGAGGATATCAACATGCTGCGCGAGGCAGTTTTCCAGTTTGCCCAATCTGAAATAGCGCCGCGCGCTGCTCAGATAGACAAAGATAACGTCTTCCCGGCAGATCTGTGGCCCAAGCTGGGTGAGATGGGGCTGCTGGGCATTACAGTCGAAGAAGAGTATGGCGGCACCCACCTCGGCTACCTCGCTCATTGTGTGGCCATGGAAGAGATCAGCCGTGCTTCTGCGTCGGTAGGTTTATCCTATGGTGCGCATTCAAATTTGTGTCTCAACCAGATACGGAAAAACGGCACAGAACAACAGAAACATAAATATCTGCCTGCACTTTGTTCCGGGGAGCATGTGGGTGCCCTGGCCATGTCCGAACCCAATTCCGGTTCTGATGTCGTCAGCATGGGTCTGCGCGCCGACAAGCAGGGTGATCACTACCTACTGAACGGCAGGAAAATGTGGATCACCAATGGCCCGGAGGCCAGCACCTTCGTCATCTATGCCAGAACCGATATCAATGCCGGCTCACGGGGCATCACGGCCTTCATCGTCGAGCGGGATACAGCAGGATTTTCATGTGAAGAAAAACTGGATAAGCTGGGCATGCGCGGCTCCAACACCTGTGCACTGGTGTTCGAAGATTGCCGGGTGCCAGAGGAAAACATACTGGGCAGGGAAAATGCCGGCGTGCGGGTGCTGATGTCCGGACTGGACTACGAGCGTACTGTGTTGGCGGCCGGTCCGGTCGGAATCATGCAGGCCTGCCTGGACGTGGTTCTGCCCTATATCCACGAGCGCAAACAGTTTGGCCGCAGCATCGGTGAGTTCCAACTGATGCAGGGTAAGTTAGCGGATATGTACACTGTTCTTAACGCCTCGCGGGCCTACCTGTACGCCATGGCCCGGAGTTGCGACCGGGGAAGTGAAACCCGCAAGGATGCCGCAGGTGTCATCCTGTTTACTTCCGAGCACGCTACGCAAATGGCACTGGAAGCCATCCAGGCGCTCGGTGGCAATGGCTAGATCAATGATTATCCGGCAGGCCGCCTGCTGCGTGATGCCAAGCTTTACGAAATCGGCGCCGGCACATCAGAAATCCGACGCATGCTGATTGGCCGCGAGTTGTTCCAGGAAACGGTTTAGCCAAATTATCAGCAGAGGTTTTTGAGCAGCCAAAAAAAGGCCACCCGAAGGTGGCCTGAAGGATTGTGAAAGATCACAATCAGAAGACGGTTGTCGCGATATTTGAACAGGTAGTCGTACCTGCCTGGCATACCTGGTGGGTATAAGTCGCGCCACCTTTTGTGCCAATGTAGTCATCGTAAACGCTTCCGCTAACAACACCCGGCGGGTTAAGCAGAGCACCGTTCCTGTAGACATCGACACTGGTTGACCCACTCCAGCTCAGGTTGACGCCATGCTTGCCTTTCACCTTGTAGCCACTTGTACTCAGGCTTAGGGCCGGAGGTGGTGGTGCCACGAGTGTTGTAGTATTAGCGCTGGCGTAGGCAGAGATCATCTCAGGTTGTGTATAGGCACTCACCCGGTAATAGTAGGTGGTCTCAGCAGCCAGTCCTGTATCACTGTGACTTGTGCTGCTCGCAGGCAGGTCAGCAATTTCAGTCCAACCGGTGCTGCCATCCGCTGAGCGCTCCACTTTGAAGCCGGATTCGTTGCTGGAACCATTCGTCCAGGTCAGGTCAATCTGGCTGGAAGAAACAGCATTTGCATTCAGATTTGCTGGAGCACCATCCGGCGGATCATTCGAAGGGTTGCCTACCTGGATATACAGGTGATCAACAGATACCGTATTCTTTTCCCTATGACCCCTGGTCTGGTCAGTATCAACCACGCGGATGATGATCGAACCACTGGGAATGCCAGGAATCGTGGCGAACTGCATGTTACTGCTCGCAGTACTCGAAACGTTGAACAGTGAGGAAAAGCTGCCGCCGTTATTCAGTGAATACTCAAGGCCGAACGTATCACCATCAGTGGAACCACCACTCCAGATATTGGCATAGACAGTAACCGTAGCACCTGCACTCACGTTGAAATTCCAACGGTGTTCCAGGTACGTATGTCGATTGGCGGGCTTGCCGCCTGAATCACGTTCGGTAATAGACTGGCTTGAATCATCATCGCTGAGGGTATTACTAACGCTACCGCTGACGCTACCCGCTACCATGGTTTCGCCGCTGGCGCTGTAGTTGGTATAAGACGGCGGTGCATCAGTCGTACCGCTGGCGGTTGCAAAGCCTGAATCACCGCTGTTATTTACTGCTGCTACGCGATAATCATAGGTGGTGTCTGCAGCAAGGCCATTATCTGAATAGCTTGTCGCATTGCTTCCCAGGTTGACGAAAAATGCAAAGTTATTGAGACCGCTGAGTGAGCGCTCAACCCGGTAACCAGTTTCAGTACCGGCATTATCGGTCCAGTTAAGATCTATGGCATTTTCAGAAACACCGGTTGCACTCAAAGCGCTTGGAGTGATTGGTGGAGGCGGCGGTGCATCGGTGCTTGCGCTGGCTGATCCAGACGGTGCGGTTTCGTTGCCTGCCTGGTCACGTGCGATCACCTGGAACGTATAGCTGGTGCTCGCTGCCAGTCCTGTTGCCGTGAAGGCAGTACCCGCTTGCCAGCCACTGTTGGCGCATCCTGTGCCGCCAACGATGCACAGGAAGTTGTACTCAACTGCGCTTATGTCATCAACCGCTGTTGAGGCCGTCATGCTGATTTCGGAATCCGAGACAGCTGATGGTGCACTTGCCCAACCCATCGGGTTTGGTGTCGGAGCAGTAGTATCGGCACTCGCGAGTGGAACCGAACCATTAATAAAATACCGTCCCATGCTGTTGTAGTCGGAATAAGGCGTAACCGCATTGCCTACACCCGTTACCAACAGGTAGTAGGTTCCCGCGCTGACTGAAGCACTGATGCTGGCAGCGGTATCTGTATTGGGATCGCTCAGTGCCACTGTGGCACCACTCAAATCCTGCAGCTCCGCTTCGATATCCAGGTTGGAACCACGGCGTGAACTTGAGCGATAGAAAGCATCCCAACTCGGGTTGACGGTCAGGTCCACCGTTCCGCTAGCCGTTACAAATGAAAATACATCGACATCAGCAGATGAACCGATAACACCCTTGTTTTCCGTCAGGACATTATGCGGATCAAGTTCAGGATTGGAGGCAACCACCAAACCATTCGAATCTACAGTCAGTGTGGATGCTGCTGCACGGCTATCACCGTGGTCATCCGGGCGATAGCCCAGCTTACCATCAATAATTGCCAGGTCGTCCTGCTGCTGGTTGGCATCAGGATATTCACCAATGCTCCACTCGGTGACATTGTTATTGTAACTGTTACCCATGATCGGCGCCCAGGAAACCAGACCTGCTCCATGTCCTCCATAGTAGGTAGTTCCAGAATGGGTGCCGTCGTGTGACAGGCCCAGGTTGTGACCGAATTCATGTGATGAGGCCTCGGCAACATAGGTCTCATTGCCACTGCCCAGCTTGTTAAAAAAGACCAGTGCGGGAGAATAGTATGTGGGGTAATCAGACCGGCCAAAGACGCCCACATAGGCAACCCCGCCGCAAGAAGTACAATTGATATTATGATTGTTGGCATCTACGCTGTGCGTGACAAGAATCGTGCCGGTGGTTGAAGTAAAAGTCGTTGGTTCTTCAGTGGTCACATCAATATCGTAAGCTGCGAGGTCTTCCGAGACCCGGTGCCAGATATCCACGATCCGTGTTCTTTCCAGGGTGGAAAATGTACTGCCATCACCTTCGACGTTATATGGCAGGGCGTCGAGTTGCGAATACGTGCCATTCCAGGCGGTTCCGGTGATGATAGCCCCATCAAAATCAATAAAAACCACTTTCGAGGCGCCTGGCCGGCTGTGCAGTAAAAATGCATCATCGAGGGTGGCTGTTGGAGCATCCCCGGGTAAAGTCGGACCGGCGCTGGCAGCACCCTCGACTTTCTCAGGGTCTGGCAGCAACGTATCGCCGTAGAAAACGCCGCCCTGATCATCAACTTCAATGGTGTCGAGGTCAGCTTGCGGAAATGAAAAATCCTGTAACCAGCGTAATGCCTTACTGCTTGCTTGCGGTGGCAATGATTCCAGTCTGTTACGTAATTTACCAGCTGGCAAGTTATGTATGGATTGTGGTTGACCGAGACCAAAAACGCGTGCGCTTTGGCCCTGGTCTGATTGGGCCATGGATTGTCCGCTCAGTAACAGAGCAGACAGCATGACAAATAGTAGAGTAACCCCCTTAATATTACGCATTATTCTTCCCCCTAGATTATATCTGCGTGTCATTCAATTGTAGATATGCATGTATACATATAACTTCATGCACAAATTATGCCAAGTTGAGAATTTGAGGTAGCGGGAACTTTTTAGGTAGTTTTAAGGCCTTTTCCCGGTAAATTAGGCATTTTGCGATCAAGCCGGTATCAGGCAGGTGACAATGATTGTCACTCCAGTGCTAATTGTGGGTACATATTTGTGTCGTCAATTCTTGCTTGCTTCACGCTGGTCTGCATCGCATGATGTATCAAACGAACCAGGGAATCTTTGCCAAGTGAGTGCAGTTCTGCCATTTTTTTATGTTGGATTGGGTAGTATGCTCGGCGGTGTCAGTCGCTACACTATGACGCTCGTCACGCAGAACTATGCAGTTTTCAGCATTCCATTTGGAACCTTGATTTCCAATATAGCCGGTTGTTTGATTATTGGTTTGATTGCGGGAATAGGGGTTAAAACTGAATTGCTTTCCACCGAGATGCGACTGTTCCTGGCCACTGGGTTTTGTGGCGGTTTCACCACCATGTCATCGTTTGTTTACGAGTTGGGACAATTTATTCAGGACAAAGAGTATTTTTACGCCTCGACCTATTTTACCGCAACCCTGGCCGGGGCAGGTTTTGCTTTTCTATTGGGGTTGATTTTAAGTGATTTGCTGTTGAGGTAAAGGTATGGAAATTTCCGGTCAGGCAGTACTGTTGAGAGTATTTATCGGCGAAAGCGACAAGCTCGGGCATCTGCCCTTGTACGAAGCGATCGTCAAGCAGGCGCGTGACGCCGGTCTGGCGGGCGCAACTGTCCTTAAAGGTGTGCTGGGCTATGGTGCGACCGCGCGTATCCGTACACATAAAATACTGGACCTTTCATCCGACCTCTCTCTGGTCATCGAAATCGTGGATGAAGAGGACAAGATTTCAGCTTTTAAAGAAACCCTGTCCATTATTTTTGAACAGGCAGGTTGTGGTGGATTGGTAACGCTCGAAAATATTCGTGTGATCCATTATTTGCCGGAAAAAAACGACTGAGGGCAAGAAAAAGGCCGGGCTAAGCGGCCCTTCCCAAATAGCTATTGTGCAGAAGCTACTCTACGGCTTCCTGGTTAGCCTTCAGTATGTCGTCAACTTTACGGGCTTCAATTTCAGGCAGTTTCTGTTCCAGCGTATCGCGTCGGCGAATTTCGCTGTCGACATATTTGATCCATTGCTGTGCTGCCCTTTTGCTACGTTTATCCTTACTGGCAGCCGTAAATGCCCTCCTGGCCTGTTCAAGTTTCTTCTGATTGAACAGGGCCATGCCATACATGATGTTGGCGGTGTCATTACGTTTAAGGTCGCCCATCGCCAGGCCTTTCTTTGCGGCGGTTGAAGCTTCAGACCAGTCTTCAAGATTGATATAGGATTGTGCCAGCCGAATGAACAGTTCACCGTCTTCCCCGGAGGCCGCGGCTTGCTTGAGTGGTGGAATGGCTTTCCTGTCCTCTCTGGCCTGATACCAGGCTTGAGATAACAGGCGCAGATTCCTGACATCAGAATCCACGTTGCCAGCAGCCATTTCCTTTTCAAGGACCCTGGCGGCCTTATATGGAATGCCATGCAGCAAATACAGATTAGCGAGATTCACGGCGTGTGACTTTCCTTCTATGTAGCCTTTCTCATACAGTGACTCAGTCAGGGCCAACTGCTTCTTGGTATCTCCCAGTTCGCTATATACACCGGCCAGTGTCAGGATATATGAATCCTTCGGATAAGCTTCAATCAGCTCTTCAAGCACGATCAGCATATTCGGGAAATCTTTCATCTCCCAATAACATACCCGTAACAGCAGCAACCAGTTCTCGCGGGGCACTCTGCCTTGTTCCTTGAACATGTTGATTGCTTTTGTGATTGGCGGAATCGCCTGCTCGTAGTTCTGCATCTGAAAATGTGCCTGGCCCAGCAGCATGAAAACATCTGCGGCAGGCTCGGCAATGACCGCCATCAGGCGTTTGATCGTATCCAGTGCCTTTGTATAGTCCTCAATCGTAAAGTGTAGCTGTGCCAGCGTCTTGAGTGTGCTTTGCTGTAGTGCTTCAGGCAGTTCAGGCTGACTCAGCACCTGTTCATAAGAACGTATCGCATCGGGATAGCGCTCCTGCAAGTAATAGTCATAGCCGGACAGGTTCCAGATTTGGGCTGCCTCGTAGGGCGACAGTTTCTTTTTGCCCGTTTGTATGTCCTTGATTTTTGCCTGAGCCTCAGCATGCTGATCGGCTTCAACCAGTTCCTGGATTTCCATCAGCTTTTCATAAACCTGCTGACTCATCGCCACCGTCTGCTTGGTTTTGCGTTCTTTCTTTTCCTGTGCAGTAACGGGTGATGCTACCAATACGGTTAACAAAGTTGCCAATCCGGCATTCAACCAACGTTTGCGCATCAGCAGACTCTTATCCGGCAGATTCTTATTCAGTAATTTCATAGGTGAACTTGTTCTGTACGCCAGGAACTTCTACGGCTGTGCCATCAATAATCCTGGGCTTATCAACCAGTTCCTGGATTTCCATCAGCTTTTCATAAACCTGCTG
>PVMS01004638.1_pt1 | contig 14359 bp, 14 predicted proteins | sample 1853461 | NCBI WGS metagenome assembly PVMS01 (sample SAMN08582032, study PRJNA380276) | Marine sediment metagenome, whole genome shotgun sequencing project. | isolation source: ocean sediment barecode stripped | collected 2017 | reverse complement strand
TGGTTATTTAGGCGCCCGCCATAACCTTTACCCGCCCCTGACGAGCTTTATCCCGACATATCCGGACGGGGGATGCGCCCGCTGTAGCAGTTCAACGCCATGGTCTGATGGACTTCGGCGCCCGTAGAATCTGACAAGGCAAACCTCATTCGGTCATTTCTCGCGAGATGGCAGTTCCAATCTGACCGAGATCTTTACAAATATCTAATTAGTGGTTATTATGGTTCAAGCTTCCGAAATAAAAAGGAAAGTGTGTAACTCCATGCCGGGGAACAACCACGATACCGGCAAATCTAACCGTTCACTGTAAAAAGGAGTTATCCATGGAGTACATCAAGATACGATTTGGAAAGAATCTTGAAGAGATGCACAGCAGGCTCCAGAGGACCATAGACGAGATGTTTCGGCAGGTCAATCCGATGCTGGTCCTGCCAGAGCAGACCTGGCGCCCCCAAATGGATATCTATGAAACATCTGAAGAGATTATTATCATTGGAGAAATCTCTGGCGTGGACAAGGAAGATCTAGAAGTGGAACTCGCTCAGAGAGCTGTGAGGATCTCCGGCAGGAGACAGGAACTACCCCGTGTTCAAGGCATGAGGTATCATCTTGCAGAGATCGCTTACGGCAGCTTTGAAAGGATCTTGCTTCTCCCTGTGCCAATAGACCCGGAGAAGGGCAAAGCCTCGTTCAAGAACGGCCTTCTCAAGATCACCATGGCAAAAAGGCTGCGAAATCATGCCCGTCGGGTCCCTATCGATGCCGAATGAATTGAATGATCAGGAGATATAGTGATGACAGAAGAATCGAACACCAAGGCCTCCCCTGAAGAGGAGGGAATTCACAGAATTCCAGAGGTCTTACCGATCTTGCCCGTCATGGATCTGGCGCTGTTTCCCAGGATGGTGCTGCCTTTGGTCGTCGAAGAGGAGGCATCCCAGCAGCTGGTGGATGAGGCCATGGCCAAAGACCGCCTTGTCGGACTCGTTGCTTATAAGAATACTGATCCCAAGGGATCGTATGAACCGGCGAACCTTTATGATGTCGGAACTGCCGCGTTAATCTTGAAGATGTCTAAACCAGATGAGAGGGGAACCCAACTCCTGGTCCAAGGGGCTGGTCGATTTCGTATCTTGGAGTACCTTTCGGACAAACCATACCTTCGCGCCAGAATCGAAACTGTCCCTGAACAAACGATCAAGGACATGGAAGCGGATGCCATGATGAGCAACCTTGTGGGCCTGTATCAAAAAGTCCTGGAACTATCTCCGTACCTGCCCAAGGAACTGGGGACCCTGTCCAAATCGATAGACGAGGGAGGAATGTTGGCGGACCTCATCGCCTCAAGCTTGAACATATCCAAGGACGAAAAGCAAAAGATCCTTGAAACCCAAGATGTTAAGGAACGTATGACAGAGGTCACCAGGTTGATCAACAGGGAACTTCAGGTCCTTGACTTGGGACAGAAGATACAATCGCAGGTAAAACAGGACATGGATAAGGCCCAGCGAGATTTCTACCTGCGGCAGCAGCTGAAGGCGATCAAGGAAGAACTGGGAGAAAAGGACGATGAAAACACGGCTGTTGAGGATTATCGGGCCAAGATTGAGGAGAAGGATCTTCCTGAGGAGGCAAAGAAAGAGGCAGAGCGGGAATTGGAACGCCTGGGCCGCATGCATCCGTCTTCAGCCGAGTACACCGTGGCTACAACTTATCTCGACTGGCTAACCGCCCTTCCCTGGAACGAAAGCACCGAGGACAAGCTCGATATCAAAAAGGCCCAGAAGGTCTTGGATGAAGACCACTACAACTTAGAGAAAGTCAAAAAACGTATCATCGAATACTTGGCCGTTCGCAAGCTCAAGCCTGATTCCAAAGGGCCGATTCTGTGCCTTGTGGGTCCTCCCGGCACAGGCAAAACTTCCCTCGGGCGTTCCATTGCCCGAGCCCTGGGGAGAAAGTTTGTCCGCATATCCCTTGGGGGCGTGCGGGACGAGGCGGAAATTCGTGGCCACCGCAGGACATATGTGGGTGCACTGCCCGGACGCATCATCCAAGGTATCAGACGAGCCGAAAGCAACAACCCTGTCTTCATGCTGGATGAGATCGACAAAGTAGGAACTGATTTTCGGGGCGACCCCTCTTCAGCCCTACTTGAGGTCCTGGACCCTGAACAGAACTTCTCCTTTTCAGATCACTACCTGGACGTACCCTTTGACCTGTCAAATGTCATGTTTATCACGACCGGCAATATCCTGGACACCGTTCCCCCGGCCCTCAGGGACCGCATGGAGGTATTGGATCTCCTGGGTTATACGCAGGATGAGAAAGTTAAGATCGCCAAGCGCTATCTCCTACCCCGCCAGTTAGAGGCCCACGGCCTCACTGCCGAACAGCTTACCATAACCGGGGGTGCCATCAAGAATGTCATATCCGGATATACGCGGGAAGCTGGTTTGAGGAACTTGGAACGAGAGCTGGCGGCCATCTGTCGCGGCGTGGCGTGTGTTGTGGCAGAAGGATGTAAAGGCCCCACACGCGTGAGCGCGAGGGACATCCACAAGTTCCTGGGGCCTCTCCGGTTTCGTTCCGAGGTGAGCGAGCGGATATCAACGCCCGGGGTGGCGACCGGACTGGCGTGGACCCAAGCGGGTGGCGACCTCCTCTTCGTGGAAGCCACCAAGATGAAGGGGAGACATGCTTTAACTTTGACTGGTCAGTTAGGGAATGTGATGAAGGAATCTGCGATTGCAGCCCTAAGCTTTGTTCGTTCCCACGCTAAAAGTCTTGGCATACCTGAAGACTTTTACGAGAATCACGAGATTCACATCCATGTGCCGGCAGGAGCGATTCCTAAAGACGGGCCATCGGCTGGCGTCACCATGTTAGCCGCGTTGGCTTCCCTCCTCACTGAAAAGACTGTGGCCAGTGACTTAGCCATGACAGGTGAGATCACATTGAGGGGTCAGGTACTACCTGTAGGTGGCGTCAAGGAGAAGGTCCTTGCCGCGCATCGGGCCGGGATCAAGACCGTCATCCTCCCCACGTGGAACGAGAAGGACCTTGAAGATGTACCTAAGAAGGTTCGAACCGCCCTTAAATTCCATTTTGTAGATACCATGGACGACATGCTAAAAATCGCTCTGCCTGAGCTTTAGGTTCAGACCACATTTCCACCGTCTTAGAAACAGCAAAAACAAATCCAGACCCCTTCCTGGACTTTTGGCTTGAAAAACCCAGCTGTTATGGTAAGGAGGGGCTACAATGGCATGAGGGTATTCAGATATTGCGGAATACCCTTTTTATATAACTTTAGTTGGCGGGCGCAGTTAGAGCCGTTGTCAAAAACATGTTCCGTTTTGAACCATTTATAATTAAAAAGATTGCCGCAAACGGAACATATTTTTGACAACCACTATAGTGTTGCTCTGAAGAAATCCTTAACTGGTCCGAGACTCGGATCAGTCCTGAAAACCAGATGAATGAAAAGAATGGGGAATTGTATCCAAGATGAAAACCTTTGAACTCTCAATTGGAGGCAAGGCTTACAAGATAGACGTCGAAAAGTTTGACGGCAAGCGAGCCACAGTAAAGGTAGACGGCAAGCCTTATGAAATCGACGTGAAAAAGGGCGCCAGCGCAGTTCCAGGGCCAACCTCACTATCAACGCCTGCTCAGTCTGTTCCGCCAACAGCGACACCAACCGGTCACGAACCTCCCGTGGCTCCCGTGCAATCTTCCCCATCAGGTGGGGAGGTAACTGCGCCCATGCCCGGCCTGATACTCGAGATCATGGTGGCGGTCGGAGATCAGGTAATGGCCGGCACACCCGTGATAAAGATGGAAGCCATGAAGATGGAAAATCAGATTCCTTCCCCTGCAAACGGAACGGTCAAGGAAATCGCGGTCAAAGTGGGGGATAACGTTTCAACAGATGAAACCCTGATAGTATTGGAACAAGCGTAGATGTTCTTGGGGGCTTCGCCCCAACACTCCAATACTCCATCTCAAAAGCACAAATCAAACGCCACCCAAAAATCTATAATTTCAGTAAGTTCTAGAATGTCCTAAATATTAAAATGAGGCCGGAGAGATATCATGGCAGCTGAAGACAAGATTCAAACCCTAATTGAAAAGACCGCTGAGGCCGAGCTTGGTGGTGGCCAGGATCGGATCGATGTGCAGCACAAAAAGGGGAAATGGACAGCGCGGGAGCGGATTCATCAGCTAATGGATCAAGACAGCTTCGAAGAGATCGACAAGTTTGTCCTCCATCAGTCCACAGATTTTGGCATGGACAAGAAAAGGTTCTCAGGAGACGGGGTCGCCACTGGTTACGGCCGCATCAATGGCCGGCCGGTCTATGTCTTTGCCCAGGACTTTACTATATTGGGGGGATCGTTGAGCCTGGCCGTGAGCGAAAAGATTTGCAAGGTGATGGATCTTGCCCGAAAAAACGGTGCCCCGCTCATCTGCCTGAGCGATTCCGGGGGGGCCCGGATACAGGAAGGGGTTTCCAGCCTGGCCGGATACGGCAACATATTCATGCGAAATGTTCTTAGCAGCGGGGTGATCCCACAGATCTCCGCCATTATGGGCCCATGTGCCGGGGGAGCGGTCTACTCTCCAGCACTAACCGATTTCATCTTCATGGTGGAAAAGACCAGCTATATGTTTATCACAGGCCCCCAGGTCATTAAGTCTGTCACCCATGAAGAGGTCACTCCTGAAAAGCTGGGCGGAGCTCTGACGCACAATGCCACGAGCGGGGTTGCCCATTTTTCCGGAAAAGACGACCAAACGGTCTTGACCATGATAAGGGAACTTCTGAGCTTTTTGCCGCAAAACTATCGCGAAAAGCCACCTTCTGTTGAACCCACAGACGACCCTAACCGGATCGATATGGAACTCCGGGAGGTCGTCCCTGAGAGCCCGAGACAACCCTACGACATACGGAGGATTATCGACTCGGTGGTGGACAACGGTCATTTCTTCGAGGTGCAGGCCCGGCATGCCATGAATATTATTGTCGGTTTTGCCCGCTTAAATGGTCATACGGTCGGTGTGGTGGCCAACCAGCCTTCTTTCCTGGCCGGGTGTCTCGATATCAGTGCGTCTATAAAGGGCGCACGATTTGTTCGATTCTGCGATTGCTTTAACATTCCTCTTATTACTTTTTGTGATGTCCCGGGGTTTCTCCCTGGTACAGCTCAGGAATACGGAGGTATCATCAAACACGGGGCCAAGCTCATCTACGCATACTGCGAAGCCGTGGTACCCAAGATTACGGTCATCACACGCAAGGCGTATGGTGGAGCCTACATTGTGATGTCAAGCAAGCACCTTTGGGGAGACATCAATTATGCATATCCGACAGCAGAGATTGCGGTCATGGGACCGGAAGGGGCTGTCAATATCGTCTTCAAAAAAGAGATCAGTGCTGCTGACGACTCCGCAAAGAAGGAGGCCGAGATGATCGAGGAGTACCGCAGTCTCTTTGCAAATCCTTACCGGGCTGCTGAAAGAGGGTACATCGACGACATCATCTTGCCCGAGCAGACGAGACCCAAGTTGATTAGAGCCTTGGAGTCCCTGAAAAACAAGAAAGACAGTATGCCTGCCAAAAAACACGACAATTTGCCTTTGTGAAGTAAGGATTTGGTAAACCCATTACTGGTTCGCGAAATCTTCTCGAACGATAGTCTCAACCGAATACTTCTACGGAGCGCATGAAAGCGCCATTTATGAGCACACACTGCTTATGTACGATGCCAAAAAGCTAAAGGAAATAGAGAAGTCCCTGGCTGCGTGGGCCAAGAAGACCCAGGAACTCATTGATAAGCGCCCGGAGCGGGAAGAGCGTTTTGAAACCCTTTCGGGGATCCCGGTGGAACGGGTCTACACACCCCTGTCCGCACCCGAGAGTGACTATATGAAGGATTTGGGACTCCCCGGAAGTTATCCGTATACCCGGGGGGTGCAGCCTACCATGTATCGTGGGCGACTCTGGACCATGCGACAGTATGCTGGTTTTGCCAGCGCAGAAGCATCCAACAAAAGGTACAAATACTTGCTTGAGCATGGCCAAACCGGTCTGAGTGTAGCCTTTGATCTTCCCACCCAGATTGGATACGATTCGGACCACCCCATGGCCCGTGGTGAAGTGGGTAAAGTTGGAGTTGCCATCGATTCTCTCAGGGACATGGAAACTCTCTTTGATGGAATTCCCCTCGGCAAGGTTAGTACGTCCATGACGATCAATGCCCCTGCCGCCATCCTGCTGGCCATGTACGTGCAGACAGCTGCCGGGCAAGGGATTGCCTCTGAAAAATTAAAAGGAACTATCCAAAACGATATCCTGAAGGAGTATGCTGCCAGGGGGACTTATATATTCCCGCCTACACCATCGATGCGTATCATTACGGATATCTTTGCCTTCTGTTCCAGGAACATTCCGATGTGGAACACCATAAGCATCAGCGGATACCACATCCGGGAAGCAGGCTCAACGGCAGTCCAGGAGATAGCCTTTACCCTGGCCAACGGAATCGCCTATGTTGAAGCCGCTCTCGAAGCTGGCCTTAAGGTAGATGACTTTGCACCGCGCCTCTCCTTTTTTTTCAACGCACACCTCGATTTTTTCGAAGAGATTGCCAAGTTTCGGGCAGCGCGGCGATTGTGGGCTATAATCATGAAGGAGCGTTTTGGGGCAAAATCTCTCAAGTCCCTCATGCTCAGGTTTCACACCCAGACTGCCGGATGCACCCTAACCGCCCAGCAGCCACAAAACAATGTCACCAGGGTTACTCTACAAGCCCTTGCGGCTGTCCTTGGCGGCACACAGTCGCTTCATACCAATTCCATGGATGAGGCCTTCTCGCTTCCTTCTGAAGAGGCAGTGCAAACAGCTCTGAGAACCCAACAGCTTATTGCCTACGAATCGGGCGTTGCAAACACGGTCGATCCGTTGGGTGGCTCGTTTTATGTGGAGCGTATGACCAAAGAGATTGAGGAGCGCGCACAGACGTACATCGACGAGATTGACGAAATGGGCGGTGCTGTAGCTGCTGTCGAACAGGGGTATATTCAGAAAGAGATCCAGGAAAGCGCTTATGCATATCAGAAAGCCGTGGAGGAGGGGCGCCAGATTGTAGTGGGCTTAAATAAATTTCAAGATGAGGAGGTCCCGCCAAGAAACCTACTGCGTGTAGATCTTGGCGTTATGGAATCTCAAGTTGCAAAACTGAAACAATTAAAAACTGGGCGGGATAACATCGCTGTCGACTCTGCCATTGGAAAGCTCAAGAAATGTGCGCAAGGAAGTGACAATCTGATGCCGCCTATCATGGAGGCAGTGAAGAACTATGCCACACTGGGAGAGATTTGTGACACACTAAGAGAGGTCTTTGGCGAGTACACGGCAGTGTCTACGCTGTAATTGTCACAGTGACCCAAAGTTGACTTGATACGAGTTTGTCATGAGTTAGAGTGGTTGAATTGGTTTTATTTTGTTCATAGGCAATAGAAACCAACGGAATCAACAAATCCAATCGGACCGTGTTTCATCTTTTCACTTTAGGCACTTTAGACCCGCCTGCCATAGCCTCGTGGGAAGAACGTCGTTTCCCATTGCCAGTCTCATTGCTGAGACCGGCTTAAGATTTCTTGGCAGATAAGCATTGGCGGGCAGGTCACTTTAGGCACTCTGTTATTGACCAATGATCAAGAAGAAGATTCGAGTTTTAGGTGCAAAGCCCGGCCTGGACGGCCATGACCGAGGAATCAAGGTCATATGCTGTGCATTGCGAGATGCCGGCATGGAAGTAATATATACAGGGTTGCGGCAGACCCCGGAACAGATTGTGCAGGCCGCAATCCAGGAAGATGTGGATGTCATAGCAATGAGCGTTCTCTCGGGCGCTCATGACTATCTTTTTCCCAGGGTCATGGAGCTTCTGAAGGAGGCCGGGGCGAGCGATATACTCGTTATAGGAGGTGGTATCATACCTGAAGAAGATGTCCCCGGCCTGAAAGATATCGGCATTCAGGCCGTGTTCGGCCCCGGTACACCGACAATGGACATTGTCCGGTTTATAGAGGAAAACGTCTCTCAGTAGAAAATATTCTGTGTCTCTATTCTGCTCAATTGTGAAAGTAGTTAAGCTCTCAGACCTGCCACTTATCGCCTGCATCGGCTTCTTATCCTTCTTGCTGAGCTGTGCCACAACCGAAAAGAGGCCCGCACCCTCACCAGACTATCCCAAGCCGTATAGGATTGGCAAATATTGGTACCAGCCCCTGAAACATGCGCGTGGCTTCAGGGAACGTGGAATGGCCTCTTGGTATGGCAAGAAGTTTCATGGCCGAAAGACAGCGAGTGGCGAAATATATAGTATGCATGCCTTGACAGCCGCCCATAGGACCCTCCCCCTGGGCACCTATGTCAGAACTCATAACCTGAATAACAATAAAATGGTCGACGTGCGTATAAACGACCGGGGGCCCTTTGTACGGGGCCGGGTCATCGATCTGTCTTATGAAGCCGCAAAACGGATAGACCTGATAGGGCCTGGTACAGCGCCGGTGGAGATCGTCGCCCTGGGGTCAGTAGAGGAACGTGAGGTTAATGGAAAGGTCCAACTCTCACTTGTCCCCGGGGACTATTCTGTGGGGGACTTCACGGTCCAGGTTGGGGCTTTCAAGGACAAAGAAAACGCCGTCAGGCTTAGGAACAAACTGGCACCTGCATACGAAGATGCCCACATCGTTTTATACGAAAGCCCCGAAGGCTCTACCTTCTATCGTGTCCGGGTTGGAAGGTGTAAGAAGCTCGATAAGGCAAGAGAGCATGAAAAGATGTTGGAGGCTGGTGGATACTCGGATGCTATGGTCGTGGCTCGTTAGTGGTCTTTCGCCGATTCGGTGTTTGTTGCTGCCTGGTTGGGGGCTTGGGAGATAGATCCTGCTCAACAATATTCTACGAACAAAACAATACGCTACTAAGAGTTAATCTTCTTTCTCAATATGCCTGAGGTCTTAAAGACAACGACCCTTCTGGCGCGTAGCTGCAAGTCTTGGCGTGTCTGGGGGTTGCGGCCCCGCCGGGCCTTCTTTTCCTTAACCACGAACTTCCCAAACCCGCTGATCAGGAGGTCTTCGCCATCCTGGAGGGTCCGTTTCATGATTTCCAAAAGCTGTTCAACCACCTGGCGGGCGTCGCTCTTTCTAAAACCAAGCTTCGTGTAAACTTCGTTGATGATTTTGTCTTTGGTCAAGGCCATCTGGTACACCCCTTTCAAGCCGATAAGATTCTATTCTTTTGAAAAATAACTTGACCAGATGGCTGCTTTTATGCCTTAAATCTAAAGCGTTGTCAAGTATTTATTCATAAAAGGTGTGAAAATTTGAAGATTGTTTTTGTGGATAGAGACGGTGTCATAAACAAGGATCGTCCTGATTATGTCAAAAGCTGGTCTGAGTTCGAGTTCCTTCCAAAGAGCCTCGATGCCCTCAAGCTTCTAAAGCTCAATGGTTACCACATCATTCTGGTGACGAATCAATCCGTCATCAACCGAAGAATGGTGACAGAGGCAGGACTCAAAGAAATCCACGAGAAGATGATACGCGCTGTGGTTGACCACGGCGGCAGCATAGAAGCAGTCTATTATTGTCCCCATATCCCTGAAGATGGATGCAGTTGCCGTAAACCAGAGCCTGGGCTGATATACCGGGCACGGGCCGATTATGGGTTGGACCTTTTCAACACCTGCATGATCGGGGATAACTTGAAGGATATCGGGTGCGCACGACGCGCGGGCTGCGGAAGGATCATCCTGGTAAGAACCGGCCACGGCAAAGAAACCGAGCGTCTTTGCCGAGAGGGTGACATAGAAGCAGACCACGTGGCAGATGACCTGATGGCTGCCGTAGAATGGCTCCTTAATGAAAACTCAGAGCTCAAAACTGAAAGCTAAAATGATCGGTTCCTGGTTCAAGGTTCAGGGTTGACAACCTTTTAGCCTATGAACTTTGAACGGTGAACTTTCTTTATTGACACGTCATCCTTTTGCTAACAGCCAGTTAGGGCTCTTCAACCGGGAACCGGGAACGTTGAACCGCTCAACCTACGTGAACGCTGAAATGGATTGTTGGTCTTCCTCTTGACTTTGAGCCTTCAGCTTTGAGCTTTGAACTCTATCAGGTATTTGCCAGGGCATTAATCGTGGCTGCCACGTAGCCGGCCCCAAAGCCATTGTCGATATTCACCACGCTTACATTGGACGCACAACTGTTAAGCATCCCCAAAAGGGCGGTGACTCCGCCAAAACTCGCTCCATAGCCGATACTGGTGGGGACGGCGATGACCGGCTTGTCAACAAGACCGGCCACGACACTCGGAAGCGCCCCTTCCATACCGGCCACCACGATAAAAACCGAAGCCTCGGTCCAGAACTTCTCATGCTGCATAAGCCGATGGATACCGGACACCCCTACATCGTAAAGGCTTTCCACCCGATGGCCCATGGTCTTTGCTGTAACGAGGGCCTCCTCTGCCACCGGGAGGTCTGAAGTGCCGGCGGCAATCACCATAATCAGCCCTTTTGCCGCAGTCTCTATCGGTTTGGACGCAAGAACCAGCATCCGGGCCCCAGAATGATATGTCGCTTTGGGGTGTCTGGCCACTATAGCCTCGGCCTTTTCCGCTGACAGCCTGGTGATCATAACCGTGTCTTTTTGATCGACCATTGCCTCCATAACACCCAGGATCTGCTCCAGCGATTTACCCTCCCCAAAAATCACTTCCGGGAAGCCCTTCCTCAGGGATCGATGGTGATCCACACACGCATAGGAGAGATCTTCAAAAGGGAGTCGTTTCAGTTGTTCAAGGGCCTGGTCCGTGGTCAAACTACCAAGCGAGACCGACTCCAAGACTTTCTTTATTGCTTTGGCATCCATGATGGTTCGAAAGTAAGTAAAACGTTCAAGGGTCAACCGTTCGTAGCTATACCCACCAAATGATCTGAAGACAGAGATTCCACCCAACTTTTAACATCGCAGCTGAGTAGAGTCAATATTGAAGATATCTAGCTTGATTTACTTGCCAAATGTGTTATTGGGTTGTGTTAAAGCTCCCTCTGTCCCGATTTACTGGGGCCAAACGTGTACAGAAGAAGGCCACCCCTATGAATATGACAAGTCATGCAACCTTTGAAGCAGGGCGTTGCATGCTGGGAAAGTTGCCGCATGGCAAGGATCTAGTCAAGACCATAGAAGAATTCTGTGTGCACAATTCGATTCAAACTGGCGTATTCTCTGTTATAGGAACTGTTATGTCGGTCACGTTGGGTTCTTATGACCAGAATCAGCAGGTGTATGTTACCTGCAAAAAGGAAGAACCGTTTGAAATCGTCAATTGCACAGGCAATGTCTCACTCAAAGATGGCAACATTACCGCGCATGCCCATGCTGTGTTAGCCGATATGAACGGTCAGACGATAGGTGGGCACATATTTTCAGAAACCATAGTTTATGCAGCAGAGATATACATACGGGAACTTCGGGGCAAGCCCCTGGAAAGAGAATACGACGACATAACAGGGCTGTCATTATGGAAGCTGTGACTCGAACGGCTCAATCCTTTCACAAAACCTCCTTTGGATTGCTTTTTCCGGCAAGTTTAGGTACAGCGTCAATAGATGTGACAGGCGAATACCCCGAGAAAAGGAAGGAATGCTATAATGGACCTCAAGATCACAAAGACTGAAAAGCCTAAGCAGCTTCCGGATGATTCGAAATTGGGATTTGGGGAACTGTTCACAGATCACATGTTCAATATGGACTACGACCCGGAGCAGGGCTGGCATAACGCGCGCATAGAACCATATGCCCCGATCATGATGGATCCAGCCACCATGGTTCTCCACTATGGTCAGACCATCTTTGAGGGGTTGAAGGCATACCGGACCAGCACCGGAAAGATCCAGCTTTTCCGGCCGGAGCGAAACATGTCAAGGTTGAATGATTCGGCAAAGCTGGTGTGCATCCCGGAAGCTGATGAGGCCTTTCTCCTGGAAGCACTCAAGAAGCTTATCTCGATCGATAGAAGATGGGTCCCGAGTGCACCCGAGACCTCTTTGTATATTCGTCCTACTGTTGTTGCGATGGACCCGCATCTGGGTGTGCGCCCTTCCAACACTTACCGTCTCTTTATTATCTTGTCCCCGGTTGGTGCCTACTACCCGGAGGGATTCAATCCGGTGAGTATCTGGGTTACGGACAAGTACGTGAGGACTGTGCGCGGCGGCCTGGGCGAGGCCAAGACGGCGGCCAACTACGCAGCCAGTCTGTATGGGGCCGAGGTGGCCAAGAAGGCCGGGTACGCCCAGGTGCTCTGGCTCGACGCTATTGAGAAGCGCTACGTCGAAGAGGTGGGGACAATGAATATTCTCTTTGTTATCAACGGAGCGCTGGTTACACCAAATCTTGGGGGGAGTATACTTCCCGGCATCACACGCAACTCGGTCCTGACCCTGGCCAAAGACTGGGATATCCCCGTTCAAGAACGTCCCATCGCCATCGACGAGGTGATGTCGGCCCATAAGGATGGCTCTCTTCAGGAGATTTTTGGTTCCGGCACGGCTGCGGTAATCTCCCCTGTGAGTCATCTCGCCTGGCAGGACAACGTGTTGACCGTCGGAGACGGCAAGGTTGGTCCCATGGCCCAAAAGTTGTATGACGCCATAACAGATATCCAACACGGTCGCTCCGAAGACCCTTTTGGCTGGGTCGTGCCGGTTGAGGAGGAGTAACAGGATGATCATCAAACAGCTGACAGTGGGGTTTATGGAGGTATTCTGTTATATCCTGGGATGCGAAGAGACCCATATGGGGCTGTTGATCGATCCGGCAGGAGACGAAGAACGCATTCTCGAAACTGCCCGGGACTTGGGTCTTACCATAGAATCTGTGGTAAATACTCACGGCCATCCTGACCATTCCTGCGGAAACAGCAAAATCAAGGAGCAGACCGGAGCAAAGATATACATGCATGCCGAAGACGATCGCGTCTTTAATTCACCTGAAGGTGGGGCCATGGCCACACAGATGGGCTTCACGCCATCTCCTCCTGCAGATGTCCTCCTAAACGACGGGGATGTTATCCCGTTCGGACACAGTGAACTCACCGTGCTTCACACCCCGGGCCATAGCCCCGGAGGCATTTGCCTGTCCGTGGAAAACAACCTTTTCACTGGAGATACGCTTTTCGTGGGAGCGGTCGGGAGAACCGATTTGCCGGGAGGCTCTCTTGAAACCATGCTGAAATCCATTAAAGAAAAGATACTTTCCCTTCCCGATGATACGATTATCTGGCCAGGCCACGACTATGGAGGGAGTCCGACTTCAACCATTGCACAAGAGAAAAAACACAATATCTACATTACGGACTTTGAACTCGCATGATGGCGGACCCAGCAACATCCCAAGAGCAAGACGCTCAGTACGACTTTGTGCCGGGAAACTTTCTGAGCAGTCTTTTTAGTATTACAAAGACGATTTTGCTTTCGCCAAGACTTTTCTACCAGAAGATGAGAACAGACGGGGGGCTACGAAATCCGACCATCTTCCTTGTCTGCTGTGTACTCATCCATACCCTCTTTGTCGGCCTCTCTGTTAGGGATCAAACTATAGTCGTCCGGAACATCGCATACGGCATAGCCATGCCTTTTTTTACAGCGGGTATTCTCTTTCTTTTCATCACAAAGATTTTCAAAGAATCAGGAACCTACGAAGCAGTCTTCAGGGTAAATGCCTATGCAGCCGCGGTGAACCTGCTAACATGGATTCCGATGGTCGGCCTTGTCTTTGAGTTTTATCGGCTTTATCTGATTGCCTGGGGTCTCAGTTATGCGTTTCCAACAAGAGTCTATCGTGCCGTGTTGGCCATCTTCATGACAATGATCACGTATATCGTATTGGGGCAGATAGTGTTCCATTTCCTGGGCGGCCAGCCGTGAACCCCTGCGTGCTAGTGTCATGTCCCAGCAATTATTTACAAAAGTCACAGCTCACATGATCTGCACGTTTGGCAATTAACGCGTAAAATTCGAAGCACGAAATTCGAAATCCGTACTGTTCTCAAGGCGACAGCCGCAAACAATCACCAAAATTCAAATTTTCTAATGTTCTAAAGAGGTTCGTAATGTTTTGGTCATTTGACTTTTGGTCATTCGGATTTGTTTCGTGCTTCGGTATTCGAAATTGCGGCTGACGCCTTGAACAGAAGCGGATTTTCAATATCGTCTCCGTGGGTCCTGTACGGCCTTGGGAATTATGTAACTTATTCATGGGACACAACACT
>PVMS01148980.1_pt1 | contig 14361 bp, 15 predicted proteins | sample 1853461 | NCBI WGS metagenome assembly PVMS01 (sample SAMN08582032, study PRJNA380276) | Marine sediment metagenome, whole genome shotgun sequencing project. | isolation source: ocean sediment barecode stripped | collected 2017 | reverse complement strand
TTAGCATCAGGTCCAACGTCTAAGTAAGCACAACCCAGATCAAACCAAACATCAGGGGCTATTTCTTCACTGTAAGCACGACCACCAATACGATGAGAGGCCTCTACCACGATAAATGAAATTCCTTGTTTGGTAAGTTCTTTGGCGGCTGATAAACCAGCAGAACCAGCACCGATAATAATTACATCTGTTTGCATAGACATAACTCCTTCCTTGATTATGAAGTGAACCCATTCTTCGGACCACCAGGCGGTGGAGTTTCTACCCTAGAGAAAATGCGTCAATATATTGGATGCGGGCCCCAAGTCGTCAATTGCTATCGCAATTGGCTGAACCTGTGACCCATGCCTTCGGAGGGCAGTACTCTATCCAGCTGAGCTACTGGCGCTTGCAAAGGGCCGATATTCTACAAGCATCGCGCGCCCGACCGTACTCTTGTAATATAATTGCCGGCCGGGCGCTGCGCCCAGCCAAATAACACATACATTTCCGGAGCAGGTAATTGAGTCGCGATAAGAAATTTTTCGATTCGTATTCGGTCGTAATCGGCATATTGGCCGCGGTTGCGATATCCATTCTTGTCTATGCATTAAAAATGTCCGCCCCGGGGCAAGACGGTGGTTCCAGCGCCGCCGAGGAACGTGAAGCCGCCGTCGCGGACCGAATTCGACCGTTAAGCCAGGTCTATTTGCCGGGCGAGGAACATGAGGCCTCACGACCCACCGTCGAAACCGCTGTGGAGCCAGAGCCCGTTGCGACAGCGATGTCAGGCCCCCAGGTATACAACACGGCCTGCCTCGCTTGTCATGGTGCGGGTATCGGAGGCGCGCCGATATTGGGCGACGTTGCAGCATGGGGACCACGCGTCGCCAAAGGTATCGAATCACTCAACGATCATGCGGTTAACGGTTTCACCGACGTGGGCTATATGCCGCCCAAAGGTGGCCGAATCGACTTGTCCGATGCGGAAATTCTCGACGCCGTCGCTTATATGGTGGCCGAGGTTCAGTAACTACCGTCGGTCCAGTTGACGCAAGGCCAACGCCTCCGCAATATGCGGGGGCGTTATTGATTGTGCAGCTGCTAGATCCGCAATGGTCCGTGCGACCCGCATCACTCGTTGGTAGGAGCGCGCCGACAGCCTGAATCGATCGACCGCGTTTTCCAGTAACGCCAGGCAATCGCCGTCCAGTTGGCAGTTTTTCTCAATAGCGTCGGCCGCCATCCGAGCGTTACAAGTTCCGCTACGTGCCAGTTGTAGTTCTCGCGCCCGCCTGACGCGAATCGCGATAGTGTCGCTCGATTCGCCACTTGGTCCACTGGAGCGCAAGGCCTCTTTCGAGGGACGTCCGACAGCCACGTGTAAATCGATGCGGTCGAGTAGCGGCCCCGATATCTTGTTGCGATATACGCGCACTCGCTCGCTGCTGCATCCGCAGTCGCCTGACACGTCGCCGAGGTAACCACAGGGACAGGGATTCATGGCTGCGATCAGCTGAAAATTTGCCGGGAAGTCAGCATGATTTCCGGCCCTCGCTATCGTGATGACACCAGCCTCAAGCGGTTCGCGTAATACTTCGAGCACATTGCGATTAAACTCGGGTAACTCGTCGAGAAACAGCACACCATTGTGCGCCCTGGATATTTCACCGGGGTGTGGGCCCGCCCCGCCGCCGACAAGCGCGGGCGCCGATGCGGTGTGATGCGGCGATCGAAACGGTCGTTTTCGCCAACGCTCGAGATCCATCGGGCGACCGAGTACAGAATTGACGGCGGCCGTCTCAAGCGCTTCTGCTTCCGACATCGGTGGCAAAATTCCGGGCAATCGCCGCGCCAGCATGCTCTTGCCGGTGCCAGGTGGGCCAATAAGCAGAATGTTATGGCCCCCTGACGCCGCAACTTCGAGCGCACGCTTTGCCTGCGACTGGCCTTTCACCTCCGACAGGTTCGGCTCAGAACACTCGACAGCCGCCGGACGCTGGCGTGCAAGCACATCGAGCTGGTCCGCGCCTGACAGATGTGCGGTTACCTCAAGCAACGTTGCGGCGGTACGCGCTTTTGTCTCGGTCAACGCCGCTTCGGCTGCGTTGGGTACTGGCACGAGCACACTGTTTCCGTCCGCTGCGGCTCTGAGTGCTGCCGGCAGGACCCCGGGCACTGCTCGAATATCCCCATTGAGTCCAAGCTCACCATAGAATTCAATGCCATCCAACGATTCAACCGGAAGCTGCCGGCTGGCACCAAGAATACCCAGGGCAATCGCAAGATCGAAGCGGCCGCCGGTTTTGCGCATGTCTGCCGGCGCAAGACTGACAGTGATGCGTTCCTGCGGGACCCTGAAGCCGGAGCTCAGTATTGCGCCGCGTACCCGATCTTTACTTTCGCGCACTGCCGTCTCGGGCATACCGACAATCGTGAACACAGGCAGCCCGCCAGACAGGAATACCTCGATACTGACTGGCGGCGCATCGGTACCGAGTTGGGCACGACTCTTTAATATAGCGAGACTCAATCGGCCCTCCTTGGCCCTTACTTTTCTTCCAGCTCCTTCAATCGCTCTTCGAGCACTTCGAGCTTTTCACGGGTTCGCTGTAGAACGGCTTCTTGTACCTCGAATTCCTCACGTGTCACCAGATCAAGCTTGTCGAGTCCGGATTGCAGCACGGATCGAAAGTTCTTCTCGAGATCGCTTCGCACGGACTCCAGGCCTTCTGGGACGGCGTCGGCCAATTTTCTTGCGAGATCTTGCAGGGTTTTCTCACTCATGTTCGCTTGATACCGCAGTGTCGTTCGAAACACCAGCACCATTAAGGGCCATCCTCGCCAGTTTCCGTGGCGAGCATGTTTGTTTTGAGCATAGGGGCCGCGCTAATACGCAAAATCCGCTGTGACTGTGATCACACAATTGTCCCGCCGGGCGTGTTTTAATAGTGTCATTCGCCACGCTTGGGTGAAGATATTCCAGTGATTCGCAAAGTGCTCATAGTAATCATCACCGCAACCCTCTGGGTTAGCGGCGCGGCGCTGGCGGGCGGGATCTACAAGTGGACTGATGAAGACGGCAATGTGCACTACGAGGACCGTCCGGTTGGCGAACAGGTCGAAATAGTCAAAATAATCTCGAATAATACAAATAATGACTCTGTGCAGGCCAGCGTCGATGCGCACCACGATCGGGAAACAGCGCGTGCGGAAGCCCGTTCCAAGTACGACGAAGATCAACAAGCAGCGGCCAAAGCCGAGGCCGAAGCGGCACAACGTGACGTCAAGTGCCAGGAGTCCCGCTCCCGCATGCAGACTTACCTGCATTCACAGCGCCTGTACAAGCAGGACGATGCCGGAGAGCGGGTCTATCTCGATGAAGATCAGACCCGAAAAGTGCGCGCCGATGCGCAAGACATGATTCACAAATACTGCGACTAGTTCAACCCATCGAATACCGGGTGACGGTACAATCCGCGTACCGATTCTGAGGAACTCCCGGCTTGGTCGCAAAATCGCATTCCGATAACAGCGAGACTCAGGCCTACCTGCCTGATTTTTGCTCGGGTAGCGTGGTTATTGTCGTTATTTTAGTCGCCGAACTAGTGGCAATTCTTCTGACGCTGGCGGCTCACAATACGCCAGGCATGTTCATGATCGAGCTGGCCAAGATCTCATTATTTGTCTTGTGGCTCGGCCTACTCAGCGCAGTCGTCATGTGCCTGTTTCGCGATCGACTGGAAAGCGCCGGTAAAACAATGGCTTTTGTTTTGAGTTTCATCGTGCTCGAGATTCTGTGCCTTGTTCTCGCCGAGATCGCATACCAGGTAACACGAATATTTGGGGAGTCCGTCATCATCGACGACTCACACGTCATCTTCATCCTGCGAACATTCGCGATCAGTTCGATTGTGATCGCCCTTACGATGCGATATCTGTATGTATCCAGCGAATGGCGCCGTAGTGTTGTCCTCGAAGCCCAGGCCCGAATCAGTGCTCTGCAAGCACTGATCCGCCCTCACTTCTTATTTAACAGCATGAATACTATCGCGTCGCTGACACGATCCGATCCGCGTCAGGCAGAAGAAGCTGTCGAGGACCTATCGGATCTGTTGCGCGCCAATCTCAGTGGCTCGGGGCATCGCACAACACTCAAGGAAGAACTTGAGGTTGCTGCGATCTATCAACGAATCGAAAAACTTCGCCTTGGTGACCGACTCTGTGTTCGTTGGGACATCGACGACCTACCGATGCGGGCACTAATTCCCAGCCTGACCATTCAACCACTGCTCGAAAATGCGATCTATCACGGCATAGAGTTGTTACCTGATGGCGGCGAAGTCATTGTTTCCGGAGAGCGCGACGACGAATTTCTTGTTATCACTATTACCAACCCGGTCGCCGCAGGAAAAGAACGTTCGATCGATGGCAACAAGATGGCAATGGACAATATACAACAGCGGTTTGCCCTCGCCTACGACAACCGCGCGACGGTTGAGGTCAACGAAAGCAACTCCACGTTCGCGATCAAGCTGCGCTTTCCATGGGAAGAGAGAAGCACGTGAAAGTTCTTATCGTCGATGATGAGAAACCCGCGCGCGATCGACTCCGGCAGCTCATCGCCGATTTTGGCAGCCATCAAGTTGTCGCGGAAGCAACAAACGGTAAGCAGGCTCTGGCAATGGCCGCCGCGCATGATCCTGACGTTGTACTGCTCGACATTCGCATGCCTGGCGTCGATGGCATCGAGACCGCGCACCATCTAAATACGATGGAAAAACCACCCGCTGTTGTTTTCACAACGGCCTATGATGAGTACGCGATTGACGCTTTTGAGGCGCGAGCCATAGGTTACGTCCTGAAACCTGTGCGCCGAGAGCGTCTTGAAAAAGCCCTCGAGCACGCCGCACGCGTTACAGGGCAAATGCTCAAGCAATTGGCTTCAGAATCTAAATTCCAGAGCCGCCGTCAACATGTATGCGCGCGGGTCCAGGGAGAGTTGCGCCTGATCCCAATTGATAGTGTCAGCTTCTTTATTGCCGATCAGAAATACGTCACGGTTCATCATAGCGACGGGCAAGACCTGATCGACGATTCGCTGAAGTCGCTTGAGGATGAATTCGCCGACGATTTCGTACGCATCCATCGCGGCGCACTAGTCGCCGTCGATCAGATTGATCGGCTTCAGAAAAATGATAATGGCAAGATCAGGGTTGTACTCCGCCAGGATTCGCGCGCCGATGGTGACGAACTGATCGTTAGCCGTCGACATCTCACCGAAGTTCGCAAACGTCTGAAGGGAGGCTAATCGAATATGGATATTCGTATTGCAACACGGCAAAGCGAGCTTGCATTGTGGCAGGCAGAACACGTTGCGGAACTAATCCGCGAATTAGTCGACGTTGAGTCGGCCACGCTCGTGCCGATGTCAACACAGGGTGATAAGAATCTCGATAGCAGTCTGCAAAAGATCGGCGGCAAGGGCCTGTTCATTAAGGAGCTCGAAGTTGCTATGCAGGACGGGAATGCCGACATCGCCGTGCACTCAATGAAAGACATGCCGGTCGACTTGCCCGATGGATTTTGTATCGCGGCGGTTTTGCCGCGCGGCAATGCAGCAGACGCGCTCGTTGGCCAATCGCTGGCCGACCTCCCCGACGGGGCTCGTGTTGGCAGTTCAAGCTTGCGCCGTGCTGCTCAATTGAAAATGTTACGGCCCGATCTTCACATTGAGCCGCTGCGTGGCAACGTCAGCACACGGCTCGCGAAACTTGCTGGCAGTGAGTACGACGCTATCGTTTTGGCCGCAGCCGGGCTTGAGCGCCTTGGTCTCGAAGATCAGATCAGCCAGCTTTTCACACCGGTTGAGATGTTGCCCGCTGTAGCACAAGGCGTGATCGGCATTGAGTGTATGTCAGGAAATGTCGACCTCAGGTCTACCCTCGCACGGCTCAATAATCAGACCGCATCGCGGACCACGCTCGCCGAGCGAACGGTCGCCAAACTATTGCAAGCGAATTGCCAGTCTCCCGTTGCCGTGCATGCTGTCGCCATCGGTAGCACGCTCACGATAACCGCGCTCGTTGCGATGCCCGACGGCAGCCAATCTATCCGCGACAAATTGAGTGGGCCTTCCGAAGATGCCGAGAAACTTGCAGCACAACTCGCCCATCAGATGATAGAGAGCGGCGCAAAAGAAATTCTCGCCGCTGCAGGCGACCCGGATGTCTGACACGGAGCTTGCGGGTGTCGGCGTACTCGTGACGCGGCCCGATCAGCAGGCTGATGAACTCGTGCATGCTATTGAAAGCCATGGCGGGCAAGCGATTCGGTTCCCGACGATCAGAATCGTTCCGCGTGACGCGGCGCACATCCGCACCTGTGCGGCGGCACTTCCAAAACCCGACATCGCAGTTTTCGTCAGCGGCAACGCGGTACGGCACGGCCTTTTATTCGCGGAAACCTCCCGGATCGCCGCTATTGGTCCGGCGACGGCCGCCGCGATCGAGGCGGCCGGACGATCGGTCGATATTTGCCCCGCAGCTGGTTTTGACAGCGAGCACCTGCTCGCCGAAGCGGCGCTCGAACAGGTTTCAGATACCACGATACGTATCATTCGCGGCCAGGATGGTCGCGAATTGCTTGCCACGACCTTGCGCGACCGTGGAGCGACGGTTGACTACCTGGCGGTTTACGATCGTTTGATACCTGAATACGATTCGGCGCAGATCGATGAATAAGCAAGCAAGTGGCAATCCGGCAAAATTAATGTTGTAACCGCCACGAGCGTCGCGTCGCTGGAGAACCTGATCGCGCTGACACCAGACTCTTGTTTGAATCTGCTCGCGCGAACGCCACTGGTGACGCCCGCCTCACGTGTGATACAAGAAGCGCTGAATCGATTTCCGGACATCCCGGCCGTTCTTGCAGAAGGACCGCATGCGGACCAGATTGTCCGCACAATAAGTGCACTTGGGTAAACAGAGCACCCGGATAACCCTGATGAGCGAGAAAGACCAAAGCAAAGACACCGAGACCGTGGCAACGCCCGAGGAAGCGCCCAAAGCGAAACCTCAGGCAAAGCCCAAAGCAAAGCCCGCAGCAAAACATGAAGCAGAGCCCGCAAAACTGCGGAGCAGCGGGGTTGCCTGGCTTACGCTCTTGTTGTCGGTGATTGCGCTCGTGGTTGTTGGCTACACCCAGTATGAGGACTGGCGTACTCAGCGGAATCTGGCGTTGAGCAGCGGCAATATTGAGGACTCGATTGCCAATCTCGCCGGTCGGATCGCTTCGGCAAGGGAGGCCCTGGTGAGCATCGAGGCCCAACTCTCTACGCTTGCCGCCGTAGACGCGAGTGTGGCTGGCGATGTCGACGCACTTGAACGTGATCTCAACGATCGCCTGCGACAAGTCGATGCGCTACCGCCACGCATTTCGGACCTCGAACGGTCACTGGCAACCTTGCAAGGCGTTTCTGCGGGCGCCAAGGACATCTGGTTGCTGGGCGAGGCCGAGTACTACATGCAACTCGCAAACGCACAGTTGCAGCTGGCAGGCAATCCAGAAATTGCCGCACGTGCGCTAGGCATGGCCGACGAACGCATCGCACAGCTCGCTAATCCTGCGCTAACCGATGTTCGGCGCGCGCTTGCCGACGAGCTTGCCGCGCTCGAGGGAATGGTGACGCCTGATGTTGAGGGCATTACGCTGACACTGGCAAGCCTGGCCCGTGTTGTCGAATCGCTGCCCCTGCGAAGCATTAAACGGCCTGAAGACGAAGAGCTCGAAAGCGCTGACGAAGAAATCGGAAGCCTTGATCGTGCCTGGAATTCCGTCAAACAAGCCGCAGCGGGGCTCGTGAGGCACCGGTCCGCAGATCAGGACGTTATGCCGTTGCTCGCCCCGGAGGCAGAATATTTCTTGCGGACCAATCTCACGCTGCAGTTGCAGACAGCACGGCTCTCACTGCTGCGGGGTGAACAGACGATTTTTGCAGAAAGTCTCGATGATGCGAGCGCGTGGCTTTCACTGTATTTCGACACCGAGAGCGCACAGGTAGCCGGTGCGGCGCGTACGATCAGCGAGATCCGGGACGGCATGGTTGATGTAGCCTCGCCCGACATTTCCGAGTCACTACGTCTATTGCGTAGATTCAATACTCTTTCCGAGTCCGCACAATGAAATTCGCGACAATCGTCGTCGTTGTGCTCGTGTTGAGTGCATTCGCTGCGCATTTTTTGCTCGGCGACCCAGGCTATGTCCTGATCAATTTTCGCGGACATATCTTTGAGATGTCCGTACCCGTCTTGATCGGCATGGCGATCCTGCTCGTTTTCTCCGTGTTGTTGATTCGCTTTCTTATTCAGGCGCCCCGCAAATTGGGAGAAGCTGCGGGCCGTATGCGTGCAGACAGGGCAGGACAGAAACTGACGCTCGGCATGATCCAGATCGCCGAAGGTAACTTCGCACGCGGCGAAAAACTTCTGGCGCGCGCCGCCGGCGGTAGTGACGCGCCTCTTTTTAATTACCTGCAAGCCGCTCGCGCGGCGCATCTGCAAGGACAGGACGACCGCCGAGATGAGTGGCTAAAGCTCGCTTACCAACATACGCCGGAGGCGGCCAATGCGGTATTGCTTACTCAGGCCGAGCTGCAACTCGATCGCGAACAATACGAACAGGCACTAGCGACCCTGCGCCGGCTCGACGAAAACTCCAAAGATCACAGCTACGCACTCGCACTGCTTGGGCGCCTGTACAATCGGCTTGAAGACTGGGCCAATCTTGCCCAAATTCTGCCGCGCCTCAAAAAGCACGGGCGAATTGACCAGAAAATAATCGATAAATGGACGATTCGCGTTCACGAGGAAAACCTGAATCGCACGGCAAGCGGCGAGGCTGTGATCGCAGAATGGAAGGCGGTCCCGAAAAAACTCCGAAACGAGTCGTCGTTGCTTCGCACCTATTACCAGGCGTTGATGCGAACCGGCATGAATGAAAAGGCGGAAAAGGACCTCGTAGCAGCACTAAAATCCGACTGGCGCGCACCGCTGGTTCGCCTGTATGGCCTGGTCGAGGGCCCGGACACAACCAAACAGCTTAAACGTGCAGAGGACTGGCTGGCTGATCGCGGCGACGATCCGGATCTGCTGTTAGCGTCAGCCCAGCTGTGTTTGCGCAACGAATTGTGGGGCAAGGCACGTAGTTACCTCGAGACGGTTATCGCCTTCGACCAACGCCAGACGCCTACCAAGTGTACGGGCATCTACTAAATCAGCTCGGCGAGGCCGACGCGGCGGCCGATGCTTACCGTGCCGGGCTCGGCATGGTCACCGACGACCCTCTGCTGGCCATCCCGCACCTCGTACCGGACGACTAACCAGATTACGGTTGGCTACGTTTACTCTCCAACCAGGCAATCAGCGGTTCCCACTCATTCCAATCGGGCCACGCAAGATACTCCGGCAATTCAAAAATGCCGAGGCCGCGAGTGTACGCACGCACATAGTTTTGTGCTTCCCTGAGCGCAACGATGTATGGCACCCTGGCTTTTGTCAGGTACTCATCCAGATCGTCGAATATTAGCGTGTTGTCGCGTACGCGATTGGCCAACACGCCAATCCTGACCTGCCTGCGCTGCACCTTGCCGACTTTGTTCAATTCCTGCAGAAAAGTCGTCGTGGCCTGCATGTCGATCGTCGACGGCAATACCGGTACAACTATCGTTTCCGCGTGTTTGACCAGGTCGGTCAGTTCCGCTCCATGCGATCGCGCCGGCGCGTCGCTGACAACAATATCCGCGCTGCGAGGCACATGCCGAAGGCCCTCCTCGAATGCCGCCACACCGATTATGGCTGGGCGGTTGTCCGGCCGACGATCCAGCCAGTCAAGGCTCGATCGTTGTGGATCGTAGTCGGCCAACGCGACAACTGCGCCTTCGTTGGCAAAATAAGAAGCGATGTTGGTCGCCAGCGTGCTTTTTCCGCAACCACCTTTCGCATTTAAAACCATTATGTGCCGCATGACTCTCCCTTAAGAGCATTGTTGTTAGTTTGGTATGCAACCTATGTAAACTACAGACGCAAACATCAAAAGTCCATTGAGTGTAATGCAGCTTACCTATACGAAAATGCAGGGCACCGGCAATCAGATTTTGATCGTTGATCGTCGAAGCGCGTCCACGATTCCACCGTCTGCCGACGTCCTCAAGCGGATGGGTGCCGCCGAGCTTGGCCCCGGTTTCGACCAACTGATGTGGCTTGGAACATCGAACGATGACTCAATGGCAGCGAGCTACCGGGTTTTCAACGCGGATGGGTCAGAGGTCGAACAATGTGGCAATGGCGTCCGTTGTGTTGCCCTGATGCTGGCACATGAGGACGATTCTCTGCGCGAATTCGTTTTTGAGAGCCCCGTCGGCCCAATAGAGGCACGGGTACTCGACGACAAGCTCGTTGCAGTCAATATGGGGCCGCCTGTATTTGACCCGGCCCGCGTGCCATTCGTCACCGAGGTACAGTCTGATCGATACACGCTTGACGTTGCCGGAGAGCCCTACGACGTCGCGATATTATCGATGGGCAATCCGCACTGTGTGCTCGAAGTGGACGATGTTGCGACCGCGGACGTCGCCGGACTCGGGCCACTCATTGAGTCTCATCATCGCTTCCCGGCTCGCACCAACGCAGGTTTCGTGACATTGCGTGACCGGGCCAACGTCGACTTACGGGTTTATGAGCGTGGCGCAGGAGAAACTCTAGCCTGCGGCACTGGGGCCTGCGCCGCGGTCGTCGCCGGGCACCGCCAGGGCCGGCTTGATGACACGGTCGCGGTGGAACTGCCCGGGGGCGAACTCGTGGTAAGCTGGCGCGGTGGCAGCGAGCCCGTGTGGTTGACCGGCAATGCCGAAATATTAAGTCAGGGAACAATCGATCTATGAGTACACAACGTAAGCCGGATTTCACTGAGGAAGCCATCTCGGATCAGGCCGTACAGGAGTACCTGGAAGCGAATCCTGACTTTTTTGAACGCAACGTCGCTTTGCTCAATTCACTCAGCGTACCCCACGGAACCGGCGATGCCGTATCACTGGTCGAGCGACAGGTATTGATGCTCCGGCAGAAAGAACTCAAGCTCGAGCGTCAGCTCAAGGAGCTCATCACGGTCGCCCGTGACAACGATGTACTCGTGGCCAAGATTCACGAGCTCGCGTTGCAATTGATCGGCTCGCGCAACCTCGCCGCCACTATCACCGTTATCGAAGAGGCCATGCGAAGCGGCTTTGGTGCCGACCATTCCATCATGGTCTTGTTTGGTGACCCTGCAATGTTCGGCGATATAAAGGCCGGGCGGTTCTTCCGTGTCATCGCACGCGCTGACGAGGAGCTAAGGCCTTTCGAGACATTTCTCAACGGTAAGGGCTCACGCTGTGGGCAAGTGCGGGACTCGCAACGCGATTTCCTGTTTCAATCCGACGCCAATGAAATCGGATCGGTCGCGCTGGTGCCGTTCGGCGACAAAGCGCGAATTGGATTTCTCGCAATTGGCAGCGCCGACGCGGACCGCTTCCACCCTGGCATGAGCGTCGACTTTCTGACACGAATCGGGGACCTCGTCGAGGGAGCCCTCGCTCGCTATTAATTGACGGGAGTCCGGCCGGTGGATAGCGCTGAGATCGACTGGATCGACAGGTTTATTGGCCACCTCAAGTACGAGCGCCGGCTATCGAGCCTAACCTGCAAACACTATCGTCGTGATCTCCACGCACTGCTCGCCTACTGCGATGACAATGGCATCCGTGGTTGGGCCGACATCGATAGCGAGCATATTCGGGCCTATTCCGCCACGATTTTTCGACGCGGATTATCCCCCCGAAGCATTCAACGCCGTCTGTCTGCCTCACGCACGTTTTACCGCTACCTGACGCGCGAAAAGCACGTCAAGCGCAATCCAGTTAACGCGGTATCAGCTCCGAAGGCGGGCAAACGCCTGCCGGATAATCTCGACGTCGACCGCATGGCCCGATTGCTCGATATCCAGGGAGAGGGGCCCATTGTCGATCGCGACCGGGCGATCCTGGAGCTGCTTTATTCGTCAGGTCTTCGGCTTGCCGAACTCACCGATCTCAACTGCGGCGATATTGACGCCCAGGATGCGACCGTGCGCGTGACGGGTAAAGGCAACAAGGATCGCATCATTCCAGTCGGCCGACAGGCACTCAAGGCGTTGGGGACGTGGTCCAAATCACGGCCGGAAATTGCGCCGGTTGACGAGAAAGCGTTATTTGTCAGCAATCGTGGCACTCGACTCAGCCAACGATCGGTGCAATCACGAGTGGCACATTGGGCTCGACGCCAGGGCATTGACAGCAAAGTGTACCCGCACCTGTTTCGCCACTCGTTTGCATCGCATTTGCTCGAGTCCAGCCATGATCTCCGCGCCGTTCAGGAATTGCTGGGGCACAGCAATATCTCGACCACGCAGATCTACACACATCTTGACTTTCAACATCTCGCCCAGATATACGACAAAACCCATCCGCGCGCACGCAAGAAAAACTAAAGGTAAGAACTCATGGAACAGTTTCGAGGGACAACCATTGTCTCCGCCCGGCGCAATGGCAAAGTCGCCATTGCCGGCGACGGTCAGGTCAGTATGGGCGACACAATCATGAAAGGTAACGCGCGTAAGGTCCGGACCCTGGCCGACGGCCGCGTGATTGCGGGATTCGCAGGCGGCACGGCTGACGCTTTTACATTGTTCGAGCTATTCGAGAGCAAACTTGAGCAATACGGCAACCTGACTCGAGCCGCAATCGAACTCGCCAAGGACTGGCGTATGGATCGGCGACTCAGGCGACTCGAGGCCTTGCTGTGCGTCGCCGATGAGGAGAAATCATTCATCATCTCGGGAATTGGCGATGTTATCGAACCCGAGGATGACCTGATGGCCATAGGCTCAGGCGGACCCTTTGCCCAGGCGGCGGCGCTCGCGCTGCTGCGGAACACCGATCTGGACGCTCGCGAAATTGTCGAGAAAGCACTGAACATTGCCGGCGAAATCTGCGTCTATACCAACCAGAATATCGTTATCGAAGAATTGTAGTGGGAGGCCCTTTAGGGCCGAAAACATCGGGCCTGAAGGCCCTCCCACATCAGGATAAAAAATGTCACAAATGACCCCCAGAGAAATCGTTCAGGAACTGGACAAGCATATCGTCGGCCAGGACGAAGCAAAACGGGCCGTAGCGATCGCGTTACGCAATCGCTGGCGCCGAGTACAGGTCGATGAGCCACTACGCAGCGAAATTACGCCAAAAAACATTTTGATGATCGGCCCAACCGGTGTTGGCAAGACGGAGATATCGCGTCGACTCGCGAGGCTGGCCAAGGCGCCGTTTATCAAGATCGAAGCAACCAAGTTTACCGAAGTCGGTTACGTCGGCCGCGAAGTTGACAGCATCATTCGGGACCTGATGGATGTCGCCGTCAAAATGATTCGCGAAGACTCGATGGCCAAGGTTCGTCATCGCGCCGAAGACGCCGCCGAGGAACGTGTGCTCGACGCATTGCTGCCACCGCCAGCTCAACCTATCGGTTTCACGAGCGACGCCGAACCCGCATCCGATAACTCGGACACTCGTCAGAAATTTCGCAAGATGCTGCGCGAAGGAGAACTTGACGATAAGGAGATCGAAATCGACATACAGGCGATGCCGGTGGGCGTCGAGATCATGGCGCCGCCGGGCATGGAAGAAATGACAAGCCAATTGCAGGGCATGTTTCAGAACCTCGGCAGCGGCCGTCAAAAAACGCGCAAACTAAAGGTTAAGGAGGCACTTCGACACCTGACCGATGAAGAAGCTGCAAAGCTTGTCGACGACGAAGAGCTCAAAGCGCAAGCGCTCGAAGCCGTCGAACAACACGGCATCGTTTTTCTTGACGAGATAGACAAAGTCGCACGCCGATCGGAAACGTATGGCGCCGATGTTTCCCGTGAAGGTGTGCAGCGCGATCTCCTGCCGATCGTCGAAGGCTGCACCGTCAATACGAAGTACGGCATGGTGCGAACTGATCACATCCTGTTCATCGCAGCGGGTGCGTTTCATGCGTCCAAGCCGTCGGATCTGATACCCGAACTTCAGGGGCGCTTTCCAATTCGCGTTGAGCTCAAATCATTAACAACAGACGATTTCGTGAGAATTCTAACCGAGCCCGATGCATCGCTTACCGCGCAGTATGACGCGCTGATCGGCACCGAGGACGTCGCTGTGGAATTCACCGAGAGTGGTGTCCGCCGAATTGCAGAAGTCGCGTTCCATGTAAACGAGAACACCGAGAACATTGGTGCCCGACGTTTACACACCGTCATGGAACGACTGCT
>PVMS01125894.1_pt1 | contig 14363 bp, 13 predicted proteins | sample 1853461 | NCBI WGS metagenome assembly PVMS01 (sample SAMN08582032, study PRJNA380276) | Marine sediment metagenome, whole genome shotgun sequencing project. | isolation source: ocean sediment barecode stripped | collected 2017 | reverse complement strand
GAAGCGCGGCATCAGGTTTTTGACCAGCACAACGCCAGTCCTGATCTGGCAAGAAGTGACGACGTGCGTTGGGCTATCCGGGGCGACGCACGTTAGAAATGTCTCAGGACGTCCATTTTCTCGTGAAGTACACGCACGATTAACACTCCCCAGTCTTCCGGAATGTAGAACACAACGTGCGATTGGTGCTCGAAGCGCCGAAGGCTCGGCGCCAGCTGCGTCGATACTTAGCCATTCCGTGTCTTGTACCGAGCTTCGGCTTCTGCCCACAGATCGCCGACGGTTTTCTCGCTGACGCCGCTGTCCAGTCCTTCTTGAATTGCGTCCTTCAGTGTCTTTAACCTTGCGTCCTGCTCCTGATGGCGTCGTACCAGGTCACGGAAATACTCGCTGTCGTTGGTGTAGTCCCCGTTCTCTATCTGGGTCTTAACCCACTCATCCTGCTTCTCCGTGAGTGTTATGGTTTTTCGAACAGTTCCCATGCTGACCCCCAAGCATCCCCTATTCATCATACTATTGGTGCATAATAGCACACATGTGGAATTGGTCCAAAATCGGAGCTTCACCCTCGTAGTGTGCCAAAACCCCAGCCGCTGGGAAAGTGAATGTTGACAGACTGTTGCAGGACGGGGGTTTGTTCATTCTTGTTGCAATCGCCTGGCGTACTTTCGTACTCTTGCTCCAGTACCACACCACCAGGCGGAGCAATGCAGGCATTTAAAGCCCATAGATGGCTGTTACACGTTGCAGGGTGTGAGCATCGCGCCCGTCTTTGTCGTCGCTCTTTCCGTCGCGGCCTGGCTGCTCTGAAACACGGTTCACTAAGGGCCGCACCCATCCTCTTCGGAAATTCTTTCCCCAAGAGCGGCACGTTTTTCTTAAAACAGGTTTTGGTGGGCTTTACACGTTTGGGACCGGCGGTGGATACCGGTTTTCCGGTTCTATCGATGTTCAACCAACTCACCGATGAGCGGCGTCCGGTTCGCGCCATTCGAGCGGATTTGGCTCGTTTGCGCGGCGGAGATATCGTCATGGCCCACCTGGCGGCGACGGCGGAGATCACATCTGATGTTTGCCGCCCGGGTGTCGCTGCTTTTTTGATGTTGCGGGATCCGCGGGATCCGCTGGTCTCGCTGGTTCACTTCTTGACGGCCCACAGGCCTCTGACCTATGATCCGCCGGATGCGGGCGATGTTTCAGGATCGGTGGCTGGTGGGCCGCCGATCCTATAGCTGGAGCGAAAGGGCGATCCTGACCTGGGGCAAGCTGCGCCGATTCTACCTCCTCAGGTTTCGGCCCGGATATGTCCAGGAGAGCCTGAAACGGCGAGTGGGTAGCTGCGATCGTACCGGCGCCTGCTGCGAGTTGATGTTTTCATGCCCCTTGCTGAGCCAGCCGGATCAGGAGCCTCTTTGTCGCGCCTACAAACACCGCCCGCGGAACTGCACGATATTTCCGATTGACGAGAGGGATTTGCGCGATCGGGATATCGTCGATCCATGGGAAACCTGTGGATATACCTTTCTCCGTCCCGGCGAGACGAAGGAATTGGAGGAGAAGCGCCAGCAGGTCGAGCTCGTTATTCATGTTTGACATCCGCGGGCGAGTTGCTCCGCTGCTTATCTTAGGGGGCCTCAGCGGCTGTTTGACGAGCCCGCCGGCCGAAGAACCTCTTTCCCTCGTCAACCTTCCTTACGTCGCCTTCTCCACCGGGGAACGGGAGCTGGAATCACCGGTGGCTCTGGGAGGAGAGTCGAGAGCCTGTCTGACGGCCTCCACACCCTCTGACGTCAGGCTCCGGGTGAAACTCCCGCCTAGAGCTTTGCTGACTTTTGCCATTGGCATCAAGCCCCTTGCCGAGGTCGAACATCCGGGGGGCGCTACCAAGCTCGGCTTTCGGGTACGGATCGGAGAGGATGAGCCGAACCAGGTCGTATTTCAACGAGAGATCCACCGTGCTCGCAGCGGCGAGTGGCTCGAGCAGGCGGTAGAGCTTCATCGCTTCGCGGGAAGAGAAGTTTGGCTTTCCTTTGAAAGCACTACGGCTGGAAATGACGGTCGTGAAACCGATGTCGAATCCGGCGGCCTCGGTTTCGTGGGTCTCTTTGCCGAACCCGTTCTTCATGACAGGGCCCGCTATCGGCTTGGGCGGGCCGTCGTCCTCATATCCATCGATACCCTACGCCGGGACCATGTGAGTGTGTACGGCAGCCGGAGAAAAACCACCCCCGGACTCGAGAATCTGGCATCCGAGGCGATCGTGTTCGATGACGCGGTCAGTACTTCTTCCTGGACCTTGCCCGCGCACGCATCTCTTTTTACGTCGCTTTATCCTTCGTTCCATGGAGCGGTTGATCTTCATCGAGGTCTTTCGAGCAATCTTCTGGGATTGCCCCATCTTTTAAACGAGAGCGGATTTTTTACCCAGGCCATGGTGACCCACCTCTACCTGTCCCGGCAGTATGGGTTCGGTCGTGGATTCGACCGGCACCTGTACCTTCCGGAGACACGGGCGAAACAAGTCACCGACCGCGCCATTAAATTCCTGAAAGCTAAAGGGGACGAGGATTTTTTCCTCTTCTTACACTACTACGACCCTCACTGGCACTACGATCCGCCGCCTCCATACGATCGCACTTTCGACCCTACCTATGAAGGGTCGGCCAACGGCATTTGGTGGGATTTTAAGGACCAAACACTGGAGACCATCGATCCCAGGGACCTCCACCATATCAAAGCGCTTTATGACGGTGAGATCCTCTACACCGATCGCCACCTCGAGCGCCTTTTCCGGGCAATGAAGCAGATCGGAGTCTTCGACAAGGCGGTGGTGGTCGTCACCTCCGACCATGGAGAGGAGTTTCTCGATCATGGCCGCTGGGAGCATCAAAAGACACTGTATGAGGAACAGATTAGAGTTCCGCTTCTTCTCAAGCTTCCCGAAGGAAAGTACCGGGGGCGACGGGTTCAAGAACAGGTCAGTCTGATCGATGTGGCTCCGACCATCAGCGACATCATCGGGCTACCGATTCCTACCTCCTTCCAGGGGCGTAACCTTCTTCGCTTTCTTGCGGAGGTGCCGCCGGAAGATCCGGCCGATTCGGAAACCTGGTCGGAAACCGAGCATACGGTGGACGGATCCCACAAAGTGTCATTGCGAAAGGGATCTCGCGGTCCGAAGCTGATTTTCAGTCTTCGGGAGCGCGATGAGGACGCGTTGGTGGAGCTATACGATCTGGATCGGGACCCGCAGGAAAGTGGCAACCTCATCGATTCTCCGCCATTGTCGATAGAAACGGAGCAAGGCCGCTTGCAGGATTTCTTGAGCGACGCCTTGGAAATGCGCGAAGCGGAGCCCGCCCTGCCGATCGAGTTGACCACCGAGCAACTTGACAAACTGCGCGCGTTGGGCTACGTCCGCTGATAAAAAGGGCTCCACCAACAGCTTCTTCTTTGATATTCTTATGTAGAGAGCTTGGACAGGTCATAGGAGATCTGAAGCCGCTCTCTTGGGTTCGTAGTCTTGATAGACCGGACGAATCGATGCAGGATCGGAAATCTAACACTAGGACTGAGCTTAATCGCCTGCTCCTCGACGAGGAGGCAGGCGTGGCCTGCAATCTCGTCCCCCGCATGCTTGCCGACCCAGAGTCGCTGACTCCCGAAATTCGCTGGTGTGTCCTTTACCTGGTTCGAGGTATTGGATATCTCGCGGCTCGAAACGGCCTCCTTGGCAGCGGTAGTGTGTTGGACACGGTTGTAGAAGAGTTCGAAGTGGCTCGAATGAGCCATGAAAGGCTCGACTGGTTATGGTACACGGTGGTGCTCGACGACGAGAGCCACTGGGTCCAACGCTACGAGTCCACCGATGTACGATACTCGCTCGAGGAGCTGCATTGGCTCCATGACCTTTTAGGGCGGCTCTGGTCCGTCGAGAGAGAGCGGCTGGCGTTGGAAGAACCACCTCTAGCGCCACGGGTCCTTCGCGAGAAAAAGCGACTTAGAGCCGAAGCCGCAGAGCGGCTCATCGCCAACCTCTAGGGCCTTCCAAAACCACCAGAAAAAGAAAAAGGCCCGGCGGGCCGGGCCTCGGTATTTTCCAAAGGTTCGGAATGGCTCGTTAGAGCCTTATTTCAAATCCGCGAGGAACTTCCTGGCCTCCTCCGCTTGCGCACCCGAGGGCCGAAGCTGGAGGAATCTCTGGAAGTGGGCTGCCGCCGCATCAAAGTTCTCCGCCTCGGCAGCATAACGTCCGAGGATGTAGTGAGCCTCTGCAGCTTGAGGCGCTTTTGGCTCGAGCTGAATGCCCTTGTTGAGTTGACTCCTTGCCGTTTGCTTCCGCCCGTTCTGTGCCGAGACAAATCCTAGCATGTAGTTGGCTTGGCCGGCGAAGGGTCCGTCAGGCTGCAACTCGATGTACGTGGTGAGCTTCTCCCCTGCTTCTGCCCAGTTCTTGTTTTTAAACGCAATCCGTCCCGCATAGTAGTGGGCTCGATCGAGTTTCGGCTGCAGCTGGATGACTTTAGCGAAAGTTTGGGTAGCAGCTTCCTCATCGCCGTTTTGCATTTGAGCAAAACCCAGAAAAAACTGAACTTCTGTATTGTTAGGCTTGTCCGCCGCCGCTTCTGTCAGGAAAGGAATGGCCTTTTCATACTCTTTCGCTCGGGCGTAGCTGATTCCGGCCTCACGGGTAGCGGTATCAATCATATCGGCGGCCTTTGGATCGTTCGGCACTTGGTTCAGAAAATTCTCAAAACTCTCGCCCGCCTTGTCGGGTTTCGAAGTGTTTTTGTAAGCCCAGCCCAGGAAGTAGTGGCTCGCGTACAGAGTCTTGTTCGCCTTCACTGCTGCTTCAAAGGCAGTGATAGCCGTATTCCAGTCTTTCTTTTTGAATGCCGTATCACCTTCTTTGAACTCTTGGCCACCGGGCGGAAGCTGTTTCTGAGCCGATACAGCCTCGGTGAACAGAGCAAGTATGGCTACGACCACCCACTTTTTCATTTCGCCTCTCCTTTTACCTTTACCACAAACTTTTTGGGCCCTTGACCCTGCGGAAAGAGCGTACCACAAGGTGCCGGGAAACGGCAAACTCTGGGCCTATTGTGGCCCCGCGCCGTTGGGAAAAGCGGGGTTTCTCAACGCGCTACAGGACGCGGACAACGACTCATTTAGGGTCGCGGACGAACCGGCTCGACCGTGTTGCGGCCTCCGCTGCCTACTGCGGCGGCTGTGGCGGCTGTTCTGCCTCTTCCGGCTGCTCCTCCCTAGCCGTCATGTCGTCCAGCATGGCCTGAGCGTCGGCGGCAAAAGGCCCGGCTGGTTTCAACTCGATGTATTTTGCGAGGCGCTCCTTTGCGGGCTCCCAGCGCTCCGCCTTGAAGTCGATGAGGCCCGCGTAGTAGTAAGATCGGTCGAGGTTTGGCTGTAACCGGATGACTGTAGAAAAAGTTTGCTCGGCGGCCACATCATCTCCGGTTTGCATTTGAGCAAAACCCAGAAAGAACTGTACTTCCGTGTCCTTGGAGTTGGCTGCCGCCGCTTTGCTAAGTAAAGGAATCGCTTCCCGATACTTTTTCGCTCGGGCGTAGCCGGTACCGGCCTCACGGGTAGCTGCGGTGACCATCTCGGCAGCGCTACCATCATTCGGCGCTTTGTTAATAAACTTCGCAAAACTGCCCGCCGCCTTGTTGGGGTTCGATACGCTTTTGTAAGCCCAGCCCAAGTAGTAGTAGCTTGCGAACAGGTCCTCGTTTTGGCTCACTGCTGCTTCAAAAGCAGTGATCGCCCCACTCCAGTCCTTGTTCTTGAATGCCGCTTCACCCTGTTTGTACTCCTCGGCGCCGGGCGGGATTGTCGGCCTCGGCTCTGTCCATATCTCGTTTTGCGCTTCTGCAGCCCCTGCGAACAGCACGAGGAGCGCCACGAGCAATGACCTTTTCATTTTCGCGTCCTCCTTTGGCCTAACAAAGACGTTGTTAGGCAAGAAACTCATTGAAAGTACTCTATATCATAATGCCCTTGAAGCGAAAAAATCTGCATAATTCTATCAATTTCGCGGCGCTCGAGGCAGGGGTATAGAGTATATATCCGAGGGCCAGGTGCCGCAAATAGTTGAATCGCTTGCGATGACCCACCGAGGCGTCATAGATTCATATCGAACGCGTTGAGTAAGATGGGGAGGGTGTGGAAAAAATGAACGAGCCCGGAAGTGCTCCAGCAACAGGAGGTCGGCGAGTCGCGTTTGTTGCCGGGTGTCGTACGCCGTTTGCCCGCGCCGGGGGACGCTTGGCGGACCTGTCGGTCCTGGACATGGGGCGTTTGGTGGCCAGAGAACTACTTCAAAGGGCCGAGCTCGACATCAATGAATTGGACCAGGTGGTTCTCGGGATCGTAGTGCCCGACATCAAAGCTCTCAATCTGGCGCGCGAAGTCGTTCTAGGGACGGGCTTTCCTCCGACTATCGAAGCCTATACAGTGTCGCGTGCATGTGCTTCGGCGAATCAAGCGATTGCCGGCGTCGCCGAGTCGATCGCTTCGGGGCAAATCGATGTGGGTATTGCCGGGGGAGCCGAGTCTCTGTCGAATGTTCCCATCTTGGTCTCGAAGCCTCTCACCCGAGCCCTGCTGGCGGCGAGAAAAGCCAAGACTCTCGGAGCGCGCCTTAAAGCCTTTTCCTCCTTGCGGTTAAAAGATTTGGCGCCGGTCCCACCCGCCATCGCAGAGCTTGCCACCGGCTTGACCATGGGGCAATCGGCGGAGAAGATGGCCAAGGAGAACCACATCTCTCGTGAAGATCAGGACGGTTTCGCCTTGCGCAGCCATCAGCTCGCCGCTCAGGCCACCGACGACGGGCGCCTCACCGCGGAGATGGTTCCTGCCTTCATTCCCCCCAACTTTGAGCAGCCGATGAGCGAGGACGACAGCATACGTCGTGATACTTCCATGGATTCTCTGGCTCGTCTTCGTCCGGTTTTTGACAGGCGTTACGGAACCCTGACCGCCGGCAACTCTTCTCCGCTTACCGATGGCGCCGCCGCTTTACTGCTCATGTCCGAGGAGAAGGCTTCCGCGCTCGGCTACAGGCCCCTTGGCTACATACGGTCGTACGCTTTTTGCGGTGTCGATCCGTTTGAACAGCTTCTCATCGGTCCGGCTTACAGCACACCTATCGCTCTGGAGAGAGCCGGACTCACTTTAGAGGATATGGATCTCATCGATCTCCATGAAGCTTTTGCGGCCCAGGCGCTATCGGTGCTTCAGGCGTTCGAGTCCGAGACATTCGCAAGGGAAAAGTTGGGGCGCTCGCGCCCGATAGGCAAGGTGGATATGGAGCGGGTCAACGTGATGGGGGGCTCCGTAGCGGTTGGACATCCGTTCGGCGCCACCGGTGCCCGAATCACACTGAGCCTTCTCAATGAGCTTCGGCGGCGAGGGGGGCACTTTGGGCTGGCTGCGGTGTGCGCCGCCGGCGGGCTAGGCTTCAGCATGGTAGTGGAGTCGGAATGAGCTCAATGTTTGCAAAACCTGGCGTTCGCGATCGCTCGCGGAAGGTGATGGAAGTTTTCGTCCGCCATGGCTTCGAAGACCTCCTGGTGACGGTGGGCCTCGGGAGATTCCTTCCGCGGGGTGGGCGACCTGCTGAAAAGACGACGGTAGGGGCGCGCGCAGCGCACCTTCGTCAGGCGTTCGAGGAGCTGGGCCCCACTTTCATCAAACTGGGGCAGTACTTGTCGATCCGTCCCGATATCACCCCCATCTCTTTCGTCGAAGAGCTGGCTCGGGTTCGCGATCTGGGGCCCGCCGTTGAGCCCGCCCGGCTGAAAGGACAAGTAGAGCGCGAGCTCGGGAGGCCGTTCGACGAGTTGTTCGAGCATTTCGACGGCGAGCCCATCGTTTCAACTTCGCTCACCCAGGTACACCGAGCTCGGCTCCGTTCCAACGGCTCTTTGCCGGACGTTCAGGAGGTCACCGTAAAGCTAATCCGGCCCGGGGTGGAGGAGAGTGTAGAGATCGACCTTGCCCTGTTTGAAGAGCTGGCCGGATCGCTTCAAGAAACGTCACTCGGACAACGCTACCCACTTGCGAGTTTTGCATCTGAGCTAAGAGCTGCAATGCGGGCCGAGCTCGACTTGTCCCGAGAAGCCGGAGACAGCGAAAGGCTGCGAGAATCCCTATCTGCCTACGAATATCTTCGTGTCCCGAGGCCGCTTCCGGAGCTCTGCGGTCCTCGGATATTCGTTGCCGAGCATATTCACGGCGTAAGCCTTTCTGACTCTTTGGGTAAGGAGCGACGACGGCGGTTGGCCGACGAGCTGTGGAGGGCCTATCTGAAACAAATCCTGGTTGAAGGAATCGTCCATCGTCACGTGCAGCCGGACAACATCGTGCTCGACGACCAGGATCGGGTGGTGATACAGGAGCCGGGGTCAGTCAGATACCTGTCCCGGGAAACCCGACTCCGACTCATGGTGCTTCTTCTCGCCCTTTTGGAGCGGGACGGCGAACGTGCCGCCGCGGCCTGCGTGGAGATAGGCTACCCGGGATCGAAGCTCAAAGAACGTGATTTCGCTCGAGAGGTTGGGAGAGTGGTTGCTCGATACTCTGGCCCGGGCGTTGGGGAGCTTGCTCTGGAGCTGGCGGCTACCGCCTTCCGGCACGACGTTCAGATTCCACCGGAAATGATAATTCTGGGCAAAACCCTATCCGGGCTGGAGTCCCTTTGCTTCCGGTTGGAGCCGGAAACGGCGCCGGCGGCTACGATGCGGGAGGTAGTCTCCTCTCTTTTGGGTGGGGAGGTCAGTCGAGAGCTCAGCACGCAGCGAATGCTGGCGACTGCGGTGGGTCTGCGATCGTTTCTCGATGAGGTCCCGTCTAATTTGCGGCGAATCATCGGTCGGGCTTCGAGCAATGAGCTCCAGTTCGGGATCCGCCTCGAGCAGGACAAAGAGATGCAGTCGGTGGCTCAAAAAATAGCCAACCGGGTGACGATTGCACTCATCATCGCCGCACTCATTGTCGGTTCCGCCCTTATGCTCAACGTGGACGCGACGTGGAGGGTCGGGGGCTACCCGCTGTTTGGACTGGCGGGTTTTCTCTTGGCAGCGGGCTTCGGTATTTACTTTGTAGGAAAAACCCTTTCGAGGGATAAGTAATCGCCGGACAATGAAAAGCGGCCCACCCTTGCGGGGGGCCGCATTCGGGGCGTTCCTTTATTGTAAATCCAGCGCTGCGGTTTCGGTGACGCCCGTTGTCTTGCGGGTCTTTGTTTTTACACCAAGCAGTTTGCCGTCCCGGCCACCGTCGCGGTGCATGGCATCCAACCGGACGTCGATTCCCCGCTCGAACTTGTTCTTCAGGCGTTCGTGGACGTCCTGAACCTTGTCGACGTAATCTCGGGTCTCGGCGGCGGCCCGGTTGCTCCCCGCCCTCAGGTACCCGGCGTTGAGCGGCCCACCGTTGTACTCCGCCAAAACCATTTCTACGTCGTTGTAAGTCGAGAAGAGGATGTCCAGGTACAGAGCGGCCATTTCGGTGTTCGCCTCAGGGTCATACAACATTTCATTGGTGTACTCCCAGTTGAGGGTTCGCGCCAGCATACGCCCGGTGGACGGCCAGATTTGGTAAAGCCCTTTGGCATTGGCGTGGCTGGTTGCCCCGGTGTGGTATCCGCTTTCCACGATACCGATGGAAAGGAACATGAGCGGATCAATGGAAGGGTATTTCTCTGATGCTCCCATGACAAGCTGTGCATAGTCGTAAGCCTCGTTGAGGCTGATCTTCCTATTGGTTCTCATGATTTCGTCACGTATGCCCAGAAGCATTTGCTGGCGTTTGGAATCGAAACTGATTCCGGCGTCGAGCTGCTGGATTTTCTGCTCGACCCGGCCCATGGTCATCTCCAACTCGCCGTTAACCTCGCCGACCCTATGAAATGCGTAAAAAGCGATACCCATGGCGGTGGTAAGGAGAAAGGACAGACAAATCAATGCCATCGTCTGCCACCCCGGGCCTTGCCTGATGATGATTGGAGTTGCTTCTGTAGGCTCAGGCGCCTTCGACGCGTCGGTCCTATATCCGATAGATACTTTATCTGCTATATCCACAATGTTGGTTTGCCTTGTTTTTGTGGCCATTTCTGACCCCTCCTGGAATGGACGGCCGTCAATTGGCGTGGCTCAGTATTTTCCTAGATGCTATTGTTTTGAGCCACGCCGACGGGCCGGCCCCCCTTAATGGCTACACTCCAGCCCGCACGCCCCCCATTGGGCGGCCAAAATGAAGCCTGTAATCACCAATCGACGGTTGTATGAATCGTTGAGAATCATGACTGCAGAATTTATCGAGGCGTTCTCAAGCTTCTTACCTGGAGTACCAGGAAGCTTCCCGATGCCCCTTCTTTCCTAGCTTGCAGAACGAGCCCAGTCAAATATTTTCCGGGCTCCACATTATGCTGTGCCCGATATTAATCTACCCCCAAGATGTTGATGTGCCGCGGAGTATAGCACCTTCTCGAGTCAGAGTCCAAATCAAATTCGCTCAAAACGCGCATCGTTTTCGACGTGGGGTAACTCCCTCGATTCTGTGTAAATAGTTCTCAAAAGGCAACATCGGCACTCGAGCCCAAACCGGGTATGATCTTTAAGGGTGCGAGTTTTTTTGTGGCTCAGACGCCCGGGGGCTCACCCAGGGCCACCAAAAGGGCGACCCGGCCTCCCATCACCAAGATGTAGACGACAAAAATCGCGGCCGGCACCCAGCCCCATCGTTTTTTTTCGCTGATTTTAGCAGCCAGGAGGCCGCAACCTACCGCAATGGTCGGAATGACGAAATAGTGATGTTTCAATAAGAAATTGAAGAAAAGATCGGTCCCGCTGAAAAGAATCAGTATTCCCGCCCAGCTCAACAGCAAGACTCTCTCGCAAGACGCCCGGGCCAGTGCCAATCCAAACACCCCGGCGAGGGGCAAAAAGACACTTCCGTAGGAGTAAGCGAGCTTGCCTGGCAGCGTCGTCAGGCGGTCCCAGAAGGTGAAGTCGGCCCCTTCAGAGCTGACCCCGGAAAGGAGCAGAGGCAGGGATTCCTTTAGAAAAGGCCCAACCCAGTTGACGTAATACAGGAAAAAAGCTGCCGTGGCGGCGCACAGCGCGGCCCCGAAAAGGGCCCGCGCGTTTCCCGGAGCCTTCCGCCACAAGAAAGGTAGCGCTAGAGCGAGCGTGACGGCGGTCATCAGGAGTGAAGCCGTGTAGGAGAGGAAAGAGAGGGTCAACAAGACGATGGTCCACCACCAGGTGGATCGGCGCTCGAGATGATCGAAGCGGAGAATGATGAAACCGAGGGCCATTGTGGCAGCACAAACCCCGAACAGGGTCATCAAGTGGCCGAGACCGAGGAGTTGAAAGGTCGGGGGCAGACCGACAGCAATTACTCCGGCGTAGGCTCCCGCCCGCGGGCTTCCAACCCGGGTGGCGAGCAGAGAAGCGATGATGGCGACGACGGAGAACATCAACGCCAGCGCCGCCTTTTCCAACACATAGAACCACTCGCGAGGCAGGGCGGCCAGGGGCGCCACCAGGGTTTGATAAAGGCATGGGTGAGGAATGATGAGATTACCCCACTGAGCCTGGCGGCTCAGCATGCTGCCGGGGTACGGAAGGTAGTAGGTCAAGAACTTCCCCTGCCAGATCTCCTCGGCGATCGAGGAGTGGAATAGGAAGTGTCCACCGTCGTAAAGAGGAAAAGCTGTTGCCGACAACCAGGCCGCGAAACCCAGCCCGACGGCGCCGACGGCCACCGGGACAGGGCGTGGAGACAGCCCACGGCGAGAAAGGACGGTGAGCAAGCTGAATGCCACTGTAGAGAGAATCGCTCCGCCGGCCACCGAGGCGAAAAATGTGGGGATGAAAGGCAGAATAAGCACTGGATCGAGCCCTAGGGCGATTGTGGCTCCGAGGAGAAGCGCTGCCGCCCCAGCCCAAATCGATGCGCCGGTGAGTCCACAAGCGGCAAACGCGGCGGCTGACATGAAAGCGGCACCCACCACGAAGGCGATGATGCGAAGCGAAGGCAAGCTCGCCCCTCGTTCGATCCGCACCCGATCACCCGTAAGTCGACGGAATCAGATGCAGCGGGCAACTCCACCATCAGTCCAGAACGCCACCCCAATGGACTCTTGGCTTGGAGCTCATAGTCTGCCCAAGCCGAGCCCAAACTCGCTTCGATCTCCTGACTTCCTGCCCGCGCCAGCACAAGAGGCCTTGGTTGCCCGGAGAGGGAAGCTGTCACTGTGATCTTCCAAGTCGTAGCTCCGCCAAAATCGCTCAAGTCGATTCGGGCCCCTTGCAATGCCCGCCGAAACGAGATTCCGTCAGCCTGGTCGAAACCGGCAAAACCGTTCACCAGAGTCGTCTCCCGTCCTGAGCCGAGGTCGATCTCGAGTGAAGGGTGCGCGATGTAGGTGGCGGCAACGCCAAGAGTCCCTGCCACGACAAGGCCCAGGCTGGGCCGGCCGGCCAAACGGAGACCTCGGCGGGCCGCCCAAACGGACTCCTGGATAGTTTCGGCAAGCGTGGCGGCCAAGGATGGAAACAGCGCGTCCAATCCCAGGACGACCCCGGCGGACACCAGAAAAGGCGTCGAAGCGAGCGCCGCGTAGGCTCTGGCGAATGCAAAACCAAGTCCCCATGCGAAAGCGCAAGCCAAGCCTATCCATCGTGCCCTTCGGTGCGGACAGCGATGCCGTCGAAGCAAGGCCAGGAGGAACAGCAAACCCAGGCTCGTCGTCACGAGCTGTCGCAAGGGCGCTCGTCCGAGGCCGATTGGAGGGCCTTCGGGTACGAGACGGACCTGGTGGACCCGCACCCCCAACGCCCGCTGGTCCGCCTCGCTGGGCATAAAGGTTTCCGAACGAAAGAGGACTTCGAGATCGGAGCTCCACCATCCTCGTGTGGCGGTAACCAACGACAGGGTGTCGCCACGAGTAGGCCGGATTTGCAGGGTCTCTCCGCCTGCTTCCATGACAACCAATGGAGGAGACTGGCCTCGTCGCCGGACCCCGGAAACTAGCGAGTCGATTCGCACCGTAAGCCCCGGGCCCGGATCCGGGATGACGACCGAGCTGCGCCCCCGGGTCCATCGATACTCCCCTTCTGCTTCGTGGAAGTTTTCCGTCGTCAAGGCGCCCAGCACGCCTCGACCCAAAGGAATCTCAATCGGTAAACGCACCAGATAACCGGCACTGACCAGGAGCAGGGAGATAAGAAGCAGCAGGCCGGCTTCACCGAGCCACGACGAGCGAGCCTCGTCCTTCATTTGCTTTTAGAGGGATGCAATCGGAGCTTGAACCAGATGCGGGCGAGCGCCAGAAAAGTCCGTGGGACATCCGAAGGGCGGACGGTAGAACGACCCGCAGTGCGAGGGAAGTGGCGGACGCCTTTTTCCATGTAATGCCAGCCGGCGAGGTGGCCTCGAACCACCAGCTCGGTGTCGATGAAGAAGTTGTCACATTCCAGCTCGAGGCTCTTCAGCGCGTCGCGCCGGAACAACTTGAAGGAGCAGTTGAGATCACGCACCGACATGCCAAAGGCCGTCGAAGCGAGGAAGTTGTAACAGTTGGAGATGAAGCGGCGAGAGAAGGGATCCTGCCGATCCATCCGGTATCCTAGAACAGCGTCCCACTCCGTCATCAAGGGAATGAAACCCTCGAGCTCAGTAAGATCGAATTGGTTGTCTGAATCCGTGTAGAAAATGAGGTCGCCTCGAGCTTCCGAAAAACCCCGCCTCAAGGCGGTGCCATAGCCTCGATTTACCTCGTGTCGCACCGTTCTCATGCAGGGGTTCAGCTCTTGCTCTAGCCGGCTCATGACTTCCCACGTTGTGTCCCGGCTCCCGTCGTCCACCACGACGAGCTCGTAGCTCTCAACGAGCGGTTTCGCGGCCGCGGCGGCATCCCGGACGGCCCGCTCGATATTGGCTTCCTCGTTGTAAGCGGGCAAGATGATCGAAAGCGTTGGGGTCGTCATCCGTTCCTCTAGTCGCAGATGTCCATGGCCACTGGGACGGTCCGTTGCCGCCGCAAAATGAGTGCTGGCGACGAATGATATCTGTTTAGGCGAGCTTCGAGCAAAGGGAACGAATCAAAGTGGCCAGATCGGGTCGGTAAGACAAGTAACGAGAATGATTGGTGGTGGCTTCCGTCGGCTGCGCGCCTCAATCTCTGTTCTCACACTGGGATTCAGCTCCTGCTCCTGCCGCCTTAGCCTCCCACGTGAAGGCAAGGCGTTTGTGACGAGCCTACTTCTGTAAAAGGTTACATTTAGAGGCAGCTTGTGGGAGGTTTGAACGGAGAGATTTACAATAAAACCACT
>PVMS01048032.1_pt1 | contig 14365 bp, 10 predicted proteins | sample 1853461 | NCBI WGS metagenome assembly PVMS01 (sample SAMN08582032, study PRJNA380276) | Marine sediment metagenome, whole genome shotgun sequencing project. | isolation source: ocean sediment barecode stripped | collected 2017 | reverse complement strand
GGAAGAAACTTCTGAGGTTGGTAGGGATATTTCAACGGCGGAGGCTATGTCATTAACAGCCACCGTCCAGGTTGTAGGGCAGGGGTGTGTTCCTGCTCAGATCATGTTGACTGAACCTATTGACGGTAATGATGTCAGCGGCGTGATTGTAGTTCAAGGAACAGCCGATATCGAAAATTTTGGATTTTATAAATATGAGATTGCCCGGCCTGGAGAAACTGTCTGGTTGACAATTCAAGCAGGTCGGGAGATCAAACAGGAAAGTGAGCTGGGTCAGTGGGATACTCGCACATTAGCTCCTGGGGATTATATGTTACGATTAGTTGTCACCGATAATCAGGGAGAAAGCTTTGAACCATGCGTGATTCGTGTCCGTGTCAACAACCCTTCGGAGCCTTAATTCTGACTCTTGAAAAGGATTAATTGTTTCAATGCCTGAAATCGAAATTCGTCCAGCGATCCCAGAAGATATCGATGTGCTGGCGAAAATGGATCATAGTTATACCAGCGACCATGTTTGGCAAATGGACCCGCACTTTGTCTCGGGGCAGACCGGTGTAGTATTTCGCCAGGTTCGTTTACCCAGAGAAGCCAAGGTAGATTACCCTCGTTCATCACAATCATTAATAAAGCATTGGGAGAGCTATTCAGGAGTCTTGGTTGCCATCCTTTCTGGTGAACCGGTGGGATATACTAGTTTAGTGGAGAATATGATGCCCATCACCACATGGGTGATGGATTTAGCGGTCCGCCCCAACCTGCGCCGCCAGGGGATCGGCAGCGCGTTAATGTTAGCTGCATTGGATTGGACAGGGGCACAAACGAAAAGCCAGCGTCTGATTCTAGGTTTGCAGACGAAGAACTTCCCCGCGATCAATATGGCGCAAAAATTGGGCCTCGATTATTGTGGCTATATCGACCATTTTTACCCTAACAGAGATATTGCAATTTTCTTCACAAAATGGATAATATAAAGGATAGGGCATTACCCGAGATATTACAGTTATGATCGAAAGTGCAGTAGAAGTTCTGAGGGGTATCAACGAGCTGCTTACAGCAGGGATTGCCATCATGGCCTTCTCCTTGCTGTTATATGCCTTGTCATTCAACCTGCGTGATCGGGTTGCCAGGTCATTTGCCATCATCTTGCTCTGTGTTGTCTTCGTTTCTGTAGGAGATGCTCTTGCCAGCAATTCCAGTACGGCATCTCAGCTGGAATTTTGGATGCGTATCCAATGGATCGGGATCTGCTTTCTGCCACCTGCATATTTGCATTTTTCCGACGGCCTCTTGGAGACAACTGGACGACCTTCCCGTGGTCGGCGAAGGAGGCTGGTGTGGGTCCTGTACACCCTATCATTTGGATTTGTGCTCACCTTACCAACAGATTGGCTTGTGGGTCCCTTGGTGGATGATGTGGGGTCAATCCCGCACCTTCAAAGAACCTCGCTCACCTGGGTTTTTGCTCTATACTATGTCGCTGTAATCTCCCTATCAGGTGTCAATTTCTGGAGAGCTTACCGGCGAACTGTAACACGTACCAGTCGCCGCCGAATGCGCTACCTGCTTCTAGGAGCTCTAGCCCCGGTCCTTGGTTCTTATCCCTTCTTGTTATTTGGTTCAAACCTGGCGATCAATCACCCGTTGCTTTTCTGGTTAGCGGCCACGATAAGCACTATGCTGGTTTCGGTATTGCTCGTTTTAATGGCATATGCGGTGGCCTTCTTCGGCGTTTCCTGGCCTGATCGAGTTGTGAAGCGGCGCCTGTTCAAGTGGCTGATGCGTGGTCCAATAACTGCATCGGTCATCATCGCTCTGGTCACTGTCATCAATCGATATGGGGAAGCGCTGGGTCTCTCAAATCCCGTTGTGGTTCCAATCGTTATGGTAACCAGTTTGTTGATCATGGAACATTTAATCACCTTGGTTGCGCCATTTTGGGAGAGATGGCTGTTCCATGGTGGAAACCCGGATAAATTGCAATTGATCCAATCACTTGAAGAACGATTATTAACTACCGGGGATCTTAAAGATTTCTTGGAATCGGTATTGGCAGCTTTGTGCGACCGGTTACAAGTCACCAATGCATTTATCGTTGTGTTTAATACTGATATCCCAGAGATGCTGCTGGCTCTCGGAGATGAAAGTCCATTTGCGGAAGTCGACTCACAAACCGATCTTCTTAGTGTGGTTGCGAAGAATGGTGGGGTAGGGGTGAAGCGCGCGGAAACAGAGCGATTATTTTCTTGGCGAAATTACTGGTTGACCCCTCTTTTTGAAGAAAATAACGGGGAAGAGCGGTTATCTGGAATAATCGGGGTAGAACGCAATCCCGAAGGCAGGCTTGATGAGAGTGAAATCGAGGCGATTATTATTTTGTCCCACAGGGCTGAAATGGCATTGCTTGACATCCGCATGCAGCAACAGTTATTCACCTCTGTCGAAGAGTTGACACCCCAGGTGGAATTGATCCAAAGATTGCGAGCAGCTGCGCGTTATGATGGAACTGAGGTGCTTACTGCTTCGGAGGTATCTTTGGATGATCGTGATATGTCCAAATGGGTAAAGGAGGCTTTAAGCCATTATTGGGGGGGACCCAAGTTATCTAAAAGCCCTCTCATGAAACTGGAAATCGTTCAACGGGCTATTGACCAACATGAAGGCAATCCAACGAATGCGCTGCGTTCGATTTTGCTGGAAGGTATTCAGAGGGTACGTCCTGGTGGTGATCGGCGGTTTACAGGAGAATGGATCCTCTATAATATATTAGATTTGAAGTTTCTGGAAGGACGAAAGGTGCGCGAGATCGCCATGCGGTTGGCGATGTCAGAAGCAGATTTATACCGTAAACAACGTGTAGCAATTGAAGCTGTGGCTGGCACGATCATTGATATGGAGCAGCATGCCAGAAAGGAGGAGATCTCTGACGGACATAAAGAAGAAGTGAATTTTTCATCGTAATGGAGGGCACCAAAAAAGCACTATCGATCAAAGAGGTAAAGATTAATGGTAAACAAAACATACTCAGAAGGATTGCAAGGGGGTCCACAGCCCTTAGATGAATCTTGGTGGGCTGCGGTATTGGCGGAAGAAGAAAAAACCGGTGAAGCGGGAGGAGTCACATCTCCATCTGAAACAAGCAGGGGTCCTCGACAAGCAAAAGTCAATTGGGAGCAGGCACGCAAAATCTATGATTCAGATGAAACGGTGATGCTCGAGGTCATTGACTATAACCGGGGAGGGTTGCTGGTAGAGAGTGATGAGCTGCAGGGGTTCGTCCCGATTTCACACCTGGTAAACATCGATTGTGATCCAGGGAATCAGGCAGAAGAAGAGCGCGGACAGCTCTTGAGCGCTTATCTGACATCAGTGTTAAAGCTCAAAGTGATCGAATGTGATCCGGAAAGAGGGCGAGTTGTACTTTCCGAACGGGCGGCGCTGTTTGAACCTGGTCGCCGCATGCAGCTGCTCGAGAATTTGCAGCCAGCGGAAAGGATTTCGGGAACTGTTACTAATGTCACCGATTTTGGGGTATTCGTCGACCTGGGAGGATTGGAAGGATTAATCCATGTTTCGGAGTTGTCGTGGGGCCGGGTTCGGCACCCAGCTGAAGTGGTGAAAGTTGGTGAAGATGTTCAGGTTTATGTGATCAGCATCGATCAAGATCGGCAACGCGTTGCCCTTTCCTTGAAGCGCATGTGCCCCAACCCTTGGGAAACAGCTGAGGATCGTTATCACTCCGGTCAGGAGGTCGAGGCGGTGATCACCAGTGTGATGCCATTCGGTGCCTTCGCACGATTAGAGGAAGGATTGGATGGATTAATCCACGTCTCTGAAATGTCCTTTGGAGATGAATTGGTCAAACCACGGGAGGTAGTTGTGGAAGGTCAGCGTGTGCAGGTGCGGGTGCTGCATGTTGACGCAAATAAGCAACGCTTAGGATTAAGTTTGATCATCGGTCCTCAGGTGTAAAGGCTTCAAATCAGCACACAGAGAAGATAAAAAAGCAGATGACTGGGAAGGTCAATAACCGAGACATTTCAAACTATCATTCAAAATTGTAAGCTAACAAATGAAGAGCTTAAGGGGGATCGCGTTCGGAGTGGTATGTGGCTTCTTGGGGGTCGGATTATTGCTACTTGCTACCAATCAACCGCGTGGTGACCCTATTCGGTTATCCCCGCCGCCAACTCCCGCGCCGATAATTGTTCATGTAACCGGTGCGGTGATTGATCCTGGAGTATATTCTCTACCATCTGGTTCTCGGGTAAAGGATGCAATTGAGAAGTCAGGTGGTCTGTTAAGCGATGCAGATACCACTCTAATCAATCTTGCCATGCTGATTGAGGATGGCGAACAAGTCTGGGTACCTTACCAGCTGGATGATGTGATGGGTTTTGATAAGCCTGCGGTGTTGGAGGGTGAGCCGCCACAAGGCCAACAAACAAGGAAAATTAATATCAACACTGCAAGCCAGATCGAATTAGAGAGCTTGTCCGGGATTGGACCGGTGATCGCCAAAGCGGTGATCCAATATCGATTGGAGAACGGTCCTTTCAAGGATATCGAGGAAATTCAAGAGGTTTCTGGGATCGGTCCGGTCACCTTCGAAAAAATCAAACCTATTATTGCTGTTAAAGGACCCCCCGGGAATTAAGCCTTTTCAGTGAAGAAAGTGGTCATCCATTCGATTGCCAGGTTAAGCTCATCGGGGGAAGTCGCATAGCATAACCTCAGATATCCCTCACCGAATTCTCCAAAAGCGGTCCCAGGAAGGACTGCAACTCCAGCTTCATCTAATAAACGTCTTGCTAATTGACGGACTGGGATATTAAATGCGCTCACATTAGGAAAAACGTAAAATGCTCCCTGAGGTACCTGGCAGCTAACCCCGGGTATGCTGTTGAGACCTTGAACCAGCAGGTTCCTGCGCTGCTGGTACTCAGCAACCATGGAGGTTACCATCTCCTGGTTTGAAGTGAGAGCATGGATACCTGCGATTTGGGTGAAGGTAGCGGTGCAGCCGATAGAATGTGTCAGCAGCAGCTCAACCCGCTCAGCGAGATCTGCTGGCATGATCCCATATCCTAACCGCCAGCCGGTCATAGCATAGGTTTTTGAAAAACCATCGACGATTACCGTTTGATCAGCCATGCCTGGTAAGGCTGCAATGCTTGATACAGATTCTGCATCATAGATCAACCGGGAATAGATCTCATCAGAGATGATCCAGATCTGGCGTTCAAGTGCAATTCGGGTGATGTGTTCAAGATCGGGGAGAGGAATGATGCCACCGGTAGGGTTAGCCGGTGAATTAAGGATGATCAGCCGAGTTCGTTCATTGATCCGGTCATCGAAGACTTGCAGGTCGAATGAAAAGTTGTTTTCTTCGCGCAGGGGGACCGGCACAGGGATGCCTCCCGCGACCTCGATCATTGCCCGGTATGTCGGAAACCCAGGATCTGGATAGATCACTTCATCCCCAGGTTCGATTAACGCCAGCGTGGGGAAAAATAATCCTGGTTTGGCTCCTGGACCAACGACAACCTGATTGGGATCGATCTGCATATTGCGCTGTGCACCAGCATGGTCAGCAATGACCTCGCGCAGCTGCGGTAAGCCAGCAGGAGGGTTATAGCGTGTGTACCCAGATTGGATGGCATCAATCCCTTCCTGGCTGATATGTGGAAAGGTCTCGATATCCGGTTGTCCGATCTCCAGATGAATGATCTTTCTTCCCTCAGCTTCGAGTGCATTGGCCTGGGCCATCACCGCGTAAGCCCCCTCCGGGTTCAAATTATCCAGGCGGCTCGCAAATGGCATGGGTATATTCATCATATCTTTGGCAGGACGATAGCCTCCTGCTTTTGGTATTTGCCTTTCTTATCTGCATAGGAAACATCACATACCTCATCGGCCTGGAAGAACAAGACCTGGGCAATACCCTCATTAGCGTAAATTCGTGCCGGGAGAGGGGTGGTGTTGGATATCTCCAAGGTGACATAGCCCTCCCATTCGGGTTCGAATGGCGTGACGTTGACGATGATGCCACAACGGGCGTATGTGGATTTCCCCAAACATACCGTGAGCACATCCCTAGGAATACGGAAGTACTCGACCGTGCGAGCCAAAGCGAAAGAATTGGGGGGGATTACACAGATCTCTCCTTTGAAATCGACCATCGAATCTGGATCGAAATTCTTTGGATCGACAACCGCTGAGTAAACATTGGTGAAAATCTTGAACTCTTCAGCGACACGGATATCATATCCATACGAAGAGACGCCGAACGAAATAACGCCATCTCGAACCTGGCTGTCTGCGAATGGTTCGATCATACCTTGCTCTAATGCCATTTTACGGATCCAATGATCGGGTTTCAGTCCCACAATAACCTCCTGATATTTCGAATTTTATCACCAATTGCTCGCCGCAAAAACTTTATTGAGTAATGCCGCACTCTCCTCTGGGGTCATCAATCGCGCACGGGCATAATCCTCGAACACGATGGTGATTAATTCAGTGCCCAGATATTCTCCATCATAAAACACGTGCATATCGATAAACCCATCATCGCAAGCATAATCTGTGCAGAAATGGTACTGGTCGAAGAAAAGGTTGCCCAGTCCATAATGGATAAAAGCGTTCCTGAAGAATTCCATTCCCTGTGGCTGGTGGGCTTGGCTGCCGCTCACGATGGATGCTCCAGCCTTGGCTAGTGCTCGAAAATCTCTAACCTGGTCCGGTTGCGGGTTGTAGGTGTAATACTCAAAATGCTGGAAAGTGGCGATGACCTGATATCCATCTTCCACCAAGCGAGCGATCTCCTTCTGCATCCAATCATAATCACAAGCGACAGCACCGGGTTGATTTTCACTGGCAGTGGCATAACCACCACCTTTGCCATTGCAGCCGATGAAGGCGATGCGATTACCGTTATGCTCGATTAAACGAGCCTGACGAGCATCTTTGCGATCATATCCGCCGCCATAGTAGATCCAGTCCCGCTGTTCGTACATATCCAATGTGTAGCGCATCGCGTCTGGTCCCCAATCACCAAAATGATCACCGGTTAGTTCGACGATATCGGTGCCTACTTCTTCCAATAATTCGATATATTCAGGGCGGCTGCAAAAACGCAAATCCGCCTGGGTTGGATTGGGGAATGGGCAGTCAGGTGTAAAGGGGATTTCGTTGCTGATATGTGTCAGGTCAGCGCTGCGTAAAACCTGCCCAATATCGCGAGCGGGATAAGTGATGCCGTTGCGGTGCATCGTAAATGCAGTTGCGCGCACTAAGGCTGTGACCCCGGTCACGGCGACTGTGGTTAATAGATTTGGATCGCGATTTGTAACGGGTAGATCTGTGTTCTCAAGCACTTCCTCAACCAGCTGATGGTCCCCTTGGAAAGAAATTGGCACTGTTAATGCATAGCTGCTCGAATCAAATCCCTTCCTGAGGGGAGATTGACCATCGACTGCCAGCACTTTCCAGCCTGGTTCAAGGGATTCAAAAGGGACGATCCCCCAGGATGGACGCTGGTCCCAGGCATATTCAAGCAATTCTTCAGCGGGGAAAATCTGTGTGGCTTGCGGGGCAGGGTCTCCCCACCAGGCAGAGAATACGCCATAAGTGCTATCATCCATTAAGAGCGGTTGCCCAGCAAAGGGTCCGCTTGGATCACCTTTCCAGGATTGTTTAATATCGCCAGTTGAGACCTGATCGGGGATTGTGGGAAAGGGTGTCACCAATGCATATATCCATTGGCTGATCGGTTGCTGATCGCCTACAGTCAGGCGTACCTGGCTTACTTCTGGTGACTCGGCCTGATCGAAATCCGCGGGTAAGGTCAATTGGGAGCTCAAATCCGTGGGAAGAAAAGGAGCGGTCCAAATCGAATTCGGGGAATTTTCGATTATTGGTGCAGGTGAGAGGGATGGTGAAATTGCAGGTGTAAAAGTTGGCAGCGTTTCAATAGTGGGAATAGGTGTATGCAGATCTAAGACTGGCTGGAAAGGAGTGAGGGTGATAGTGCCGGCCAGCGATGTGGAAAATGAAGGTTGATTCTCTTTTAGTGGTAATTGTACGGCACTGCACGCATTGAGTATGGCGCTCGAGGGGATTAGGATCAACAAGAGGAATCCCAGGCGTGAGCGAAATCTGGGGGAGAGAATCATTCCTGAGAAAATCCTCCCCTTTGAAATAGCTGGGAGCGAATTTGATCTTGCAGATCTGCGCCTTGGCTTTCGAGCTTTCCAATCTCTTCAATCAGCTCAGACGCTGTAGGCAGATCTTTTAATCCTGGAGCATTGATGCGCACATTTAAGGCAGCACCCGTGAGCGCTGCGCCAGCCAGGGCGGCGGCAGATCCCGCGTCACTGATCGCGTTGAGGTTGCCACGTAGGACTACATTTTGGGCGATTTCTAGCAGTTTGACAGATTTTTTTGCCACCTCCAGAGGCACTTGAGCGGCTTGCAGTGTGGCTGCTTGGATGCGTTCTGATCGCCGGGTTTTTTCTTCGGGAGTGCTCTTCGGCAAGCGGAAGGATTCCATAACTCCTTGAAAGGCTGCAGAATCTTCCGCAACTGCCTCGCTCAGCTCAACCTTCAGTACAGCGACCCGCTTCTCAATGGCACGCATTTCCTCTTCTACTTCGACGTACTTCTTTTTGCCAATTGTCAGGCGAGCGACCATTAAAATCAGTGCCGCAGCCATTGCCGCCGCATAAGCTGAAGCAGAGCCGCCTCCCGGGGTGGGTCTGGCAGCTGCAAGTGCGTCGAGAAAATCACTGTCGTCGCCGATGGTCGAACTGGGAGAATCAGTCATTTGCGGAGCTTCCTGGAGCGCTGCATACAGCCTTTTTTCTAAGACCTGATCCGGTTCGAACTCATCTAACTGCAAGTGCCAGGCAGCTGCCTCCTCGAGTGCATCTTGGGGGATCAAGCCGACCAGCTCGCTGTGGTGGATTGCGACCCCATAACGATTCGCCTCTCGGCGAATCAGCTCCACGACCCGAGCGATAGGGGTTTTGTGAAAATTAGTCAGATTCATGGAAACCTGGGCGCGCCCATCGACAAGCAGCCCAAGCGCTTTGACATATCTCAATCCACCTGATGAATGGCGGATCGATCGAGCGATTTTTTTAGCGATGGAAACATCATCTGTGGTCAGATAAACGTTGTAGGCGATTAAGAATGGGCGGGCACCGATAACCGTAGCCCCAGCCGGTCCGACCTGCTGAGGACCGTAATCTGGTTTGCGATCTTGATTGGAGGTGATCTCCTGCTTAAGTGTCTCGTACTCCCCCCGGCGAATATTTTCCAGATTGCGGCGATCTGGATGAGTTGCCGCGGCTTCGTAAAGGTAAACTGGAATGTCTAATTGATCGCCGACCCGTTGGCCCAAACGCTGCGCGATCTGAATGCAATCTTCCATACTCGCCCCAGAGATAGGGACAAAAGGTACTACATCGGTAGCACCTAAGCGGGGATGTTCACCCGCATGTTGGTTCAGATCAATCAGCTGCGCGGCTTGTGCAATACCCAGGAAGGCGGCTTCCTCGACAGCTCGCGGCGAGCCAACAAAAGTGATCACCGTCCGGTTGTGGTCCAGGTCCGAATGACGATCAAGGATGTGTATTCCGCTGACAGAGGAGATCGCTTTCGCGATGGCCTCCACAATTTCCGGGCGTCGAGCCTCAGAAAAATTTGGTACGCATTCGATCAATGGAATGGGCATGGTGATATCCGTTTAAATAAATTCAAAAGTGAGTTGTCGTCTGCAGGCTCTCACGGCATATAACGCTGCAATTATACTCTTGAAAAATAAACTGCATCGTTATTATGGGAAAAAGGCCCCAAGGTTTTCATGCCTTGGGGTCTAGGACTGCTTAATCACGGAGTTATATGCAGACCTCCAGGGTGACGTCGTCAACATACATGGCAGTGACTCCGTCGTAACCGTTGTTATAGGTGCCGAATTGGATTTTTATCGGGCCCCAATCACTATAATTCCACAGGACAAAGCTCTTGTGCGTCCAGGTTTGGCTGTTGCTGAGATCGATGTCAAGTGAGGCGATCAAATTATTATTTTGGTCGAGAACGAGAATGTACTGGAAATCCCCAGAGAAATAATGTGTTCCAGATGGATTACCGAAAGTCAGTTTCGGGGATGCCAGGGTTAGTTTGGTACCTCCGCTGATGGGGTATACCCATATACTCAATTTGGCGCTTTTGGCGTTATTGGATAGGGTGACTTTCTGCCGGGCGATAGAGCAGCTGTAGATGTTGACATCGGGTGGATCGATACCAGTTCGCATTGAGCGCACACCATTGCGAGGTACTTCCGTGGAATACCCTGCTGAATAATTGGTGATCGGTGTCTCCCAACCTGTGTCGTTCTCAAAGCCGCTGTTTACGATCAGGGTTGAACAGCCTGGGATCGGTGTCACTGTTTGTACTGGTGCATCGCTTGGTGTTACCGTGACCGTTGGTGATGGGATTGGTGTCGGGGGTGAGACCAGGAGGGAAAGCCGGCCCCCGTTTGCACCGTTCCATCCAGAGTTGAACCTGGCACACTCTACCCAGCAGAGCCTCCAAAGGAAGTAGCGGACTGTTTGCGGAGAATCCAGATTTGGCTACCATAGGTGTTGGTGGGTATTTAATTTTCATGGTTATGTTAAGTACTTGGCTGTCGGGCAGGGATGCCGTAGGAACTTTGAATGAAATTGGCCACAGAGCATCACTACTATTGCTGCGCTCTTGGCACTATTTTTGCACACCATCCAGGAGATACCAGCGGTATTGTTGACCGTTAACAAGAAGATGAGAAATATCCGATGAAGAGGCTTTTTCAGGATAGAATAACCTGAATGGTGCGCAGTATTATCACGCCAGGAAAGATCATTTTGTCTGGGGTGGTCTTAATTGGCCTCCTCTTCACCGGAATCTTGTTGATCGCCATGGATAGTGGCATCTGGATTCCCCCGGAAAGCGAGTTAAACTTGAGCGAGGAGCCTGAAACCCAGGGACAAATCGCGTTATCCGCAACCGCTACTCAAACTCAGGTATTACCAATCCTGACACCCACACCCGATGCAGTTCACTCACTGCCCCCTTTACGCACTGAAGTAGAACAATATGTTGTCCAGCCCCTCGATTCACTGCACGCTATTGCCCAGCGGCATTTCGTCAGCGTGGAGTCGATTCTGGCTGCCAATGAAATCAGCCAGCCTGACTACCTCGAAATTGGCCAGGTGCTCACCATTCCTGCCCCTCAACCGGAAGGGATCGGACCCGGGTTTAAGATCATCCCTGACTCAGAGCTAGTCTATAGTCCCAGCAGCGTGGATTTCCATTTAGCAGAATTTGTTCACCAGCAGGGCGGCTATCTGTCTGGCTACAAGGAAGAGGTGGATGAGCGCCAATCAAGTGGGGTAAAAATCGTGCAACGTGTGGCTGAAGAATTCTCAGTCAATCCAAGGTTGCTGCTGGCTGTGTTGGAATACCAAAGCGGTTGGGTGACAGAAGAAAAGCCAGAGGGTGAAACACTGGAATACCCCCTTGGACTTCCTGTGGAATGGCGCAAAGGACTCTATCACCAACTGGCATGGGCCGCGGATAATCTCAACCGGGGATATTACCTGTGGCGAGTGAATGGAATCGCAATCTGGATCTTGGCAGAAGGGAGTATTTTGAGTATTGACCCGTCGATCAATGGCGGAACTGCGGGTGTACAGCACTTCTTCTCGCAATTGTATGATGGTACAGAATGGGAGAGGGCTGTGAATCCCGAAGGGCTGTTTGCCACCTATAATAATCTCTTCGCATATCCGTTTCGTTTAAGTGTTGAACCATTAGTGCCACCAGACCTGGTTCAACCCCCAATGCAATTGCCTTTTGAAAAAGGGCAAATTTGGTCATTCACTGGCGGTCCTCATGGAGGTTGGGGAAGCGGTTCTGCCTGGGCGGCGATCGATTTTGCACCTCCCGGGGAAGTATTGGGATGTGTACAAAGTGATGCCTGGATCACGGCAGTCGCTGACGGCGTTGTCTTGCGCGCTGAAAATGGCGCTGTCATCCAAGATTTTGATAACGATGGCTTAGAACAAACCGGCTGGACTTTGCTCTATATGCATGTAGAAACGCGTGACCGTGTCCGCCCGGGGACATTTTTGACAGCCGGGGATCGCATTGGTCATCCCTCTTGTGAAGGAGGTGTCTCTTCAGGTACGCACGTGCACCTGGCACGCCGGTATAATGGGGAGTGGATCCCGGCTGACCAGGATGTACCGTTCATCTTTGATGGCTGGACAACGGTCGGACTAGGTGCAGAGTATGATGGTTATCTGACGAAAGATGGCCAAACGATTGAAGCCTGGGATGGGCGTGATTCGATCAATGAAATCCAAAGATAGAGGTATGCAGAAGCGCCTGTTGAAATTCATCCCCTTGGTGGGTTTGTTCCTGGCGGGAGTAAGTTTGGCTTGTTCATTGTCCCCCCGGTCGACTTCTGCACCAGTGTTTCTCGCCCCGGGCGGTGAAAACAATCCTGCCAATACAGCAGCTCCTGTGGCATCGATTGGGGGAGGTTTGGCACCTACCACCGAGATTGAGAACCCACCCGGTGAAATTATTGAGACTCCAGCGATTCAACCCACAACTGAACCAGAGCATGCACCAACACCAACTGCGACCCCTACCCAGCCGATCATCAATGAGACACCTTTTTTGTACTACACTCAAGCTGGCGATATCTTGCCGGTTGTGGCAACCCGCTTCGGTGTCCAGCCAGAGGAGATCTCCTCACCCGATGATATTCCTGAGCAGGCTTTATTTAACCCGGGACAGCTGTTAGTCATCCCCAACCGTTTAGCGAATACCACTTCATCTCAGCACTTTATGCCGGATAGTGAAGTTGTTTACTCACCATCTGCCCTTGACTTCGAAGTTAATACCTTTGTTGAACAATCCGGGGGATATTTGAGTGATTACAGCCGGTTCCTGGCGACAACCGGTATAACCAGCGGCCCGGAGATTGTCCAACGCATCGCCACCGAAAATTCGATCAATCCGCGCTTATTGCTGGCAATTTTGGAATACCAAAGCGGTTGGGTATTCAACCAAGAACCCACCGGTTCGACCGACTATCCTCTTGGTAAAGTCGATCCTAGAGATGAGGGGCTTTACAAACAGCTGGCCTGGGCCGTCAATCAATTGTCATTTGGCTATTATGGGTGGCGGGAGGGCAGGCTGACCGAAATAGAATTCAAGGATGGTATCACCACCCGTCTGGCTCCTGACCTGAACGCGGGAACTGCTGCCTTACAGTATTACTTCGCCCAGCTATATGACAGTGAGCAATGGGTGGCGGCTCTTGATCTCGATAGTGGGTTCCCTGCTCTATATGAAAGCATGTTTGGTAGCCCCTGGGTGCGTGCCATGAGCGTAGAGCCGCTTTACCCACCTGATTTGATCCAGCCCCCGCTGATTTTGCCATTCATGATCAATCAAATTTGGAGTTATTCGGGAGGACCACATGGCGCTTGGGAACGGGATGGAGCCTGGGCAGCAATCGATTTCGCCCCTGGAAGTTTAGTGCCTGGCTGCTTTGACACAGAAGTTTACACTGTTGCCGCTGCTTCGGGTCGGGTTGTGCGCTCAGATAATGGTGTTGTCTCTATAGACCTGGACGGAGATGGTCGCGAGCAAACTGGATGGGTGTTGATATATTTGCATATTGCAGAGAAGGGGCGCATTCCGGCTGGCACCTGGGTTGAAAGAGGGGATTTGCTTGGCCATCCTTCCTGTGAAGGCGGATTTTCCACCGGCACTCATCTACACCTGGCCAGAAAATATAATGGTGAATGGATTGTGGCAGATGGACCCTTGCCATTCGTGTTGAGCGGCTGGACCGTTCACGCTGGGGAAAAGGCTTATGACGGCACATTGACTCGTGGCAACCAGACTATCCCAGCTAATCCGTTGAGTCCCTTCGAATCAAGGACAATTCGGAGGAGCACCGATCCTTAGCTCGATGATTTCCCAACCTAAGCGAAAACCGATTATAGATATCCTTAGTTCCTGGAGTAGATGGCTGTCAGGCTGGCGAAGCTTGCCGATCCTGACCTTTGTAATGATCTCGGGTTTCCAAATGGTTGGGGGCAATTCATTGGCTAAATCTCCTGACATTATAGCCACCAGGGTTGGAGATTATGGTGGATTCACAAATGAGAATAATCCGATCCCGGGAGGGGATGACCAACAAGAACCATGGGTTTATTACACTCAATCCGGGGACACCTTAGAGTTTATCGCCGCCCGTTACCGGGTGCGTATACAGGATATCCAGATTTCATACCCGGTT
>PVMS01053558.1_pt1 | contig 14368 bp, 14 predicted proteins | sample 1853461 | NCBI WGS metagenome assembly PVMS01 (sample SAMN08582032, study PRJNA380276) | Marine sediment metagenome, whole genome shotgun sequencing project. | isolation source: ocean sediment barecode stripped | collected 2017 | reverse complement strand
GATCTGCGTAAAGGATGCAACTGTACGGCCGAACAATTTAACTCAGCCCAGACAGGTGCGCTGTTGGGATGCGGGCTGAGTTGAATTGTTCTGCCGTTGAGTTTCTTGCTTTCCACAGATCCCAGGCACCCTTTGCCGCCAATAGCCCGGCTATGTACTCGCAGGAGACTACGAGAATCAGAGCAGTCCAGATCAGAACAGGGTGCTGAATGGATGTTGCAAAAGTAGCGGTATAAGCCTCATGACCTGACATCCCCATCACATAAGCAAATGCCCCGTAAGCTGCATCGAGGTTTGCTACATTCTGGCTTGCATAGATCAGGCACAAAAAGGCAATGAACAGAACCAGTAAGATTTTGAGATATCGAATGGCCACAAATTATTTTCCATCGTCCTGAATTCCCCAGGGTATTTCAGGCAGCACGGTGCTTCGCGCGCCAGAATGTACTTTCCAGCCGAGTTTCCCCATACCTTCCACAAATCTTGATGAAGCCTCGTCAGCGACCCACATTTCTCGTTGATCGGAATAATCTGCATAGAGCGAAGTAAATTCTTTCGCCTGTTCCGCGGCAGCCTCTACCCAATAAGAACGGTCAAATGCTGCAAAGACAATTACCCGATTGTCAGCGGTCAGGGCCACGGGTACCAGGGTTCCTGACAGTATTATCCTAAGCGGTGCTTCATTTGTGTGGAACCATTTCATCATCAGGAGACTTTCGGCATACCAGACCGCCTCCGAACTTGATTCCAGCCCAACAGCCTGGTTGATGACTGAAGACCGGTTATCCACGTCATCAAGCTCAATCAATACTCCAACGATCAGCGTAATCAGCGATAGATTCATGAACTCATGTTCAAAAAGCTCATCAATCGTTTCCGGTTCAACACCCATTCCCAGCATTGACTCACGATTTTCTTTTACCAGCTCACGCCAGTCTTTTTTGTAAACGGACTTGCTGACAGTTGATACAACACCCAAGCCTGCGGGCAACCCGGGGAGTAACAAACTGGCACCACCGCTTACATAGGCGTCAGTTTTGGCCACTCTCGCGAGCTCTTCTTTCAATGCAGTGTTGGTGGTATAAGGATTAACACCGAGTTTCTCGGCCCAGCGTCGATAAGCCGAGTTGACACCTACCAATTGGTCAGAAAGGTCTGTCGCTGAATTTTCATCGCCTTCGTCATCAATATTTAAAGACCCCGGTGTTTTCTCTTTTTCCCCACCTGAGGCGGTCCTGGCCACCGAACCCACACCGCGACCCACTTTCTTGAACAAGCGGCCGATTCCCTGAGGGATGCCTGTGATGGTAGAGACAGGGTGGGTAAAAGCTGTGAAAACAGCATCTACGGATCGTACCGCCTTGCCACCGATTGCCTGGGCCCCTGCACTCATGGAGGAAGTCTCCTGCAATGATTTCCAGGCTATGAACTCGCGCAATTGAATACGCAGCATGGACTCACCCCAGATCTCGAAATATCCATATTCAGTATCCACGGTAAACTGGTGCAAGCCACCAAACCAGCTGACATCTTCACGAATGCTGAAGTTTTCATTGCTGAGCACGCTTTCCGGCAGGACTTCTGTCACCTTAACGATTCCGGGCTCATCGAATTTTGATTTGGCTATCGCATGGCTGGCAATCAAGAACAAACCAAAGTAGATGAAGAGTGTGTAAAAACAGGTGCTTATGAGTTTATTTCTGATTTTCATAATTATTGATTCCCATCAGTCTCTATAAAAGACTCTAGCACTATTTTAAAATTCTGCTTAATAAAAAGGAAATCAAGCCTCAAATTTGTTCAGCATGCCTTCAATATGTTTTGCCAGCCTGTGTGCCAGTGCGAGTAAGGTTAGCGTCGGGTTTGCCCACCCCCCCGTGGTAAACACTGAACTGCCTGCGAGGTGAAGGTTGGCCAGGCCATGAACAGTACAGTTGGCATCGACCACGCCGTTTCTGGGTGAGGCACTCATTCGGGTGGTGCCCATGTGATGATATCCACCAATGGGGTGATTGCCAACGGTAGGGTCGACAGGCCAGGCATTGGAGGAATCTTCCACCCAGTCCATGGTGCTGACTTTTCCCAGGTCCAGTCGGCTGAATTCCCGACCAAGTGATAAAGCCAGTTCGCGTACAGAATGCTTGTCCAGTGCTGACATCTGCCAGTCCAGGTCAGCCCGCCTGCAACCCAGTGCGTCCTCGTTGCCGGAAAGAACGACCCGGCTATCCGGGTTGGGGGCCTGCTCTGCACGAGCCATGACATACAACTGCATACGCGCAGCTTTTACCCCGAAACGAACCAGTGGCATTGATACATGACGTTGCAGCCAGTCCTGGATGCCGCGATATCCGTGCCATAGTCGTCTGCCGGAACGCGAAGGATTGAGGCTGTGTTTGAGATTCAGATAGACCTTTTTTCCGGTTGCCAGGCCTTTTTCCGGTTTTCGTTGGGGTTTGAATGTAGCTGCGCTGTTCAACATTCCGGCTCTGCGTTGCAATGCTTCCGATGCAACCAGGGCGGGTGCCACGGGTGGCTCGCTGGCTGAATAACGCTTTCGATACAATGCCCAGAAGAATGCCGGGTCCGGGGTTTCAACATGAGCAATCCGGCCATGCGGGTGCTCCATGAAATAGCGCCCAACCTGGTCATATTCATTACCCAGGCCGCCACTTACCACATCATCAGCCAGTAACAGCAACCGTGCGTTTTCGATGGCGCCACAGGCCAGCACAAAGTGTTTTGCTTTAACCGTCAAGGTGTGACCCTGTAGTGAGCATGCCTGGACTGAGTGAACCTGTTGGGCGTTTTCGTCGCTCTGGATTTTCGTCAGGTTTGCATGCAGAAACACCTGTACGTTGCGGGCCGTAACAACGTCCTCACTCTGACTTCGATTGAAACGTTCTTTTTTGGAGTCAAACCGCCAGAAGCGGGTGGAAATTTCGGTTGGATCAAACTTGAAAGGATCCAGACCCAACGTGTTCCACATCTGTGCGCTGTAATCGAATTCACCCAACTGCAGGGAATCGTGTGCAATGCGATACCAGGGGTCCAGTTCTGTATGTGAAATTGGCCAGCCGCTATGCGGAACCCAGTCTCTGCGTTCGAAATCTATTGGGTCCAGGGGTACACATCGGCCCCCCCAGATATTTGTTGTACCACCAAAAAAACGCAGACGGGCATGATCCAGGTCGTAATATTCCATACCGATATTCTGTCCCTCGAACACGGACTGGGTATCGGTTTCATAATCCATCCCACCGGCTTCCAGCAAACAGACCTGGCGCCCCAGGTTCATCAAATCCCTTGCCAGAGCCACACCTGCGGCGCCCGCGCCAATGACGCAGACTTCGGTTTCGAAACTCATCGTGCGATCTGCAGTGAGGAGATCAGTCAGCATGTAATGCTCCGTAGATTCTCATATTGGTTTTTTTAGCAATTGTAGTGTATCGAATCCGGTCAATGCATTGTCTGGTACCGACAAGCCACGGATTCATTAAAAAAGTATCTTTCTATTGCGCTGCCCAGGTTTGGAGTCTCCAGTTCCGAAGTTGCGGGTAGCGCCCGGATTTACATATTGTTAACCGGATACAGTGTAGAATTTCGCCTTGTTTGAACGGTACGTTGAGCCACTGGGCTTTCTGACCACAAAACCTGGCCAATTCAATTGGAGCGAGGTAAGAATATTATGAAAGCCATCATTCTGAGTGCCGGGCAGGGTCGCAGACTCATGCCACTGACCGAATCCATGCCAAAGTGCTGTTTACAACTGGACGGCAGGACCATTCTTGAGTGGCAGATTGAAGCACTTGCCGCCAACGGTATTGACGAAGTGGTTGTTGTAACTGGCTTTGGGCACCACGTGGTCGAAGATGTTGTCAGTCGAATTGACGAAATTCCCGTACGTGCCGTATATAACCCTTTTTATGCACTTTCGGATAATCTGGGAACCTGCTGGGTTGCACGAGGTGAAATGGGTGAGCCGTTCATCCTGATAAATGGTGACACGTTGTTTGAAGCGTCTGTGCTTGAAAAATTGTTGTCAGAAGCCCTGACTCACCCCATAACGCTGGCTACTGATCACAAGGGCGACTACGACGAAGACGATATGAAGATTGTTGCCGATGGCAATCAGTTGAAATGTGTTGGCAAATGTCTGTCACTTGATGTTGTTAATGGCGAATCCATTGGCATGATGATTTTCAATCAGGAAGGTGCTGACATTTTCGTTCAGAAAGTTGAGAAACTGATGGGTGGACCAGATGGTCTTGCACGCTGGTACCTGTCAGCAATTGATGAACTGGCCGCCGCAGGTCATGTGGGCATAAGCTCCATACATGGCCACGGCTGGTGTGAAGTGGACGATCTCGCTGACTACGCTCATGCAGAGAAAGAAGTCATTCGCTGGCAGGAAAACAGATCTGAAACGGGAAGTAATGGTTTACGGTCCGCTATATTTCCGGTGACAGAACTTCGACGTCATTAATCAGTATTGACATTTATTTGAACGCCACCGTCTCCGGTGGCGTGAATTCGGTCTGTTTTGATGTCATATTCGATTCTGCTGCTTTGCATTACATTGTCACCCTGATCCAGGCGGGCATTCCCACTCAGTCGGATGGTATCGCTTGCCCGGTCATAGATGATTTCCTGTGCTTCACCCTGTAATTCCTGTAGCTTGCTGCCGGTACCGTGTGAAATTTTGATGCGTGCGGGCGAGCCCTGCATGAGCAAACGGTCGGGGTTATCAATTTTGCCATACAAACTGGCAGTGTTCGCATTCAAAACCCAGTCCCGAATTCGCATTTCAAAATTCCCGGAAAAATGGACCGTGTCTGGTTCCACGTCTTCCCAGGCTTCATCGGCACGAAGTGTAACCATATCTTCACTGGTCAATCTGAATTTTTCTTCTGATAGGCCTGTAATAGGCAGCAGCAGACAAACCAGGGCGAGGATTCCGGAGATCCGCTTATTAGGGGATGACTTGTGCTTGTCGACTGAATTTCGCATGCTTGCTTACGGCTTTGGGATATTGGCCCTTGGATTTCTGGAATTCAGCGAATATTAGCAGGAGCGGAAAAATAAAGTGCAGGGCGTGACAGGGTAATGATCATCGATCGATACATGGTACGTGAAGTCGGCTTGCCTTTTCTTGCCGTCAGTTCCGTGCTGGTCATAATTTTTGCTACATTCAGCATGACCCGATTCCTGATGGATGCCAATGCAGGCTTGTTGATGGCTGGCGAGGTGGTTCGGCTCACTGGATTGAAGTCACTGGTTTCACTTGAAGTGCTCCTGCCACTGAGTTTTTACTTCGCCGTGATGATTGGTATGGGTCGGCTTTACAGTGATTCTGAAATTTACGCCATGCGCAGCAGTGGAATCAGTGAAAGGCGGCTGATGCGACCGGTGATGTTGCTTGCACTGACGCTGGCGGTTCTGACGGGAATAATGTCTATATTGATTCGCCCCTGGGCGTATGAACTCAGTTACAACATTCGTGCACAGGCAAGTGCAAGTTCTGAAGTAGACCGCATCAAGCCAGCGAGATTTTACCAGTTTGAAGATTCCGGGCGTACCGTATTCATTGAGAATATCGTGGATAACGGTCAGTCCGTCAACGGTGTATTTATCAGGACACGCAAGGATGGCGATCTTCAGGTCATATCTTCTGTCAATGGTCGTCTGGAATACCTCGCTCGACCGACCCATCACCGTCTTACCCTGTTTGATGCTTATTTGTTCAAACGTGTCGCAGATGCGCCGGACCTGTTTGCCGAGCTTGGATCGTTTTCTGTGTGGCTACCCGCTGCCGAGGCCGAGCCTGTGGGATACAAAACCAAGGCCAGCACGACACAGGAACTCATCGTGGCGTCAGATACAAACGACAAAGCCGAATTACAGTGGAGACTTGCGGCTCCTGCATCAGCCCTGTTGCTTGCGCTTCTTGCCATACCTCTGAGCCGTGGGCGGCCACGCCAGGGACGGTACGCACGTGTTTTGCTGGCCCTGGTGATCTACGCTATTTATTACAATTTGCTGGATGTGAACAGGACATGGGTGGAGCAGGGTACGGCTCGTCATATCTGGTGGGTCCCAGGTTTGATGCTTCTGCTGGTCACGGCAATGTATGTACCCTGGGGTAAGCTCCACCGTAAGCGCAAGCGCCGCCGTCGCAAGGCAAATGCGTCATGAATCGGCTTGACCGCTACCTAGCGAAAAACTTCCTGCTGGGGATGGTTCCAGTATTGTTGCTCTTGCTTATCCTGTTCAGCTTCATGTCGCTGGCCGGGGAACTGGAGGAAGTGGGTCACGGGCTGTTTACCTTGTTTGATGCTTTCATGGTGGTGCTTTATACGGCACCAAGGCGAATTGTGGATTTGCTTCCGGTAACGACATTGCTCGGCGGTTTGCTTGGTCTGGGTGCTATGGCAAACCACCAGGAACTTATAGCTGCCCGTGTCGCTGGTATGTCACGTTCCCGGCTGGCCAGACCGGTTCTTCTGATAGGACTGGCACTTGCGGTTCTTGTCATCTTGTCTCAATCCTTTCTGATACCGCTGGTGGAACGTGAAGCCAATGAATTAAGGGCTCGTTCACTGGTAGAAACCGATATCGATAAAAGTGGGGAACTGGAGTTTTGGACCCGCAGCGAAAACCATTTTGTACGTGTTAATGATGTCAGGTTTGGTCGACTACTGACTGATGTCGAAGTGTTCAGCATGGACAAAAATGGACGTTTGAAACAGATAATCCAGGCGAGCAGGGCTTCGATTACAGGAATTGATGATTGGCTGCTCAGGGATGTGCTCGTGACAAGCATTGAAGGGCCGGTTGTACGCGAACAGCAGCGTGATGAGATGCGCTGGCCCGGTTTGTTGAGTACTGAGCAAGCCGCCATCCTGGTCATGCCACTGGAGGCTCTGGCGCCCCTGGATTTGTGGCGTCTTACAGATTTCCAAAATCAGAATGGTCTTGATAGTCATCGATACAGAGTAGTGCTGTGGCAGCAGTTGAGTATCGCGGTCGCAGTTGTTGGAATGGCGCTGTTGGCCTTGCCCCTGTTGCTGGGGTCAATACGGACTGTCCCCGCCAGTCAACGAATCGTCATCGGTGGTTTTATTGGCATCGGATTCTACTTGCTACAGCAATTATCCGGGCATTTCTCGGGTCTGTTTGGTCTCAACCCGGCAAGCACCATCATGACGCCTTCGATAGTATTGCTGGCGGCGGCGATTTATGCTCAGTTCCTTGAAGCTGGTCGAAAAAGACGGGCCATACGTCGGGCGGATAAAAAGCCGGGAACGGCCTAGCGCAGGCAGGTCCAGGATTGGTCAGCTTGTACGGTGCATTGTTTTCCGTTTGTAGTAATGGTTTTGAGTTGCATGCGAAAATTCCAGCCACGGTCGGTTTCCTCAACGTCAAAAACTCGATAGGAAGCGTTTCTTGTGCTGGATGCAGATGATGTGCAATAAACCCGGGATTTTCCAAGCAGTGTTTCAGTATTGTGGTGAAGATGCCCACACAGTACCAGAGCCGGTTGATGTTCTTGTAATAATGACTTCAGAGCGTGAACTTCTTTCAGAGCTTTCCGCCACTTGGCCATTTCAGGAAGGGGTGGGTGGTGTATCACCAGACAGCTCAACCGGCTTTTCAGTTGACACTCCTGCAACTGTTTCCAGAGTTGATTCATTTGCCTCTTACCCACTGCGCCACGGGCTGAAAAAATAGGTGTTACACAGGCAGACGACACCCCTATGAGCTGTATACCCCCGATATTACGTATCAGCGGGTAAGCTGAGGTTGATGTGTCCTCGATGTCATTAACAGGCGTGGGTAAAACAGAACTCCAATGACGTCGCATTGACGCCCAGGAGTCGGCAGCATATACGTCATGATTGCCTGGGACAAAAAATATTTGTTCAGAAGGTGCCAGTTCATCCAGCCAGTTACTCACTTGACGAATTTCATCGTCCAGTCCAATTTGCACCATGTCACCGGACAGCACAATTTGCCCGGCGGATTCGGCCTGAATGGATTTCGTCAGGACATCAAGAATATGCCGCTTGTGTACCAGGCGGCGATTCCGGCTCCATGACAGGTATCCTGAACGTCTCTTGCCTCGCACCGAGCCAAAAGTCTGACCTTCAAGTGAGCTGAGATGTGGATCCGTAAGATGAATAAGACGCATGCCAGAGAGGCTCTTGCTGAGATTGTGAATAGGACAGTTTGTCAGCAAATGGCTTGGTATAATCGAAACATCGATCAACCCCTGATTCCCGACCTGAGTGAGTGAACTATAACATGACGATTTCTGCACTTGTGCTGGCCGAAGCACCCAGCAAGCTCTGGGGATTGAGTTCCAAGCAACGAATGCGTCGCCAATTGAAAGAATTGGATGGTGTCACCTGGTTTGATGGTTCGGGAGATTTGCCTTCAAGTGGACAGGTATTGCTGTTGAACGGTCGTTACCTGTTTGAAATACGCACATTGCAGGGTCTGGTTGAAAATCCTGATTCAATTTTGCAGGCACCGCTTGATTCATTGCCAGCAGCAGCCATGGTTGATGCCTCGCGTGTTGAAGAGGTCGTGCAGTATCTGGCAGTGCCCGATTCCGGCGCACCGCAGGGTCTGAATCTGCTGAACACCAGTGATATCACGGCTTTCAATGAGAATCTGCGCAGCGCACGAAAACCACTGCTGGAACTCATTACCGAGCAACGCAAATCTGAGTTGGAGAACTTGCTTTATGGCAATGCTTATCGCGGAATTACTGACCTGGTGACCAAGTTTGTCTGGCCGCGACCTGCCCGGCGTCTCGTGCACTGGGCGGCAAGCCTGGGTATGTCCCCCAACATGATTACCACCGTTGGCTTTTTGCTGGTCCTGGCAGCCTGTTATCTGTTTCTGCACGGGTATTATGCGACCGGACTTGCGGCCGGCTGGATCATGACCCTGCTCGATACCGTAGATGGCAAACTGGCACGGGTTACCATACAGTCAAGTCAGTTTGGTCATCTTTATGATCACGCGATAGATCTTGTTCATCCGCCATTCTGGTACATCTTCTGGGGTATGTCCCTGGTGGGTCTGCAGCCTGTTCTTGGTCTGGATTTCAATGCCATGTGCTGGCTGCTGGTTATTGCCTATGTGTTGGGTCGTATCGTTGAAGGCCTGTTTCCCATGCTGGGTGATTGCAGCATTTTTACCTGGCGACCCTATGATGCCTGGTTTCGCCTGGTGACGGCGCGTCGTAATCCCTGTCTGATCATACTCACATGCAGCCTGATTATTGGCCGGCCCGATTGGGGGTTTATTGCCGTCGTATTCTGGTCTGCGATTACTACCGCCATGCTGGTTTTGAGGCTTGTCCAGGGTCTGCTTGTGCGTGTTTCAAAGGGTCGACTGTCCTCCTGGTTGAGTGCTGATGATGTCGCAGATGGCTCCAATGCCCGCTCTTTTCGCATTTTTGGGGGAACTCGTGGCGCTTATGGGGGCTGATCGTCTCAGTCAACTGGTGGCCGATCAGGTTTCAGGTGCCTGCGCCTGGCCCGATGAACAGCGCGATGGTCTGCTCAATGCCATACGCCAGGCCCATGGCCAGGGAGTCCTGGCCATTGTGATTTACGGCTCATACCTGCGTGGTAAGCGTGATACTTTGCTGGATTTCTACGTGTTGCTGGAAAACTACTCGGACATGCCTTCGCGTTGGCAGGCAGGTCTGGCCTGGTTGCTTTCACCCAATGTGTACCAGGTACATGATGGAACTCCACCAAATGATGCCAGGGCTAAATATGCGCTTATGACCATGAGCCGGTTTGAATACGCGATGCGGCATGATTTTCACTCCTATTTCTGGGCCCGGTTTGCTCAGCCAAGTGGCTTGCTCTACTGCCGTGATGACGAAAGCCGGGCTCGCGTGGTCAGGGCAATCAGTCAGGCTTCCAGCACATTTATACGCAGGGTTCTGCCCAGGTGTGAAGACGAATTTAATGCGCGTGATCTGATCAGCACGGGACTGTCAAATACCTATCAGTGTGAGCTGCGTTCTGAGCCACCAGGTCATGCAGAAGGACTTTATAATCATAATGAAAGTTATTACCGGGATATGCTGACCGCCTTGTCATCTGAAACCCCTGGTTACCGGGCGGGTGACGAAGATGACACTTATTTCAACAACACCAATGGAGGCCAGCGACGGCGCTCGGCGGTAGCCTGGTGGCTGAGACGTTTGCACGGCAAAGTGCTTTCTGTATTGCGACTTCTCAAAGCCGTCCTGACCTTTGAAGGGGGCTTTGAATATCTGCTGTGGAAAATTGGTCGCCATTCGAATATTTACATCGAGCCTACACAAAGACAGCGCAAGTATCCCTTGATATTTGGCTGGCCATTGATCTGGGCTTTGTATCGCCGTGGTGCATTTCGTTGAAACCCGCAGCATGCTGAAACGAGTAATGAAAAATTTTGGCAAGGTCTTGCGCGGACGCGGTATTGCTGCTGTATGTTCCGTGGTTGCTACCGGTCTGATGGCCAACGCTTTACCGGTAGAGCAATTCGGGCTGGTTATCCTTTTGCACACCTACATCATGGCCGTGAAAGGCTTCCTCAATTTCCGTACATTCGAGGCCATCGTTCGATTTGGCATACCCCTGAACGAATCAGGTGAGGAAGATAGTCTGAAGTCGTTGCTGCGCTCCACCATGACGCTCGATTTTGTGTCAACACTCGTAGCAACAATTATTGGCGTTGCCGCTGTTCCCCTGGCTGGTATGTGGTTGCATTGGGATGCGCAGATGGTTTCCTGGGCCAGTTTGTATGCACTTATTCTCCTGACCACTCCGATCAATACCGGTAGTGGCATTTTGCGTCTGTATGATCGTTTCGATGCACTTGGTGTGCAGTACACCATTGGACCGGCGGTTCGCCTGGTGCTGGTGGCATCTGCGTGGATGCTGGACGCGCCCATGTTGATGTTTGTGCTGGCCTGGGGGATCTCGTTTTGTATCGGCAACATCTACATGATTGCCCGTGGCCTGGTCGAGTTGCGTGTCCATTTGAAGACGCCATTGTGGCAGGGTTTTCGCCTGGCGGAATCACGTGAACAGCACAGTGAATTCTGGCGGTTCATTGGTGTTGTTTATTGGCAGACCAGTGTGGATTTATTGCCAAAACATCTTTCCACCTTGCTGGCAGGCAGTTTGCTGGGTCCTGCAGCTGCGGGACTTTTCCGTCTGGCGCGGGAGATATCTACCGTGCTCAATCAGCCGGCCGTCATGCTTCGCGAAGTGATATTTCCTGACCTCACAAGGGCCTGGCATAACAACCAGGGTGGTTTTGGTAAACTTCCTTTTCGTGCCGCACTGATCGCCGGTGCAGTAGGGTTGGTCTTTGTGCTGGTCGCAATCGTGGTGGGTGAGCCCATTCTTGCACTTGTTGGCAATGACTATATCCCTGCCAAACCCCTGATGGTTTTACTGCTGCTGGCAGGCTCCTTTGAATTGGCCAGTGCGTCATTACGTGCTGCTGCCTATGCCATGGGCAAGGCGACATCACTATTGCGTATTCACCTGTTGGGTATTAGCGCTTACCTGGTGTTGTTTTATACGCTCACCAATGCAACCGGTTTGATTGGTCCTGGTCTGGCTGCCACACTGACATCGGTGCTGACTCTCATACTGACCGTGAGGTTGGTAGTACGTCTGAAAGACACATGAACATACAGGGACGATTACAAAGAGGCTTTTGTTGTAATGCATATGGATAAAAAGCAGAGATGGGGATTCATTGCGCTGATCAGCGCAGCGATCATTTTGGTGTCTTACATATATACCCGTCCACAGGAGTTGGAACCTGAGGGTTCTTCCGGGTTGGCCTCAGAAATCGTGGATGAAATTCCACTGGATTCACCCAATGAACAATTTCAGGCTGAAGTTACAGGTGAGGTTGAACAGGCCGGGGGTGGCCGAGATGCCTATTGGGTCAAGGCTGGGCAGGAAAAGAAAGAAACTGATAAGCAGCTGCGCAAAGCCGCTGATACGAACTCCACAGGTTATGCCGATTGGGAAATCGAGGAAGTGACACGTGATGCCATTGATTCAGCCTTGGAAGGCGATATTGATGATGCAATCGCAATCAGTGATTTGATCAGGCAATGCAGGGTTGGATTCGACAGCGAGCAACATGTACAGAATCAACTGAACGTAATGGCAAAGCGTGTTAACCAGGGAAAATCCATCCCCAACACGTTTCATATTGGTACGGGCGAAAAAGTCAGTTTCACCACAATACAGGAGTACGAAGTCTTCCTTTGGACCCGGTTTGCCCAGTGTGATGCAACCAGGGGAATGTTTAATCAGCCTTTACGGGAACGTCTGATTCAATTGGCGGAAAATGGTAATGTCAGCGCGCGATACATGTATGCCATGTGGTTGCCGAAGATAGCCAACATCAGTGAGAATCAAATGACGGATTGGCTTATTTATCAGAATCTTGCACTGGAATTCACCTGGCAGAATATCAATGAAGGCGAGCCGTTGGGAATGCTGGCTTACGGCCAAAGCCTGGAGACAGTTCACCCACCTTATTTTACAACCAGGAATCGAAATTACGGGCAGGCGTTTATACTGGCGTCGGAGAAGTGCGGTCTCAACAACTCTACCCTGGCAAAGAAAGTCGACTCTATTGAGAAAATGTGGTCTCAGCGCCAGATGTCTCAGTATCTCAACAATATCGAAAAGCTCGCTGAAGAGATCACGGCCATGTTCTGTGACCAGAGCTTCAACAGGTAATCCGGACTAGCGGTTCAAAACGGTAATGCCGTGGTGTACTTGACCCGACGCAGAGCAAAGCTTGAACTGGCGGATTGTACTGAGGGGTGATGCAAAATCATGTTGTTGAGAAAGTCGTTATAGGCGTCCATGTCGGGAGATACAATTTGCAATACGTAATCCCGCTCTCCTGAAACCGAAAAACATTCCATCACTTCCCCCAGGCCTTTGACGTGGGCTTCAAACGCTTTTCGGATCTGATCTGAGTGTTCAACCATGCTGACAGACAGCAGTACATGAATTTTCAAACCCAGGGTTTTCGGGTTGAGTAATGCAACCCGACCTTCAATGACACCCTCGTCTTCCAGCTCACGAATTCTTCGCCAGACCGAAGTACGTGACATGCCGGAGCGTTCAGCCAACTCAATTTGACTTAGACTGACATCGCGCTGCAATGCTTCCAGTAGTTTCCTGTCGGTAGGTAGCAAGTTCATTGTCGATTACATATATCCCTGAAAATTATTATCTATGAAACATATGTTTCATTAAACTCTCATAAATGTCAAATATGAAACACATATCCCGTCGATAAGAGAGATAATCCCAACGGAGTTTTTAGTTTGCCAAAGTATGAAGCGGCAAACTGCTTTACCAACAGTGAAAATTGATCTTTGGAGTGGAAATGACTGACCTGTTTAACAACCCAATGGGCCTGGATGGTTTGAATTTGTAGAGTTCGCTTCACCCGAGCCTGGCGTGCTCGAGCCGGTTTTTGAGAAGCTTGGGTTTACAGCAGTGGCAGAACATCGTTCCAAGAAAGTGACTTTGTATCGGCAAGGCAATATCAATTTCATTCTTAATGAAGAGCAAGACAGACCGGCTGCTTATTTTGCCGAAGAACACGGCCCATCTGCCTGTGGAATGGCCTTCCGCGTTGCGGATTCACATCATGCCTATTCTGAGGCCTTAAAGATGGGTGCCCAACCTGTGGAGATTGTCACTGGTCCCATGGAACTCAGGTTGCCAGCGATCAAGGGTATTGGTGGTGCACCCTTATACCTGATTGATCGTTATGAAGAGGGCCAGAGTATTTATGACATTGACTTCCGGTTTTTCGAGGGAGTAGATCGTCATCCAAAAGGATATGGATTTCAGCTTATCGATCATCTGACACACAATGTGTATCGTGGTCGAATGGAGTACGGGCGGGTTTCTACGAACGTTTGTTCAACTTTCGCGAGATACGCTACTTTGACATCAAGGGTGAATACACCGGCTTGTTGTCCAAGGCAATGACGGCACCGGATGGAAAAATCCGTATTCCGCTAAACGAAGAGGCATCCCAGGGCGCAGGTCAGATCGAAGAGTTTTTGCTTGCCTACAATGGTGAAGGAATTCAGCATATTGCACTGATCTGTGATGACCTGATCAGTTCCGTTGATACGCTTAGAGCCAATGGTGTGCCGTTGATGACACCACCATCTGATACTTACTATGAAATGCTGGAAGAGCGATTGCCGGGTCACGGTGAGCCCGTAGAGAAATTGCAGGAACGAGGTATCCTGCTGGACGGTTCGACTGAGGATGGTGATCCCAGGTTGCTG